>TARA_B100000686_G_scaffold355078_1_pt1 | contig 37048 bp, 45 predicted proteins | sample TARA_B100000686 | Tara Oceans TARA_B100000686 (sample SAMEA2622733) | marine metagenome | biome: marine biome (ENVO:00000447); feature: marine epipelagic mixed layer (ENVO:xxxxxxxxx); material: "saline water (ENVO:00002010), including plankton (ENVO:xxxxxxxx)" | depth 150 m | reverse complement strand
GTTCCGCGGAACATATCGGTGATATCTCGGCGTCTACATTTTGTATTATTTATTAGGTACTGAGAAACGCCATCTCTGGTCAAAGTTCTTTTGATAGATATTTCAGAAAAAGAGGAATAAGCGCCGGGCGATCGTCCTTGACTATTGTCAAAAATTAATTCTACCGATGCTCGGCCAACGGGTTTTCGTAAGTCAGTACCATTAAATATGACATCTGTCATATTGTCACCACGGAGATTTCGAGCGGAAGATTCTCCCATAACCCACCTCACAGCATCTATGACATTAGATTTTCCACATCCGTTAGGCCCTATAATCCCGACTAGATTCCCGCTAATCAGGATGGTTGTAGGATCAACAAATGACTTAAATCCGGACAATTGTATTTTAAATAGGCGCATAACTTGCTAGCAACGTTTCGAACCTATTAATTTAAGACAAAGATTTTTGAAGATTTATTCATCTGGCACTAACTACGCTTTTAGGTCGAAGAAGACAAAACAGTTTGTGATCAAGGTAATGTGATAAGCAATCCATTATACAATATGCTAACTCGATTTTAACGTCGAAGTGCCGTTAATAAAGGCCATCAACTATGGCATATTCACCCAATAAAAAGGCTAGTTTTGCAGTTGTGAGGTATGTTAAACGAAAAAACTCTGTAACTAATGTGATGATTAGCTAAAGCCCATAATAAAACAAGTTGCGTTGTGTTTTTTAGTCTGGTATAACGCGCTACTGTCAATTTTATTAACTATCTAATTGACCGACTAAAATCTAGGTACCGATCTATGGCATCAGCAAAGCAAACAACTAAAAATACCATTCATGGAGTGAAGCCTTACCGTCAAAAACGTGGCGAAAAATACATGAATAAGACACAACAGGAGCATTTTCGTACGATTCTCCGAGCGTGGCGTAATGAACTAATCGATGATACTGACAAAACTGTGCTTTCGATGCAGGACGAAACTATCAATCTTCCTGATCCTAATGATAGAGCCACCCAGGAAACTGATCGCTCCCTAGAATTAAGAACTCGGGACCGAGAACGGAAATTGATTAAAAAAATCGAAGATTCGATAAGTACGATCGATGTGGGCGATTATGGATACTGTGAAGCTTGCGGTGTGGAGATAGGAATAAAACGATTAGAGGCAAGACCAACCGCATCACTATGTATAGACTGCAAGGCATTAGACGAAATTAGAGAAAAACAACATGTCTAATTATTCCAATTTGCCACTGTTATTATGCGATAACACTGTCAATTAATCGTTTGTCACTACACTGGTCGGCAAACAAAACTCAGACGGGAAAAGTTTTTATGTTTGACTTAGTAATTCGAAATGCAAATGTGCTACAGCCTGATGGAACTACCGCATTTACCGACATCGGTTGCAAAAACGGAAAAATAGAACGAGTAACACCAGAGATCACAGTTGATGCAAATGAGATCCTAGACGCAAAAGGGCATGTTCTGCTGCCAGGTGTTATCGACCCCCAAGTACACTTTCGGGAACCTGGGGCTACTCAAAAAGAAAATCTAGCTTCCGGTTCACGAGCAGCAGTTCGAGGAGGAGTGACTAGTTACCTCGAGATGCCAAATTGTACACCGCCAACTATAGATCAGATTCAACTAGACTGGAAGATAGCTCGCGCAACTGAATCTTCCGTGGCGAATTTCGGTTTTTTCATTGGTGCATCAAAAAACAACATTGAGGCACTGACTACAACAAGCCCAGTTTGTGGCATCAAAGTGTTCATGGGTTCAAGCACTGGCAATCTACTAGTAGACGACATGGAATCACTTGATGCAATTTTTTCGTCTGGCGAACGATTGATTGCAGTTCATGCAGAAGATGAAAACCGTATACAAAATCGGACAAATATGTTCCTAGGAAGGACAAACAGAAGCCAAAAGGTTCTTCCTTATGACATACATTCGCAAATTCGAGATCCCGAAACAGCTTTAATTGCTACCAAACGCGCAGTTACATTGTCAGAAAAATATGGTCGACGCTTGCATGTATTACATCTTTCTACATCTGAAGAAATTAACTTTCTTAGAAATAACAAGCCAACTCAAGTTAGTTGTGAGGTAGTTCCTAATCATCTATTTTTATCGATAGATGATTATGAGACACTGGGATCTCACGCACAAATGAATCCTCCAATTCGTGAAAGAAGTAATGCTGATCATTTGTGGGAAGGACTCCATGATGGCCTAATTGATATTATTGCAACGGATCATGCGCCACATACTATTGAAGAAAAGGCAAAACCCTATCCACTTTCACCCTCTGGTACACCGGGTGTCGAAACTTCTCTACCGTTAATGCTAACAGAAGTAAAAAAAGGTAGGTGCACGTTAGCGCAGATCCAAGAATGGATGAGCATAGGTCCAGCTCGACTATATGGCATACCTAATAAAGGTTATATTGCTGAAGGATATGATGCAGACCTAGTTTTAGTTGATTTAGAAGACTATCGGCCTGTTATTAACGAAGAGATATTCAGTCGTGCTAGATGGAGCCCTTTTCATGGACGACAGCTGACAGGATGGCCGCTCTGTACCATCGTAAATGGCTGTATTGTCTTTGACAATGGGGATATTCGACCTGGAATTTATGGTCGCCCATTGAATTTCACAAAAAAATATAGTCGCGCTTAATCTTTAGTCATGTCGTTGCAGGATATCGGCACTAAGGGACACAGAACTTCTAACTTTCGACCGCATTGGTGGTGTCGAAATAAGCATTTCCAAACTCTATGGCCTCTCGTCGGCCGCATCTACCCAAAACCACACTATAGGCGTGAGAAAATTATACTGGACGATGATGATTTTATTGATTTAGATTGGTTAGGGCCTAAATCAAGAAGCACACCAATCGTTGTGATACTTCATGGTCTAGAAGGATCATCTCAGTCTCATTATATAAGAACACTCACTGATGCCTTAGCGATACGACAAGTTCGATCTTGTGTCCTGCATTTTCGCGGTTGTGGAGGCGAGATTAACAAAAAGCCTAGGAGCTACCATGGCGGAGAAACTGATGATCCTATATTTGTCATTAAAAGTATTCGAAAAAAATACCCTGAAGCACCATTATTTGCAGTGGGATATTCACTAGGTGCGAGTGTATTATTAAAATTACTAGCAAAGTCAGGAGTTGAATTAACTCTGAAATCAGCAGTTGCAGTAGCAGTGCCATTTGAACTTAGCTCCACTGCTAAAAAGCTCGAGCAAGGCTCCTCTAGATTCTACCAATACTGGTTGCTCAAACATATGAAATATACAGTGAGGAGAAAAGAGCACCTTTTAAAAAACTATCTGGATGTACCAAAGGTTTTACGTGCGCGTACATTTCACGAATTTGACGATGCTGGAACTGCACCTGTGCATGGATTCCGTGACGCAGAAGAATACTATACAAAAGCAAGCTGTAGAGCAGTGTTAGGAAAAATTAGTATACCTGTCTTAATATTACATTCAATTGATGATCCAGTGACCTGCGCAACAAGCATACCTCATGCTAAAGAACTAAAGCCTAACGTTGTGGTTGAACTAAGTCAGTACGGGGGTCATGTAGGATTTGTAGGATCCACTATCCCTTATCGACATGGAACTTGGCTAGATAATAGGATCATCGCATATCTGAACCTATGACTTAGAGCTTATTCCTACATGCAATGTACGTCTATCTGTAAAAGCTTGGTTTAGTGTATTAGGATCCATATACTCTAACTCCCCACCTACAGGAACACCCCGGGCAAGTCGACTTATTATTAGGTTCTGATTTTGTAACAATGAACTAAGATAATCTGCAGTTGCTTCACCTTCAACGGTCAAATTAGTGGCTAATATTACTTCCTTAATTGGTTTCGAATCGACATTCTTAAGCAAGAGATCCACTGCGAGTTGATCTGGACCAATACCATCAAGTGGCGAAATATGTCCCATAAGCACTAAATATATGCCATTATATGCACCCGCTTGTTCGATCGTGTCTAAATCAGCCGGTGTTTCAACGATACATAACTTATTTGAATCTCGTTTTCCAGAAGCGCAGATTCTACAAATTTTTGCCTCGCTAAAATTGTTACAGTTTTCACAGTTTTGCACGCGACCTGCTGCATCTATTAATGCTTGCGCTAACAATTTAGCACCCTCGCGATCCCTTTCTAGCATATGAAATGCAATACGCTGTGCATTTCTAGGTCCTACGCCAGGTAATCGTCTTAATGCTTCTTTTAATCGACTGATAGATTGCTCGCTAGCCATTTTTATTCAGGATAAGTTTAAATCAGGAATATTTAATCCAGAAGTCAAAGAACCCATCTTTTCTTGAGAAACCTTTTCCACTCTACGCACAGCATCATTTACTGCAGCTGCGACTAAATCCTCTAAAACTTCCCTATCGTCTCCCATAAGGCTTTCGTCTATAGACACTTTTCGAATATCGTGACGACAAGTCATCGTAACTTCTACCAAACCACCTCCAGAACTACCTATGACTTCCATACGCGCAAGCTCTTCCTGCGCTTTCTTAAGGTTTTCCTGCACAGCTTGTGCTTGTTTCATTATGCTTCCTAATGGACTTTTCATATTATATGCGTCTCTTTTTACTTGGCTTAATTGATTCTTTAACTAACTTAGCATCGAACTTTTCAATAACTTCTTTCACTACAGAGTCATTCATTAGGTCATCAAATACCTCCGATTTAGCTTCTTCCGAATGTCGTTTTTGATTAACTAACGGAGTTTCTATGTCTGGTAGATCTGTAGGTCTAGATATAACATCAACTCGGATCTTCTTTCCGATTACCTTGTATATTGCATTCTCTATAGCTAATTTCCGTCCTTTGTCAAAAAGCTCGTTGAGCGGTCCATCAATCACCACAGTTAACAGGGTTTCATTATATTTAATGGGTGCCATGTTCATTGCGAGTTCCCGTGGGATGCCTTCCAAACCGCTCTGCTGAACAAGATTGGCCCACACATCAGAACTAGACAAGTCTAAACTTTTATTATAGCTAGGATCCGATGATACCGTTGGTTTCGCAGTATCTTCTTTTGTTTCTAATTGAGCATGTGAATTTAGCGACTCTAACAAGTGAGGAGAAGAATGTTTATCTCTCCAGACGCCACTATCATCAGGTCGAAAAGCCATCATTCTTAATAATGTCATTTCAAAACCGCTACTAGCATTTGGTGCTAAAGATAAATCTCGCTTTCCATGGAGGCCAATCTGATAAAAAAGCTGGGCATCCTCAACTGACATTCCGGTCGCCAAAATCTTAATTCTTTCTATATCAGATTCCTTGGCCTCTACTGCTTTAGCAGAAATATGATAGAGAGCAACATCTTGCAATATAAGTAAAAGTTCATCAAGAGCAGTCACATAATCGATACATTGCTCCTCCATCAAATTGGTTAGCCTAACTAATGCCTCAGCATCCCCCTCAACTAAAGCCTCAAGTATTTGATCAGTGTAGCGATCCTCCAACATACCTAGCATCTCTCGAACGTTTTCACCGGTAACTTTGCCCTCGCCAAAAGCGATAGCTTGGTCTAGTAAACTAAGTCCGTCTCTCATACTCCCAGAAGCGACCCGAGCCAATGCTAGCAAGCCTCGGTCATCATATTGGATTGTTTCAGTCTCAAGAATCATCTTGAGATTGCTAGCAATTTCTCGAGTTTTAATTGCTCGCAAATTAAATTGCAGACATCTGGAAAGAATAGTGGCTGGTAATTTATGTGGATCAGTTGTAGCTAATAGGAATTTCACATGGGAAGGTGGCTCCTCCAATGTTTTCAGTAGAGCATTGAAACTATGAGTCGATAACATATGCACTTCATCGATTAAATAGACTTTGTAAGCACCATTCGTGGGAGCATATTGGACATTATCGAGAATCTCCCGAGTGTCATCTACTCTGGTGCGCGATGCGGCATCTACTTCAATCAGATCGACAAATCTACCCTCTTCTATACTTTGGCAGTGTCGACATTCTCCACATGGCTTTGAGCTAACACCTTTTTCGCAATTTAACGCTTTCGCTAATAATCTAGCGATAGTAGTTTTTCCGACACCCCTTGTCCCGGTAAATAAAAATGCATGATGAACACGATCCTGATCAAGTGCCCTTGTTAAAGCTCTTACAGCATGATCTTGTCCTATCACGTCGTTGAAATGGCGCGGTCTCCAGGTTCTGGCTAAAGCTTGATAGCTCATAATATTTGATTTATATTTTTTATCTATTAGCTGGAGATGGCGCCGATCAGCCCAGTCCCGATACTCGACACAGCTGCTGCGGCTGCTTCCTTCCGGACCTGACCGGGTTTACAACCAATCGCCACCAGGAAGACCAATCGTCGCCACCATTGTTTGCTCAATGAGCGATATAAACCCTTCTGTTTGTTCGTAGTTTCTATTTTAACTCAAAGAGGGTAGCTTACTAACATCAAATTGCTCTCGTTATCGGCTATTTGATAATGGATGCCTAATCTAGACAAAATATAACTCATAGCGGGAGAAAAACAATTAATGTCAGCATCGATCTACTCATGGATAGCACTGATTCAAAAACTGGAACTCCGAAAATCGCTAACAATAGTAAACCTAAGAGTAGCCAATTTCCGTATCGATGGTTGTAATAACGATAAAGTGACGCAAGCTTTCGAGGTAGGAAATAAGGCAAAATATAATGTCCATCCAAAGCGCCAATAGGCAAAAGATTAAAAACCATTAATAACAAATTTATTTGTGCCAGATAAGTGAAGAAAAAATAGCTTCCTGGTTGCTCAAAAAAACCCCATCCAAGTTTGAGGGTTAGAATATAGAAATTGATTGTGACTATGGCAACAAGCAAGTTCATCAATGGTCCTGCCGCAGCAACTGCTAAATCTGCATACCGAGATATAAAAAGTCTGGGATTTGTAGGCACCGGTTTTGCATATCCAAAACCAACCATTATGACCATTAATAATCCCATTGGATCGATGTGTGATCTAGGGTTAATGGTGAGCCTCCCTGCTAGTTCAGCTGTATTGTCTCCAAAACGCTTGGCGACCCACGCATGGCCAAATTCATGAAAAGATAGAGATATAACAAGCGCCAAAAGAATGCTTGCGAATAACACCCATTGGCCTTGCTGTAAAAGATATAACATATTGATAATCGCTATTTTACAAGCTCAAAAAACCCAAAGACTCACTAGAAAAAGGTATTATAGTGACCATGAGGCATGGTGACGAATTCTATAGTTTATTTTAAAAACCCAGAACCTAAATTGAGCCAATTCTTTGCAATAATTTAGTACTAAATTTTTGATTATTAATGCCGCAAAATAAATAAGGTGTTACTGTTTTCGTCATTAATGCTCAAGATCGACCTCAACAATTAAAGTGGCTTAGTATAACCTATGTTAAAAAAAACGACTCCGATAATTTTCTTTCTATGCATTAATACTATTTTTTTGAGAACATATGCTGACCCTATTGAAACTGAGATATTAAAACCTACGGAATCACGATATATATTAGGATGGGGAATTCTCGAAATCGAACGGGTTGTCACATTAAACCGGTACAGTGATCGCTACATTATAAACGCTACAAGCACAGTTTCTGGTTTAGCAAGCCTCGTTGGTTATGGCCCCATCACCGAAGAGTCGCAATTTTTGATCTCAAAAAATGGTCATATTTTACCTCTAAAATACAAGAGCATAGACGAATCTCGCGCCAGCAAATTAGACGAAGAAATCGTGTTTGATTGGAAATTATTAATAGCAGAATCACGCTATGGAGATGAAATTCTCACAACAAAAATCCTACCGGGCACTTTGGATCCACTGACCGTAGTTCTTCAGGCACGCTTAGACCTACAATCCGGATTAAAACTAAATGAGTACTTAGTTCACGAGGCTGAAACCATTAAAAAATATAAAATTTTCCACATGGAGACGGAAAAAATAAATATAGGTAATCATCAACTTGACGCACTACATTTAATGATCGACACGGGCAGGCCTAATAGAAAGCTGCACTACTGGCTTGCACCACAGTTGGATTACCTACCGATTAAAATGCAACAAACCCACAACAACAAAACGGAACTGACTGCTAACCTAATTAGCACTTCCCGATCGCGCTGACAATCTACACATTCAATACTTCCCCGCGTATATATAGGCTCTCTCTCTGAACAGTGTTATCTAAAAGAGAAATGCATGCATAAATAGTACGCAACGTAGGCACTTCAATAGACGTCAATTCCGCTAGCTCAATGACGACACCCAATAGCCCCTCAATCTCCATTGGTTTTCCTGCCTCGAGATCTTGCAGCATTGATGTTTTATGTTTGCCAACACCTTCCGCGCCTGCAATACGTCTCTCAAGCGCTACACGAAACCGGGCACCCAATTTCTCTGCTACTAATTGAGCTTCAGTCATCATTAACGTTGCTAATTCTCTCGTCAAGCTAAATTGACAAATATCCACTAAAGTTGAATGTGTCAGCGCACTAATTGGATTAAATGTTAAATTACCCCACAGTTTAAGCCAAATTTCAGAACGAATATCATCTAAAATTCGTGATTTAAATCCTGCAGACACGAATAGATCCGACACCATGGTTAGGCGATTCGACGCAGCGCCATCCAGTTCGCCCACGGGAAATTTATCACCTTCAATATGCTTTATCACTCCTGGCTCAAGTATCATAGCTGCCGGATATGCGATACAGCCGATCAAGCAGTCAGGGTTAATACGATTGAAAAGAATACCGGATGGATCAACAGTTTTAACAATACTGTTTTCATACTCACCTTTGAGTTTTTGAAAGTACCACCATGGTATTCCATTTTGTAAAGTGACCATCACTGTACTTTCTCCCAACAAAGATGATAAAGAATCGACGATAGGTTCAATCTGATGTGCTTTTAATGCTAATAAAACAACATCCTGCTTGCCAAGGTCACTGATCGAATTGGTTGAAATCAAAGAATCTGCAATTAATGTTTCGCCATTTTCTAACAGCTTCAAACCATTAGCCTTAATCGCAGCAAGATGTGATCCCCTAGCCACAACAGATACCTCATGACCAGCGAGTGATAAATGAACCGCCATATATCCACCAATTGCCCCCGCCCCAACAACACAAATCTTCATATAGTCTCCTAAAGTCAGTACTTTTCTTAATATCTTCTATCAAAGAATACGGAGATTAGAAGTTTAGAGGTATTATTTATCCTACACAATGTCATTACTACGCATACTGGCAATTTCTACCTCAGACAAACCCAGAATTTCCATAAGAATTTCATCCGTATGCTCACCAAGCAAAGGCGATCTTTTAACTGAAGTTGTGGATTCTGACAATTTAATTGGATTGCCAACAGTTAAATATTTTCCACGCTCAGGGTGATCAACTTCAACTACAGTTCCGCTCGCTCTTAGGGATGGCTCCTCTGCGAGCTCCTTCATTGAGAGTACAGGACCGCACGGTACATTCAAAGGATTTAGTATTTCCATTATTTCAAATTTGGTTAAAGTTACAGTCCATTTTTCAATTTCCTCAAACATCGTATCAAGTTTCGATAATCGTGCTTTCGGCGTATTCCATTCCGGGTCATCTAACCAGTCTGATCGCCCAATTGTGCGAGCTAAATGATTAAAAGAAGCGGCCTGTGCTATTACATAAATATACGAATTTGGGTCGCTTTCCCAACCCTTGCACTTGACAACCCATCCAGGCTGGCCACCGCCCGATGCATTGCCCGCTCTGGGTGTTGCCTCACCAAAATTTCCATGCGGATATTGTGGATATTCAGTCAGCGGACCATGACTTAAACGTTGTTGATCTCGTAATTTCACTCGACATAGATTAAGAACTCCATCTTGCATAGCACATTCAACCCGTTGCCCTCGCCCAGTTTTCTCTCTTTGATAAAGAGCCGTAACAATACCAAGAGCCATATTAAGGCCCGTACCAGAATCTCCTATCTGAGCTCCAGTAATTGTTGGCGGTCCATCATCAAAGCCCGTAGTACTAGCCTCTCCCCCCGTACATTGGGCTACGTTCTCATATACTTTGCAGTCCTGATAAGGGCCTGGGCCAAAACCTTTAACTGATGCATAAATAATTCGTGGATTTAATTCTTGAATATGATCCCAACTAAATCCCATCCGATCTAACGCTCCAGGGGCAAAGTTCTCTGCAAGCACATCGCATGACTTAATCAGTTTTGTGAAAATCACCTTACCCTTTTCGCTTTTAGTGTTTAATGTGATACTCCGCTTATTGTGATTAAGCATTGTAAAGTAGAGGCTATCAACATTAGGAATATCTCTTAACTGGCCCCGAGTGGCGTCCCCCGAGCCAGGTCTCTCTACTTTGATGACATCTGCTCCAAACCATGCTAGCAATTGAGTACATGTAGGTCCTGACTGAACATGTGTCATATCCAAAACCCGTACCCCTTCAAGCGCCTTCATATTTTTTCTCCCAACTTTTCATTTATTCAAACATGCACACCATAAAATCTACTTCTGCTTAACGAAGTGTGACGATCATTTTTTAACCACTACTAGCTTTTTTTAATTTTCTTATCAATGGTAACAGTAACAAAAGAATAGCTATTACCATAATGGGTCCCGAAATCGGTCGCGCAAAAAACACTCCGAAACTACCATCACTTATCAATAACGATTGCCTCATCGAGGTCTCAGCTAATGGGCCTAACACGATAGCGAGAACCGCAGGTGCCATTGGGTAATCTAGTTTACGCATCAAATAACCAACTACACCAAAAATGAAAATTAGCCAAACATCATGCATATCTTGCATTGGAGCATAGCCTCCGACAATACATAAAACAAAAATTATTGGTGCTAGGATAGTGAATGGCATACGTAAAATAGCAATAAAACCTGGAATAAATGACAAATTTATCAACAACGCAAACAAATTAGCAACATACAAACTTGCAATTAGGGCCCACACAAAACTTTGATGTTCAACGAACAACATCGGACCTGGCTCTAAACCCCAAATAACCATACCTCCTAGTAAAATTGCAGTAGTGGGCGAGCCTGGTATGCCTAAAGTTAACATTGGCAACATTGATCCTGTGCTTGCTGCATTATTTGCTGCTTCAGGCGCTGCAACTCCACTTATATTTCCCTCACCAAATGACTCAGGGTTCTTCGACATAGTTTTTGCTACACCATACGCCATTATGGAGCCAGGAGTTGCTCCTGCCGCAGGCAATATACCAACAAAATAACCAAGGAATGACCCCATTACAGTGGCTTTCAATGTCGTTATCAAACTTCGAATGTTGTCTAGGATTCTTCTAACTGTGACATTTGCTTGAGAAATAGTAACTTTTCCGCCAGTGCTTTCAATCGTCCACAACATTTCACCAATTCCATAAATTCCAATAGCTAATACCAAAAAATTTATACCATGAAAAAATCCCGGAATTCCACCAAAAATCAATCGTGGTTGTCCACTTATTATGTCAAGTCCTACAGCGCTCAGGGCTAAACCAATGAAGATTGAGAAAAGTGTTTTCGGAATGTCATCGCCTCCAAGTCCTACAAACGTTGCGAATGCTAAAATCATCAATGCAAACTCTTCAGGCGAGCCGAATGCCAATGCGACAGCCGCCAAAGGTGGTGCGAATAACGTAAATAATACGACTGAAATTGTACCGCCCAAGAAAGATGCGCCTGCTGCCACAATCAATGCTTTATCTGCTTCACCTTTCAAAGCAAGTGGTCGTCCATCAAATGTAGTAGCTACAGCAGTGGATGCGCCTGGTATCCCCAACATTATCGAACTTATTGCGCCACCATACATCGCTCCATAATAAATCGCCGCTAGAAATATTATCGCTCCTGCTGGCGGAACTATAAATGTCATTGGAAGTAGAATTGCAACGCCATTTACCGATCCAAGTCCCGGCATAGCGCCGATGAACAATCCTAAAGCACAACCACCAATAATCAATGCAATATTGAGCGGCTGTAGGACTGAACTAAAACCTTCCAATAGTAGATTAACTACTTCCATTAATTAACTCACTCCTAAATACAAATTTGTTTCTTGGCTTATCATTACATAAACCAATCATATAAGGGATAAAATAGAGGTTCGCTATACCCTTTTGGCAAAGTAATTAATAAAGCAATCTCGAAAAAAAAGAATGCAACTACAGGCGTAGCTACTGCTATTAATATGGCAGTGCTCCATCGATGAGATCCTAATAATCTTATATACAATAGAAGAAAAATTGGCACCGAGAAGTAAACGCCAATAATGTGTATCGTGCCAATCATAAATCCTAACAAACCTGAAACAACCAAAAACATTTTTAAAGAAGAATTGGTCAAATAAGGCTCGGTAGATCTCGATACGACAGTCTTTCGAAGAAACCAACGAACAGCAATCCAAATGCAACAAATCAACATACCAACTGCTAGCCAAAAAGGAAACGCCCCACCGCCTGGACCCTGCTGAGGGATCCAGCCGACGGGGAGTTCCGAACTTTTCCACATTAGGTAGACAGAAAAAAGTGCCAGAACTGCGGTCATCACTAAATCTGCTTTCCGCAAAACGTCTATCTCCTATCACTCTGACATAGAAAAAACCTCGTGACTAAATTTCTCCAATATTAGAAAGCATAGTCTGATGAATGGCCTTTTCTCCTGCCCAATAAGTCTTCAGAGAATTTCCTGTTAAAAATCCACCTCTCAAACTCTTATTATGCATATATTCCTGCCACTCATCTGAAGCATAGACCTGGGCGAACATCTTTCTATAATAAGCCTCTGCTTCGCTACTCATGCCAGGCGCCCCAACCACACTTCTTTGCATAAAATAAACGTAATCTTTGCCTAACTCTCTAAAGGTAGGTGCATCAGGAAACAATGGCAACCGATTAGGCGTAAAAGCAGCAATCGCACGAGTTGTTCCGGCTTCATAAAAACCAAGCTGTTCAGACGGATTATTTACTGTTGAATTACAGTGTTTTCCGGCCAATTGCTTCGCGACTGCCCCGCCTCCTTTAAAAGGTATATATTTGATATCTAAATCATATGCTTGATTCAAAAAAGTGGTCAATAATTGATCTTCTTGACCTGAACCGGTTCCCGCCATAATCCAATCGTTGCCGGCTGCTTTCGCAGCTACGACAAAATCATCAACATTGTTTATTCCTGAATCAGCATGCACCCATAAAAGAAAAGTATCTTCCGCCATTCGTCCGATGGGCGTGAACGTTGAAATGTCTACATCAAGGGTTGGTTGCCGCAAAGGAGTCGTATAAAAACTGTTCAACGTCACCATTATGGTGTGATCATCTCCCTTCTTTCCCTTTAGATGTATCAAAGCTTCTGCTCCTGATCCTCCAGGCTTATTGACTGGAACAAGTGGCTTTGATGATAAGTTATGTTTCTCGACAATGCTCTGCATTAGTCTAGCCATTTTATCGGCACCGCCACCTTTGCCTGCCATGATCACAAAATCAATAGGCTTTTTGGGTGCCCAATCAGCTGTCGCGATTCCCGAGCCGAGTATGGCTAATGAAGCGAGGATTGTTAGGCTAAGTGCACGAAGTTTTTCTGCATAAACTCCCATGAATTTCTTCCTCCTTAAAAAAGAAAATTATAAATATACGCTCGATTTGACCTACGAGACGCTTTTTTGAGCGTACGCCTGGTAACTTTCTTTTATGGTGAGGGTCACGTAGCCGTAGGTCACGCTAGTAGACTAGACTAGTCTAACAGTTTTGTAAATACCTAATTATTTAATATAAATTTTCGTTTGATGCTTAACGTTGTTCACTAAAATACATTTTTTTCGTCTAGAGTTCAACGCCATGCAATGATTTTATCCCTGTTACTATTTTTTCTAATGGCCAAAAATGTTTAAGGTGATTAATGTATTTAGCTAGAGCTCACCTGAAGCACTATCTTTCCAAAATGACTACTACTCTCCATAACTCTATGGGCCTCCCTAACGTCCTCCAAGGCAAAAACTTTATAAATAATAGGTTTTATCTCCCGGCTAGCAAATAAAGGCATTACTGCTTTAGTAAACTCTGCAATAATTTCGGCTTTTTGCTGAATAGATCGTGACCTCAGGACTGAGCCAACTATCCGTTGACGCTTAACTAAAATCGTAGCTAGATTAATCTCAGTTTTGGCGCCGCCAATTATACCGATTACAACCAGTGTTCCTTCAACTGCCAAAGCCTTTAAGTTAGGAATGAAATAACTAGCCCCTACATGATCGAGGATGATATTTACCCCCAATCCCTCTGTATCACTTTTAATTTTCTCCACAAAATCTTGTTTTTTATAATTAATCACAACATCCGCTCCAAGTTCAGTCACTCGTTGAAGCTTGGCAGCTGAGGCAGTAGAAAATAATCTGGCATTTGGAACAAGTGCGCGACAGAGCTGAATAGCTGCGGTACCTACTCCTCCTCCTCCACCGTGCACAAGAACACGTTTTCCATCTTGCAAGCCCGCGACACGAAATAAATTCAAATAGGATGTTATATATGTCTCAGATATACAGGCTGCTTCATAGAAATTCATCTTATCAGGTATTCGAATTAGATGTTTCCAATGCGCCGTTGCAAACTCTGCATAACCGCCACCTCCTACAAGAGCCGCAACGCGATCCCCCAACTCGAAACTATCAACGTTTTTACCCAACTCTATAATCGTCCCAGCTACTTCAAGGCCGATGATTTTGGACTCCCCCTTCGGAGGTGGATAATGTCCTTCACGTTGAACTATGTCAGGCCTATTTACGCTAGTTGCTTTTACATGAATAAGTACTTGATCATCACTCGGTAGAGGTCGTTCAATATTACCTAATTCAAGCACATCAGAAGAACCAAATCCATTTGTTATAACTGCTAACATTTTTTTCACAACTTTAGTTGTCCTAGCGTGAACTAAAGGTTGACAGTCTGATATACATTACTAAGAGTGCGAAGGCCCTCTATTGAGACCTGAACTTCATCGCCATTTTTCATTGAACGCGCACCGAGCGCTGTACCGCAAGCGATAATATCTCCAGGACGCAGAGTCTGGCATTTAGACAAATAAGAAACTAGCTGTAGTGGTGAAAAAATCATATCACTTACCGCATAATTCTGTCTTTCTTCGTCATTCACAAACGCTTGGATAGTTTGATTTTGAGGCACAAAGTCTGTCCTTATAGCTGGCCCGCATGGGCCAAAATTGTCAAATCCTTTTGATCGACACCATTGCTCATAGCCATCTTCCTCCCGAATTATTTTTACTGCTGTAATATCATTGATTGCGGTATAACCAAAAACATGATCTGACGCATTCTCTAGCGCAACATTAGTGGCAGATCGACCAATGACTATTGCCAATTCTGCTTCATAAATTACCGGGCCGGTGTAAGATCGTGGCTGCAGGATTACCTTATTAGGGCCCAAAAGACAAGATGGAGGTTTGATAAAATACCAAGGATGTGTTGGGATCGGTAAGCCTTGCTTTTCTCTAACCGCATCAAAATTATTCCATATGCCAAGTATCAGTGCTTGACTTGGGACTGGACACTCAAGCACTACGTCAACTAAATCGTAGATTTCTCCATCTGGCTGATTCTCAAAAAACATATCGCCAGAATAACTTCTTATTTTCTCCTGTTCGAGTACACCAAATCCAGTTTGGCCATTGCAAGAAAAACGAACCCATTCAACCATATACTTACCCCCTCTTTTTTTATAAAAAACAACAAACTATCAAGTCAATAATCTCTGATCAGTATAACGAGGATAATCTGTTATCCACATATTTAACACGACACAGGCAAATTCTATGTCATTTTCTTATCACGCTTCACTCTTAGATTGCAGGTGATAGAAAAAACTATATTCGAAACTATTAACCCACCAATCAATATTGGCGGAGAGGGAGGGATTCGAACCCTCGATACGCTATTAACGTATACACACTTTCCAGGCGTGCGCCTTCAACCGCTCAGCCACCTCTCCAATAAAACAAGTCATGATAGTATCTTATAAATTCAATACCTAACAAAAATTCAGATATTTAATTTTACTTAAATTAGACGCTATTATTATACGATTAAATATGGTATCCAATTCATACTATTAACTAAAATTAAGAACCAAGATAGCATAGGCAAAAGGGCATTTTTTGATTATCATACCGTCTCCCATGTAACTAATCATCGCCATAACAAACGATGATGCAGACTAGCAAATCTAAATGGGAAGACGAACTACCAATCGATGACATTTAAAATCAATTCCCGGGGGTTCCGGCGATAATTTAAGCTCAAGCCAGAACAATCATAGAAAACAATCACCTATGGTATTCTCGTTACTACAACGCTATAAGAGCGACAAGCCCAAGCGCATCGCTTATCCTGCGTATACCGCGCATCCGTTAGCTACTGGAATCAATCTTGGCGAATACACCATCGAAAGAGTTATATCTCAAACTGAGTGTGGATATACATATGCAGCAAATGATGGTTTGACTGTCCTGCAAGAATATTTTCCGAGAAAAATAGCCATAAGAAATGCGGACCAACGATCTATAATTCTTTCGGATACAAGCAACAATGCTAGCTACGAATACGGTTTATCGAACTTTCTATTGCTAGCTAGAACTCTCAGTCAAATGGATCAACCGGTAAGAGTTGTTCATTATCAAGAAGAGCATTCCACAGCTTGGTATGCTATCAAGTTCACTCCTAGCGCATCTATCGGAGACCTCCTTAGAACCGGAAAGAAAATACCCGAAGAATCACTCAAATTGATTCTATCTAGATCATTACATTATCTAGATTCAGCGCATCGATGTGAAATACTGCATTTAGATTTAGGTCCTGAACAAATTCTGTTATCGGGTGAGCAAGAATTAATAATAACTGGCTTTAACGTTGGGAGATTCAACAATCTAAATATCAACAATAAGAACACAGCATCTTTTTTTGCGCCTGAACATTTTCACACCGCTGGCCGTGTTGGACCTTGGTCTGACTTATATGGATTAGGAGCAATGCTTTATCGAGGATTAAACTCAAATGGGATTCCAACAGCTAGAGATCGACTTATAGAATTACAAGAAAATCAGCGAGATCCTCTAATTCCAGCATCAAAAATAGGGCAAGGTTTCTATTCAAAGGATTTTTTACAACTAATTGACTCCATGCTTGCTATTTCAACAGGGGATCGTCCAAAAAATATTGATGTCGTGCTTACTATATTAAGAGCTTCTCTACAAAAAGGGGCGTCACTCCAAAACAAAGAATCAAACCATAGGTCATCAAAAAGTTCCTCTGATTATGTCGACCAAAATATGGATACTGATAAGCCACATACAGACCCTATAATCAATAACAATCGCTCAATGTTGTCACCTATGCAAAAAGATGATTTAGAACTCATGATGGATGCACTCACACAAATTGAGACTCATCGAAATAAGAATACAAATGTGACAGATGCTCTGCAACAGGCAGGACAAATATTAGAGCCTGCTGATCCTTCCCATCAGTGGGCCAGACATCCCAACAAAGATGATGCAGTCACTCCATTCTTAAAAAAGCGATTCCAAAAAAAACAATCTCAAAAGCTTCCATATAAATTTTGGCTATTCCAGAAGCTATTCATATTCTCCCGACGGATTAATCCAGGAATTCACTTAAGTTTAAATACGGTTGATAACAAATTTTTTCAATCGAGCCCCTCTCGGAGAAAACAAAAAAACACATTAAGGCTGTTCATTCAGAATAGGTCTCGCTTAGTAGTTTTCCCTTTTTTGTTGATATTAATTTTGAGTATACTGACTATATCAGTAGTAGGGATTTGGTTAGATCAACAAACAACACCCTCAATAGAGTCTACTCATATAGAAATCCTGAATTTTGACTCAAAGTGATAAACAATCTGTAGGAAAAAATATGAAATACCCTTTTATACCATTAGATTTTGAGTTTCTTTCAGACAAAATAATTAATGAAAGATCCTATAACTTTCTCGAAATAATGAACAGGCGGAGAACTGTGAGAGACTATTCCTCAAGAGCTGTTCCGCGAGGAATTATTGAAAATGCACTTAAAACCGCAGGTAGTGCACCTAGCGGAGCAAACATGCAACCCTGGCATTTCGTTGTAGTGACCAATCCTAAAATTCGAACGAGGATAAGACAGGCTGCTGAGTTGGAGGAAAAAGAATTTTATAGTCACAGAGCATCCCAAGAGTGGCTTGATGCTTTAGCGCCTCTGGGGACTAATGACGAAAAACCATTCTTGGAATCAGCATCATGTTTGATTTGCATTTTCCTGAAAAAATTTTCAGGAAAAAAAAATGGCAAAAAAGTGAAAAACTATTACACATCCGAGTCGGTCGGTATCGCGACCGGTATTCTTATTACTGCTCTGCACTATTCTGGTATTGCAACTCTGACGCATACTCCAAGCCCAATGCGCTTCTTAAATGATATTTTAGGAAGACCCAAGGACGAAAAACCATACCTACTGTTAGTTGCTGGGTTTCCTGATATGGGTACACTGATCCCAGATATCAAACGGCATGACCTTGACACAATTGCGACGTTTCTTGACTAATTTTTTCTGTTTGGCGGAGAGGGTGGGATTTGAACCCACGGTACCTTGCGGTACGCCGCATTTCGAGTGCGGTACATTCGACCGGACTCTGCCACCTCTCCCAAAAGTTCCAATACCTTGTCTAAATGAATTATAAGGGTTTAGTCCTATTGAATCTCCAAAAAATGGAAAAAGCATCCATAATCTGAGTACTCTTTCCATTGACACCAATTACCGTTAAGAACTTCTACTGAAAGAAATTAAGCAAAGATGCAATATCATTCTCGCAAGCCGACTAATAACCCTCCTCTTCATAAACTAACCCCCAACGCTTTGTCTACACCTGCCTAAATATTGCTCCCAATCTCTGTTTGAGCTACCGATTTAGTCACAAAACAAATTGAGCTCATAACCAAAAATAGAAACAGACCAAGGCTAGAAAATAATCGTTCGTTCATCCTTTAACCTCGCCCCTCCGCTGTTACGTTTCTAATTAGAAACATCACATCCAGACAAATCATCTCCTATAATACAAACACTTAATTTTTACACTAAACTGTACACTAGTTTTTTCTGTTACGTTTTTGTTGGTTTTGTTGACTTTTTTGTCTTAAAAATACTACGCGCATCAGTTTTCGCGCGCGGTACATTCGACCGGACTCTGCCACCTCTCCATTCTCGGCACTCTACCTAACAGTTCGTTTAGTAGACATAATTGCATTATTTGATCGTTAAATTTTTTTGTCTATTTTTTTATACAAAAATTGATCAATTTTTTTTATTAAACTCGATCCCATCAAAAATAGTTCTATTCAAGACTTAACGGTGACAATCTTGTTTTCGTATTAACCTAGTTCTTACACTTAGTGATAACTACATAGTGTAAGATAGGCATGACTAGCATTAAACAAATTTTTTTGATCGCTCTATGACTAATATATCCGACGGTTTTAGTGAACTTGATTACAATTCTCTAGAACCTCTCTCCAATAGTGAATTGAAACCGACTTTAAATGTTAAGGCTACTGACGAATTTGGAAATATACGAGACGTAAATATCGCGGAGGAGCGACCTATAACGATTATTCTAGATAATCAAGAAATAGCTACATTAATGACCTTAGGTCTTTTCCCGGAACTATTATCTTTAGGTTATCTTCGAAATCAGGGATTGATAGATAACGCAAAAAATATCGTTTCAGTTGATGTAGATTGGAAACAGGAAACGGTAACCGTAGAGAAAAAACACAGTGATAAAGATACTACTGATTTACATCATGCCAATACTTTATCCGCTCTACCTTCGCATGAAAATATAATCTCACGTGATACTATTTACGGTCTTCTAAAAAATATTTCTAATCTGAACAATGTATACCGCAGCGCAGGTGGGGTCCATGGCTGCGCGATTTGCAGTCAAACAACCGTATTATTTTTTGCTGAAGATATAGGTCGTCATAATGCTGCAGATATAATCTCAGGTTACATGTTTCTCAACAACATTGTTGGTATCAATAAATATCTCTATTGTACTGGAAGATTAACTTCAGAAATTGTAATTAAGGCAGCTCGAATGCAACTCCCTATTCTAATTTCTCGGTCAGGAATCACACATCTTGGACTCGATATCGCAAAAGATTTGAATATAACCCTTATAGCTCGAGCAAAAGGTACACATTTTCTTATTTACCATGGCTCAGAATTTGTTTCATTTGAGGGGTCTGACAAATAACTATTCAAATAGGTTTCATACTATCTCTTTACCCCCGGAACCGCTTGATACCAACCCTCTTTTTCTAGTAATTCAATCGGTTGATCGTAAAGCTTTGTTAATAACATGCTAGTTAACACTTCTTGTTTATTGCCATCAGCGAAAATCTCGCCATTTTTTAGTAATATAACTCTCTGAATCTCAGGCGGGATTTCATGTAAATGATGGGTCACCAGAATAAGAGTGCGCCCACTTTTTATTAATTCTCGCATAGTATCGAGATACTGAAATGTAGCTGTCAAATCTAAGCCCGTAGTTGGCTCATCAAAAAGAAGGCTGGGAGGATTATTAACTAGAGCCCTTCCCAATAATAAACGCCTTTGCTGTCCTGTTGAAAGAGCGCCATATTTTCTATCTTCTAACTCTATTATGCCTAATTTCTTAAGCACCTCTTTTGCTTTCTTAATTTGATAGTCAACAGGATCATGGTGCCCCCACACTCCTACGCTCGAAAAAAATCCAGAAACAATCACTTCAATGCCTGTAGCTTCATTTGTATACTCATAATGAAGATCACTAGAAACCAGTCCTAATTTAGAACGTAAAGACCATATATCTTTGTGCTCGTCCCCAAGGATTCGCACAAAAGATTGGTCACTAAAAACTGGGTATAATTCTCGTGTCAAGATCTTAAGTAACGTTGACTTTCCTGAACCATTAGGTCCAATTATTGCAGTATTTCTAAGTTGCTCTAATGCAAGACTAAAGTGATGGAAAACTCTTGTGTCACCGCGAAAAACGGTCGCATCATGAATTTCAATTAACGGGAGATTGGTTTTCGAGTTGTACATGTAATAACAACTATAATATGTCAGCCTAGATCAATTTTATCCTCTATCTTTATCTCTAGATTAACCGCTGGAACTCGAAGAACCATTTCAGCCTGCAATTGCCCCTCACTATCTAGTGACCCAGATTTAATCTCTCTAAGGACAGCTTGTTCTATCTCACGTTGTGACTGTATACCAACTTTTTTTAAAAATCGGCGAATCTGCATATTAAATAATTCTGTATCCATAATTAATGCACTCATTTTTTATGGTGAGCTACTTTAGCACAGACAAAGTTCAAATTAAGTATTAACAGCTTAAAACAAATGTGTTGAAGTTAATATAAATCATCATATCTTACTCTTGCTTTTCTGACCGCTATAATATTATACTGTTTTTTTATACAGTTTATTATATTCACTAAAATAACAATTTCTATGTCAAAAAAGCTTACTCAACGTCAATCTCAAATACTTGAGTTTATTAGCAATAGTATAGAGAACTCAGGTATGCCTCCTACACGTGCTGAAATTGCTAAACATCTTGGTTTTCGTTCAGCGAATGCTGCAGAAGATCATCTGCGTGCCTTGGCACGAAAGAAGGTTATTGAATTGAGACCTGGTTATTCTCGTGGAATTCGCTTATTAAAACCAGTAGGACTACCGGTGATCGGCGAAGTATCAGCCGGGGACCCTATTCTTGCAACTGAACATATCGAAGGTCGCTATCAATTATCATCTTCCTTATTTAATCCAAGCGCTGATTTTTTGCTTAGAGTGCGTGGTATGAGCATGCAAGGTGTTGGAATTCTGAACCATGATCTCTTAGCAGTGCACAAAACCCATGAAGCTAATAATGGGCAAATCGTAGTGGCCAGAATAGAAGATGATGTTACTGTAAAACAGTTTCGGAGAAGAGGCAACATAATTACTTTACTGCCAAAAAATCCTGAATTCGAGCCTATCCGAATTGATCTTCGGAAACAAGAATGCATCATTGAGGGTATCGGAGTGGGAGTGCTTCGTAATGGTAAAATACCATGACCTCTAAATTTGACTATATACAAAAAAATCTTTGGAAAGGGCCTGGCAAACTAAAAGAAAACTCTTCTATCTCTACTGGGTATTCGCAATTAGATCAATACCTACCTAGCGGTGGATGGCCGATTGGCGCTTTGACAGAGATTCTCCTAGCCAATACTGAACAACCTCCTATCTGGCTTATTGCGCCGGCGCTCGCTAAACTTGAGTATGAAAAACGTTGGCAAGCTTGGATTGCCCCTACAGGAATACCCTATGCTCCTGCTATCGCAAACACTGGCATAGATATCTCAAAAACATTGGTTATTTATCCGACAACACGTAAGGATTTACTGTGGGCAACAGAACAAACTTTGGAATCCGGCGCCTGTAGTGCCGTTCTCTTTTGGCCGCATGAAATACTTACTACAACATCCCGTCGACTCCAGATAGCCGCTAAAAACGGTCATAGTCTTGGTTTATGTTTTTGTTCATCTAAAAATGCAAAGCATAGCACAATGGCTGCTTTACGAATTTTATTTAACCCAGATTGCCAAGGTGGTGAAATTACCATTCTTAAGGGCCATGGCATAAAACCAACAAGAAAAATGAAACTGGTACGTAAATACTGATATTTACAAACCTTTGCCATCAATTAAAATGATTCTAGTTTGTTCTGCAATCTAAAATCTTTAATTTCATTTAATGCAAATTAAATCATTCAAATTACATAAACAAACTATCAATTCTCCAAACGAATTATGGTTAGCTATTCATCTTCCTTTATTGCCTCCTGTGGCATCTATTTCTAATAATACTGATGTATCAAGAGTTGTACATAAAGATTTAACCCACAAACACCAAAGTACTTGCAATAATGCCTCCCTTAAACGAAATGGGACGGCATTAATTACAACTCCATTAATTGCCAATATTTTAGCTAAAACTGAAAAAGTGATTGACTGCAATTTCGAATCTGAAAAAGTAGCCATTGAAAAACTTGCAAAACTCACACAATCTTGGTCACCGAAAGTAGTTATCCATAACAATAAGTTAGTACTTCTTGAAATAGGAAGTTCCCTGCGTCTTCACGGTGGATTAACTTCACTCCTAAAATCAGTCTACAAAACTTTCCCGAGAAATTCTTTCGGGTGCAACATTGCAGTTACCCCAACGCCCGCTAGTGCAATTCTTTTCGCTCAAATGGGTTACGACATCATGTTAACGAATAATCTAGAACTCGCTTCATATTTAAGACAACTATCTGTTCAAAGTTTGGATCTAGAAAAAAAAGAAAAGAATTTTCTGACACAGATGGGGATATCTCAAATCAGCGATTTACTACGATTACCTAAGAATGGCTTAACAGTTCGTATGGGCGTACAATTTCTAAAGAAACTTGAAAAAATAACTGATAAAACAAATCCACAACTAATCCATAAATTCAGCCCTTATTTCGAAATTAAAGCCGACTTTGAAAGAGAAATATATTTTATAAAACCATTACTTTTTCAAGCTGAAAAATTCCTTGCTAAGTTGGAGTATTATCTAAAAAGTCATCGTTCCTCTATTGATTCTTTTGAATGGCGTTTATATAGATCTGACCGTTCTTGTATTTATATTCCAATTCGCTTAAACCGCTCAAGACAAGAAGTTAAATCATTAATAAATCTCACTAAAATCCAATTTGAGTCAAAATTATCATTAAAATGCGCAATAATTCAACTCGCTTTGCACGTAAATCCTGTACCAATTTCTGTCGCAAACAATATATCGTTTTTACAGATTGATAAGTTATATGAGTCAGAACAACTTCTAAATCGACTCTACTTAAGACTTGGATATTCTGCTGTAAAAGTAATATCCTGTAAATTAGACCATAGGCCCGAACACGCGTGGACCAAAACAAAACCCGGCATCGAAGTACACAAAGATCCATCTATTAATAGGCCATTATGGTTGTTTAATAAACCTAAGCCTCTACTTATTGATAGAAGAAACCCTATCTTTCATGGCGCACTAGAACTTTCAAAACACGAACGAATTGTCACCAGTTGGTGGGACGATAATCCAATACAAAGAGACTACTATTTGGCAAAAAGTAATCAAGGATTAATTTGGATATTCCGTGAATTAAAAAATAGTAAATGGTATATGCATGGATTATTTTAAGAGCATACCTTCACTCAACTATCATAATAAGGAAATAACATGCAACAAATAACATGGAACGATTTTCAAAAAATTGAATTAATTGTTGGCACCATTATTTCAGCAAAGCCTTTTAAGGAAGCGCATAAGCCTGCATACATAATTCAAGCAGACTTTGGGCCAAATGTAGGATTACTAAAATCAAGCGCCCAGATCACTACATGCTACCAGGCAGATGATTTAATTGGACAACAAATTATTGGTGTTGTTAATTTACCCGCTAAACAAATAGGGCCAATTCATTCACAATTTCTTATAACTGGATTTTATCGTTCCGACGGTTCCGTAATTCTTGCTAAACCAGAAAGAGAAATTGATAATGGCGCGAAGCTTTCTTGAAAATTGTCTGATATCTAACTCAACATCGTAAAAATACATTTTGTTTGATTTGATACTCAATGTTGCTCGATAACTAACTCTGAGCCCATTTCAATGGCTACTGAATATGACGTACATTGTGGCAATACATACTGCATATAACAACGGGTGGTAAGCAATTTTTCCTGATAATATTCATTGGTCAAGTCTTTCTGTAATTTTTTAATAGCTGCATAGGCTGATCGCATCATAAGCCAACCTCCCGTCACTGTTCCCCATAACATAAGATAAGGAAAAGAGCCTGCCAATGGTAATCTTGGATCTCGGGACGAGCTTGCTTGAATCCATTCCGTAGCTTTTTCAAGATGCGTTACTCCATCATGCATACTTCGACAGATCTCAGAAAGTTGTAACGATTTAGTATAGTTAGAGGTATTCACAATATCATCTTTAATGAGATTTATTAGTATCTGAATCATTTTCCCATCATCGATTAATAATTTTCTACGGACCAGGTCTCCAGCCTGGATACCACTTGTGCCTTCATATATGGTAGTAATTCTAGCATCTCGATAGAACTGTGCTATTCCGGTTTCTTCAATGAAACCGATCCCGCCGAATACTTGCAGTGCCTGACCTACAACATTGTTGGAAATTTCAGAGCTCCAGCCTTTTACGATTGGAATTAATATGTCAACAATTGCCCGATGTTGTTGTCTCTTCTTTTGATCAGGATTAAAATGTGCCCGATCTTGCTCAGAAGCGACATATAGACTCAACGATCGCATTGCCCCAATACGGCAATTCATCTCCAATAGCATTCGTGCAACGTCAGGATGTTGATCGATAGAGATTTGTTGTGTGGATTCTCCATTTGCATCCTTTCCTTGAACTCTCTCAGAAGAAAAACGTAATGCACTTTGATAAGCACGATCCGCTATCGCATAGGACTCTATTCCAACTGCATGTCTAGCCATATTCATCATAATAAACATATATTCCAAACCGCGGTTTTCTTCTCCTAGGAGAAATCCCGTAGCACCTTGATTATCACCATAGGAGAGCACCGCTGTAGGACTTCCATGGATACCCATCTTTTCTTCAATGGAAACGGTTCGAATATCATTTCTTTCCGTGATCTCACCATTAGGAGTCGTTAGAAATTTAGGTACAATGAAGAGTGATATTCCCTTTACACCTGCGGGAGCATCCGGTACCCGCGCAAGAACAAGGTGAATGATATTCTTTGTCAGGTCATGATCACCATATGTGATGAATATTTTCTGTCCTCTAATAAGGTAATCGCCCTTACTTCCCCTCGTTGCCTTTGTTTGAATAGCGCTCAAGTCCGAACCTGCTTGTGGTTCCGTAAGATTCATAGTTCCGGTCCATTTTCCGCTCACTAAATTTGCTAAATAAAGTTTCTTCTGATCCACGGTCCCCTGGAACGAGATAAGTTCTGCAGCTGTTTGAGTTAACATCGGACAAAGACCAAAAGCCATATTCGCTGCATCCCACATCTCTTGAATGGCTACACCGATAACCCTAGGAAGTCCTTGACCGCCGTATTTTGGATCTGCCAAAAGAGTCGGCCACCCGGCTGCTACAAATTTTTGGTACGCTTCTTTCCAACCGGGGGGCGTTACGACAGTATTGTCTTTTAATCGCGATCCCTCCCGATCCCCTAGTTGATTTAATGGGGCTAGTATTTCAGAAGCAAATTTTCCACCCTCATTAAGTATTGTTGAAACCAAATTTGATGAAAACTCGTGGCAGTCTGGAAAACCACAAATTTCTTTAAATCCTACAACCTCATTAAGCAAAAATTCGATATCTTGAATCGGTGGAGAGTATTCATTCATTGCTGTTATAAATGATCAAAAAGATGTTCAATAACGTGAGGTTAATATGTTTTATTACAAAACTAATTTTAGACTTACATTTTACGTATTTCGCTTTTGAAGCCGGTCTACCGATTTACTCAATCGTCTGTTTCAGGTAACATAAAACAAGATGTTTTTTGTTAGGTTAATTCTACATCTAAATACGATTTTTTACGATTGAATAAATCATATAAACTCATTTTTAAATTGGCATGGGCACGCTTTCATTGTAAAAGATAGATTTGGATCAATTTCAATTGGCGAACAGTGATTAATTAGGTAAGAGTTTAGGTTTCACTACTAAGAGATAGCCTCATTACGAAAATGGTGGATTTTTTTTCTAACGCAATGAATAATAGACCTCCAGAAACCACACGAAACAGTTGAATCAAAATGGGCAATCGTCTTAGTAAAATTTATACTCGAACAGGAGATGATGGTACAACCGGACTGGCGGATGGAACTCGGGTCCTCAAAACCTCCGCAAGAATTGGTGCTATGGGTGACGTCGACGAGCTTAATAGTATTATTGGACTATTGATAACCGAGCCCTCAACCCAACATAACCTTGTCATACTTTCTGATGTGCAGAATTCCCTCTTTGATATAGGGGGCGAGCTAGCTCTACCCAACCAAAATCTTGTTAGCGAAGAAAAAGTTAGTCAAGTCGAGGAATTGTTGGACTCTATGAATAGCGCTTTACCACCACTTAAGGAGTTTATCTTGCCAGGCGGGTCGAGAGCGGCAGCGATATGTCATCAAGCTCGAAGTGTCTGTAGACGAGCTGAACGCCGACTACTAGCTTTGAGTGCGGAAGAAGTAATATCAGAAATTACGCTGAGGTATATCAATCGTTTGTCAGACCTCCTCTTTGTGATGGCCAGAACATTGAATAAAGATGCGAAACACCCTGATGTATTCTGGAACAAACCTTTTAACGACAATGATTAAATACATGAAAGTAGATATCGAACGACCCTCAGAGAAAGTCAGTCATAGAATCTCATAAACTAGGAACCTGCGAGAGTCATGAAGGCTTCCACCGTCATAGAGCCAGATGATGCAACATTAGAAAAAAAGAAATTAGTCTAGCTAGAGCGGTTCCCTTTTCCTAATAAGTTTGAAACGTATTACAGCAACTTAATTTCGAAGTTTTTTAGACGACTTTTAAGCGTCTTTTGACTCGGAGTCTGGTACTATCGATCGATCAACTAACTGAACAACTGCCATCGGAGCGTTATCTCCAACCCTATATCCGCACTTGAGAATTCGGGTATAGCCACCGGGCCGATCAAGAAATCTAGGTCCAAGTTCATCAAAAAGCTTTGAGACGGCTGTTGCATCCCTCAACCTAGAAAAAGCTAGCCGACGACGCGCTAAGCTTGGGGTTTTTGCCATGGTGATCAAAGGCTCAGCCACCCTTCGTAACTCCTTTGCTTTAGGCAAAGTCGTGCGAATTTCTTCGTGACGAAACAATGATGATGCCATGTTGCGAAACATCGCATCTCGATGACTCGAGGTGCGATTTAGTTTTCGTCCTGATTTACGGTGTCGCATAATCTAATTCCCTTTAGTGTAAATTCTCACGACGTAGCAACTGTGGCGGCCAATTCTCTAGTTTTGTACCTAGGGCTAACTCTCTATGCGCCAGGACATCTTTTATTTCCGTAAGAGACTTTTTTCCAAGATTCGGGGTCTTCAGTAATTCCACTTCGGTACGTTGAACTAAATCTCCGATGTAATAAATGTTTTCGGCTTTCAAGCAATTCGCTGATCGTACAGTTAGCTCCAAATCATCTACCGATCTCAACAAAATAGGGTCGACTTCATCTTCGTCCGCTTCTTGCGTAACACGGTCAGTAGTCTCAAGAAGAACAAAAACTGACACTTGGTCGTGTAGTATTGTTGCGGCTCTACGAACAGCCTCTTCTGGATCTATTGTGCCATTAGTTTCTATATCAAGAATCAGTTTATCAAGGTCGGTGCGTTGCTCTACCCGTGCGTTATCGACTGTGTAAGCTACCCGGCGGACTGGGCTATATGAAGCGTCGAGCCTTAAAAGGCCGACTGTTCGCGATTCTTGATCGGATCCCTCTATTTCTACTACTTCATATCCTCGACCGCGACTTACTGTAAGTTCCATATGCAGTTCCCCTTCTGACGCGAGGTGAGCTAGCACATATTCTGGATCTACAATCTCAATATCATGATCCAATTGAATATCATTCGCAGTTACTATGCCAGGACCCTTCTTTGAGATCTTAACTACAGCGTGCTCTCGAGTATGCATTCGAATAGCTAGATTTTTGAGATTCAAAAGTATCTCTATAACATCTTCTTGGACGCCAGGAATTGTTGAATATTCATGTTGAACACCCTCGATCTTTACTTCTGTTACTGCAGCTCCTGGTAATGAAGAAAGTAAAATGCGTCGCAACGCATTACCGAGCGTGTAACCAAACCCTCGTTCCAGAGGCTCTAGAGTAACTCGCGCATGCGTTTCATCTATATTCTCTACATTTATTAAATTTGGCTTTAGAAACTCACTAATTGATTCATGCATCTGATATCACCTTATAGAACTTTATGGTTTCATCGCTGAAAATGCCATACATTTTCAGTTTCTCATAGATTAAAAAATTTACTTCGAGTACAACGCTACAACCAAGGATTCATTAATATCTTTTGATAACTCACCCCTTTCTGGAGCTGCTTTATATATCCCTTTCGATGCCTTCACATCGACATCCACCCAAGGTTGAAATCCTATCTGCTCAGCAATCTCGAGAGCAGATCTTATTCTGAGTTGCTCCTTACTCTTCTCTCTAACCTCGATCGAATCTCCCGCGTGTACCTGATAGGACGGTATATTCACTCTATTTCCGTTAACTTTTATCGCGTTATGAGATACTAGCTGACGCGCCTCAGCTCGAGTTACTGCAAAACCCATTCGATACACAACGTTATCTAATCTCGACTCCAATAACTGCAGTAAAACCTCACCAGTTGAACCTCTCCGACTTGCAGCTTCAGAGTAGTATCGTCGAAACTGTTTCTCCTGGAGACCATACATACGTCGAAGTTTCTGTTTTTCTCGCAATTGAGAACCATAAACAGTCGCGCGTGCTCGGCGTCCGCCGGATTTAAAACCTGGCTCTCTTTCGAATTTACATTTTGAATCGATTGATCTTACTGGGCTTTTTAAAAATAGGTCGGTGCCTTCTCTTCGAGCTAACTTACATGTTGGTCCTAAATATCTTCCCATAATTAAATTCTCCTATACTCTTCGTCTCTTAGGAGGCCGACAACCGTTATGGGGAATTGGGGTAATGTCGGCAATCCCACTAATCTCTAACCCTATAGCATTAAGTGCACGAACGGCAGAGTCTCTTCCAGGGCCAGGCCCCTTTACACGAATATCGATTTGCTTGAGGCCATGCTGTTCCTGAGCTGCCTTGCCTGCATTCTCAGCGGCAACTTGTGCCGCAAACGGCGTACTCTTTCGGCTTCCTCTAAAACCTGAGCCCCCAGCGGTTGCCCATGATAATGCGTTACCATGCCGGTCGGTTATCGTGACTATGGTGTTATTAAAAGAAGCATGGATGTGTGCAATTCCTTCCGTAACCGATTTTTTGCTCTTAGCTTTGGTTTTTTTCTTTGTTACTTTAGCCATTCAAACTGATTCCTATTTTTTTATTGCTCGCTTAGGGCCTTTCCGCGTACGCGCATTAGTTGATGTTCTTTGGCCCCGTACTGGTAACCCTCGGCGATGTCTCATACCTCTATAACTACCCAAATCCATCAAACGTTTAATATTCATAGACACATCGCGACGAAGATCGCCTTCTACTTCATATCTAGCCACCTCCGCCCGTAACTTTTCCGCATCGTGCTCTGTCAAATCACTAACTTTAGTCACTCGACTCACTGACGCACTATCACAAATTTTTTGAGCTGTTGGACGCCCAATTCCATAGATCGAAGTCAAGGCAATCTCAACGTGCTTATTGGTAGGCAAATTTATTCCCGCTATGCGAGCCACTTAATACACTCCTTTTTTTGACTGAACATATAACTTCTTTCGGAAAATTATTCTTGTCATTTGAGCTATCCTTGTCTTTGTTTATGACGCGGGTTTTTGCATATTACACGAACACTTCCATTTCGCCGGATTATCTTACAATCTCGACACATTTTTTTGACTGACGCACGCACTTTCATGACTATATCCTTTAGCTTTTAGCGGGTTAGACCCAGCCCCCCGGCTAACGTAGACTTTTTCATAAGACTTTCATATTGCCTAGACATTAGATAAGACTGAACTTGCGTCATTAAATCCATTGCAACAACAACAATTATCAAAAGTGATGTCCCTCCAAAATAGAATGGAACGCTCCACCTCACTATCAAAAATTCTGGGATAAGACAAATTACTGTTAGATATACCGCGCCACCAAGGGTTAATCTTGATACAACACGATCGATATAGTTTGAGGTCTGGATGCCGGGGCGCACGCCTGGTACAAACGCACCAGACTTCTTAAGATTATCTGCAATTTCTCGCGGATTAAAAACCATAGCCGTATAGAAAAAACAGAAAAACACAATCATTGCTGCATATATTAATGTGTATACTGGCTGACCAGGGGCCAATGTTGTTGCAATATTGCGAAGCCATCCCATCCCCTCAGTTTGACCAAACCAACTTCCGAGGCTAGCTGGAAATAAAATAATACTCGACGCAAAAATTGGTGGTATGACGCCAGCCATATTGACTTTTAAAGGAAGATGAGTAGTTTGCCCTGCCAACATTCGCCTTCCCTGCTGACGTTTTGCATAATTAACTGTGATTCTACGTTGTCCTCGCTCAACAAACACTACCACTCCAATTATACCTATAGCTCCAATAAATAAGAGCAAAACTCCAATTGGCGTAAATGCTCCTGTTCTTGCTAGCTCAAGCGTTCCGGCTACTGCTGAAGGAAGGCCTGCAACGATACTTCCAAAAATGATTAGAGAAATTCCATTTCCAATTCCTCTTTCAGTGATTTGCTCTCCAAGCCAGACCAAAAACATCGTTCCTGTGACTAATGTTGCAACTGCTGTGATCTTAAACCCTAGCCCTGATACCATTACAACTGGGGCGCCTCCAACTTCCTGGCCGCCAATTGCTATCGAAATTCCTAGGGCTTGAAATGTTGCAAGCACAATTGTGCCATAACGGGTATATTGGGTTATTTTCCTACGGCCAGCTTCTCCCTCTTTTTTCAGTTGTTCCAAACGAGGAATCACTGAACTCATCATCTGCATGATAATCGACGCAGATATATAGGGCATAACACCAAGAGCCAATATTGACATCCGTTTTAATGCACCTCCTGAAAACATATTAAAAACATCAACGATAGACCCTTGAGTCTGAGCGAATAGAGCTGCCACCGCATTAGGATCGACACCCGGTATGGGAATATGAGCCCCTATGCGAAAAACTACCATTGCCCCCAAAACAAAAAGAATTCTTTGACGTAATTCTGTCAATTTCCCGAGTCCAGCTAATGGAGATGCCATACCGTTAATCCTCCACTGTTCCACCAGCTTGCTCGATCGCAGTCCGGGCGCCTGTGGTTACTTTTATACCTCGAAGAACTACTGGCTTGTTTATTTTTCCTGTTCCAATTACTTTCGCTCTTAGTGCATTCCTACGAACAACACCCGCCGCTTTCAAAACAGCGAGATCTACCGATTGATCCTCTATTTTTTCTAATTCATGCAACCGAATCTCCGCAACTCGGCTACGAACAAGGGATCTAAATCCACGTTTAGGTACGCGCCTCTGTAGCGGCATTTGCCCACCCTCAAAGCCAACTTTATGATAACCACCTGAACGAGACTTCTGTCCTTTATCACCACGACCAGCTGTGCTGCCACGATTGGACCCATATCCACGCCCCGCTCTAATTAGCGACTTTCGCGAACCAACACTTGGCTTAATTTCATTTAGACGCATATTAGTTTTCCTGTACGCGCACCAAATGACTGATTTTATTAATCATTCCCCGTATAGCTGGCGTGTCCGCTACCTCAACTGATTGATTAATTTTTCGTAACCCGAGGCCTTTCACGCAATTCTGTTGTGTTTCGCCACGGCCATATCGACTACGTGTCAGCGTAATAGTTATTTTTTTAGGTGTGCTATCCGACATTTTGATTTCTATCCCAATATTTCCGCAACAGATTTTCCACGCTTAGCTGCAATCTGCTCTGGATTTTGGATGCGACGTAAACCATCAATCGTCGCACGAGCAACATTTATTGGATTTGTAGTACCAATCACCTTTGCCAATACGTTTCGAACTCCAGCCGCCTCGAAAATTGCCCGCATCGTACCACCAGCGATAATTCCTGTTCCGTCAGAAGCGGGGCGCATCACTACTCGCGCTGCTCCATGTCGACCAATTATCGGGTAATGCAATGTTCCATCATTTAAATTAACCGTAAGAAGATTTCGGCGAGCATCCTCCATAGCTTTTTGGACAGCAACCGGCACTTCCCGTGCTTTCCCTCGTCCTATACCAACACGACCATTTCCATCACCCACTACAACCAATCCAGTGAATCCAAATATCCTTCCGCCTTTGACAACTTTGGCCACTCTATTTACCTGAATAAGATGTTCTTGAAATCCATCAAAGTCAACGATATCTCCCTCAGATTTATTACTAGATTTCTTATTCATTGCATCACTATCCTTTTTTTTCACAATCAGAATTCAAGCCCGTTTTCACGCGCTGCCTCTGCTAAGGCTTTCACTCGACCGTGATATTTATAGCCAGATCGATCAAATGCGACTCGTTTCACTCCCAATGCCTTGGCTTTTTCGGCTAAATGCTTGCCTACTAGAGTGGCTGCGGCAACATTGCCGCCATTTTTCAACTGTTCTTTCAGTTCTGACTCTGTCGTTGATGCGCTAACAATTACCCGCCCTTCCTTAGTTTCTATTATTTGAGCATAAAGATGTTTTGGCGATCTAAAGACACAGAGCCGATTAACTCCTAACCGTTTAATTTGCGCACGAGTCTTACGCGCACGACGTAATCTAGCTACATTACGAGTTTTCATATTCATCTAACCCATTAAACCTTCTTCGCCTGCTTTCGCACTACATATTCATCTTCATATCGGACACCTTTTCCCTTGTAGGGTTCGGGAGGTCGAAACCGACGAATTTCTGCCGCTGTCTGGCCAACTAACTGCTTGTCGATCCCTTTTACAATGATTTCTGTCTGACTCGGCGTCTCTACTGAAATCCCGTCTGGCACTTTGTATTCCACTGGATGAGAAAAACCCAAACTCATATTCAGCACTTTCCCTTTGGATTGTGCCCGATATCCAACACCGATTATTGTCAATTTTTTTTCAAATCCGTTAGTCACTCCAACGACAAGATTATTTACCAAAGAACGCATCGTGCCGGCAATCGCTGAAGATCCTTCTTTCGTCTCCTCAACTTGCAAGATATCATCCTTGTGCTGCAGGTTTATATCCGAATGGAGATTCAAATAGTGTTCTCCTTTAGGTCCTTTCGCCACCACTTTTCCAGGCTCAATCTTGATTTCAACCCCTGTTGGTATCGAGATCGGATTATTCGCTATTCTAGACATGTGTATTTCAATTTCTATTCGTTAGCTAACAGTACAAATTAATTCGCCACCCGCTTGAGATGCTTTAGCCTGCTTACCTGTCATAATCCCTTTCGAGGTTGAAACAACAACTGTTCCCAAGCCATTGTCTACTGTAGGAATGTCAACACTGCGACAATAAACCCGTTTACCCGGCCGGCTCACCCGATCTATACGACTAATCACAGGCTTGCCATCGTAGTACCTCAAAGTCAGGTTTAACGTTTTTTTTCCATCAGTCTCGATATTGGTTTCGCACTTGCCTATGAATCCCTCTTCCCGAAGTACTCGAGCTACCGCCTCCTTAATTTTAGAGGTCGGCATTATTACAGTATCACGCCCAGATGCTTGACCATTCCGAATGCGAGTTAACATATCAGCGATAGGATCAGACATGCTCATTTCTTGATAGCCTCCAAATATTCTCTTCCCATTACCAACTAGCCTTCACAACACCGGGTGCTTCCCCTCGCATTACGACCTCACGAAGAGCATTACGACCTAAACCAAAATGCCTAAAATATCCCCTTGGACGTCCTGTTATGGCGCAACGATTCCGTTGTCGACTACGAGCTGAATCACGTGGCAACTTTTGCAACGTGATCATAGCTGACCATCTTTCTTCATCAGGCAAGGATGGATTTTGAATTTTTATTTTCAAATCTGCCCTCGTTGCTGAAAATTGCTGTTCTAGCTTTTTTCTTTTTACCTCCCGCGCCAACATCGATTTCTTAGCCATAGTTGATTTTTTCTCTTTTACGTTCGTAGTGGGAAGCGAAATTGTCTTAAGAGCGCCTCAGCTTCGGTGTCCGTCTGAGCTGAGGTTGTTAATGTGACATTGAACCCACGAAACGCATCTACCTTATCGTAATCAATTTCAGGAAAAATTATTTGCTCTTTAAAACCAATACTAAAATTGCCTCGTCCATCAAATGACTTTGATGAAAGTCCGCGAAAGTCGCGAACTCTGGGAATAGCAACGGAAATTAAGCGATCTAAAAACTCATACATTTTGTCACGTCGCAATGTTACCTTGGCACCAATAGCCCAACCCTCTCGCACCTTGAAAGCTGCTACAGATTTTCTTGCTTTAGTCAATATCGGCTTTTGTCCAGTTATTAATGATAAATCGGATTGCGCTGCTTCTAAAACATTCTTATCAGTTAATGCTTCACCTAATCCCATATTCACGGTAATTTTTTGCAACCGAGGCACCTGCATCACACTCTTATACCCAAACTCCTCAACGAGAGCAGGAACCACTTTTTCATTATAATGCTCTAATAATCTAACCATAATTCGTCACTTCACTCCACTATCCCTGATCAATTACTTCATCATCCGATCTATAAAATCTGACTTTCCGCCCATCCTCAAGCTGTCTAATCCCCGCGCGGTCGGCTCGCTGGCGATTTGGATTAAAGAGAGCGATATTTGATATGTGGATAGGCGCCTCTTTTTCAATTATTCCGCCTGTCTGCCCCTTATTGGGGTTAGGTCTCTCGTGTTTTTTAACCACATTTACATTGTCCACTAAGGCTCTTTCATCCGGCAGAATCCTCAATACCGTGCCCCGCTTTCCTTTATCTCGACCTGTCAATACAACAACATCGTCGCCCTGTCTAATTTTTTTAGTTGCCATAACTGCTAAAGAACTTCCGGGGCAAGAGAAATTATCCGCATAAACCGCTCCGATCGAAGCTCTCTAGTGACTGGACCGAATATTCTGGTGCCTACCGGCTGATATTGGGGATTGAGTAAGACTGCTGCATTACGATCAAACCGAATCAAGGATCCATCCGGCCGACGAACCCCTTTACGTGTACGAACTACTAGCGCATTAAACATTTCACCCTTTTTAACCCTACTATTTGGGATCGCTTCTTTTATGCTAATTTTTATGACATCACCGATACTAGCATAACGTCGTTTTGATCCGCCCAATACTTTTATACATTGAACTTTTCGAGCTCCGCTATTGTCGGCGACATCTAACATACTTTGTACTTGAATCATGGCCTCTGCTCTCACTCCTGCTCAGATCGTTTCAATATGCGAAGCAATCGCCAAGACTTTGTCCTAGAAATTGGCCGGCAGTGCTCAATCACAACAGTATCACCTGCCTTGCAGACATTGTCCTCATCATGAGCATGAATTTTAGTAGATCGCCGTATATATTTTTTATACAAAGGATGCTTATACTGTCTGATTGTCAAGACAGTGATGCTTTTATCCATTCTCGCACTTAAAACACTGCCTACTACAGACTGTGTTTTTCGATCGACTTCACTATTTATATCATTGGTCGTCATTTTTTCTCTTTGGATATTTCAGTGATGCGGGTTTTTATTCGGGCTATCTGTCTTCGTACTTGTTTGAATCTTGACGAATTTGTAAGTTGTCCAGTACCCTGCTGCATCCTTAAATTAAACTGTTCTTTACGCAACTCCAACAATTCTGTTCGGAGCTGAGATTTATCTCCTTTTAGTATATTATTCTCTGCCATTGTTAACCCGCTTGTCTTCGAGCAAATTCAGTAGGTACCGGCAACTTAGCGCTCGCCAATCGAAATGCCTCGCGGGCCAATGATTCATCTACCCCCTGTATCTCATATATCATTGTCCCTGGTTGCACCAAAGCCACCCAATATTCGGGGTTGCCTTTTCCCTTTCCCATGCGAACTTCAAGCGGTTTCTTAGAAATAGGTTTATCAGGAAATACACGAATCCATAAACGGCCACCCCGTTTTACATGCCTGC
>TARA_B100000686_G_scaffold353728_1_pt1 | contig 37899 bp, 31 predicted proteins | sample TARA_B100000686 | Tara Oceans TARA_B100000686 (sample SAMEA2622733) | marine metagenome | biome: marine biome (ENVO:00000447); feature: marine epipelagic mixed layer (ENVO:xxxxxxxxx); material: "saline water (ENVO:00002010), including plankton (ENVO:xxxxxxxx)" | depth 150 m | reverse complement strand
TTTTTTTAGATCTTGCTGATCCTGAACTAGCAGCTGCAGATTATCATCGTCATCCAGTGAACGCCGGCATTACTTCGTTCGCGAAAATTCGTAATTGCGATAAGTACTCATCCCTCGGCATACCCTCTGGCCAGTGGAGAAGAATGTTTTCAAGTCCAGGATATTTTTCTTCAACATCTTTGAGAAATTCTATCTGGTGAGAAGGAGGTCCGCAGATCCAGGCCTTCTGCTGGACTCCATCCTCAATTCTTGGGGTTCTTGCGGGGGCGCCAGGAGTTCCCCAAACGCGACCTTCTTCATCTGCATACCTAACGAAGCCAAAAGGAGCAAACCACTTGTAGCGCTCATCATGGAATGGCCGCAACCTCTCCATCGCCTCTTTTTCATCATCCGCTATATAAAAGCCAATCCCCAAAGATAACCCACTCCCCAAGACATTACTTCTACCATTTCTTTCACAAGCATCCCTAAATTTATGGAAGGCTTCATCTACTAGCTTTTCCCCTGTTAGAGCGACCACACCATTAAACCCATTCTTTGCAGTGAACTCAATGCTCCCCCCGCTCACAACCGGTTGCCAGGTTTCCACAGGTAACGTCAAAGGTCTCGGAACAAGAGTTATGTCCTGGAGATCGTATCCCCTATATGGAACACTAGCAGGGATGGTGTAATTTTTTCCATGATGACTGAATGATTCACTATTGAATGCCTTGAAAATTACTTCTATTTGTTCCTCAAACAATTCCCGGTTTAGGTCGTTATCTATCACCGGTGCCCCAAATGTCTCCACTTCCCGCGAATGGTATCCTCGTCCAACACCAAAAATCATTCGGCCACCTGTGAGTACATCTGCCATCGCATAATCTTCGGCCAACCTAAGCGGGTGCCACATAGGCACAATGTTAAATCCACAGCCGAACTTCAATCTCTCTGTTTTAGCAGCAAGATGAGTGCTCATCATAATAACGTTCGGAATACATTCATATCCTTCTCTTTGAAAATGATGCTCTGCCATCCAAAGGGAATAATAGCCAAGTTCATCCATGAGTACTGCGGCTTTTTCCGCGGTCTCCATTGATTGAACCAAACGTTCGTTTTTATATGTCCTATCATTGGCCGGAATGCCATCTAGACCTACATCTTCCAAATCTATGTTTCCCACATAAAAAACCGAGAAATTCTTTATCATTCAGTTCTCCTAACCCTCCGTTTAAACTGTTTCGATCGCTACAAGCATTTCAAGTGCGCCTTTATTAATTTTGACGGTCCATAAGTGACAACCATGGCCCTGGTCTCCCCGAAGAAGGTTTACAAACAAAGCAATCTCTAAAACCTTCTTCATACGCTTGCCACAAAGACTCAAATGTTTTTCTATTCTGAGGTTTCGTCCGTCTACCAGGAGGGCAATTTTCTCTGCACACAATACCTGTGGTAATACAGGCGCTGAATTTAACGCTCATGGTCCCAAAGCCCACGTGTACCCACATCTACCCCTCCATCTACAGCCAAGGTCTGTCCTGTAATCCACGCAGATTCATCTGATGCGAAGAAAAGTGACGCATAGGCAATGTCCTGAGGGTAACCAGTCCGGGCCAAATTTGCCTCTCCAGTTACTATTTTCCCTTCTCCGAAAGTCCCTCTGAATAAGCCAGCAGCTACCGTGTTAACCCTAATATTATCCTTAGATAATTCAGCAGCGAGATTTTGCGACATGCCTATAACGCCGCTTTTAGCAGCACCGTAAGATGCATTACCGGCCTGGCGCACATTAAAGCTGGCAGCCACAGTTATTATCGATCCTCCTCCATTTTCTTTCATCACCGGCCGAACTGCCTGAGCAAGGTTATAAAGACTATTCAATGTACTTGCCACTGTACTATCCCAAAAACTTTGGTCTATTTCCTGCAAATCTCGCCCAGGATCAAAATTGCCTCCTGCCGCGGAATATAAGATATCTATCTTTCCAAACTCCGCAACTACCTCATTCACGATTTTTTCAACTTTGGCCTTGTCGGAAAGATCTCCAGGCACTATCAACGCAGTACCACCAAGATTCTTTATCTGGTCCGCCGTCTCTTTAAGACGTTCCTCACCTCTAGCTGTCAGGGCAGTTTTCGCTCCCTCCTGGGCAAATAGTTTCGCGGTAGCTCTACCCATGCCTTGGCCTATTCCCGTCAGTAATGCAACTTTTCCATCCAATCTCATATCATTTTTCCCTAAATTATTAAATGTTAGATATAGGTTCTACTTCATTTATCAACCCAAACGACTAATCAAAAACAGCACACTACATATTTAGAAATTAAACTTTCAAGGCAAATCTTGATGGTCGATACGGTTCTAAATCATCAACTGGCACATCGGAGGTTAATTCCAGCGAAGCCATGGCACCGACGATAGGGGAGAGGGTGACACCACTATGCATTAAAGTCATGTATATTCTGTCATGTTCTGGCGAAAACCCTATCACCGGAAGTCCATCTTCTGGCATCGGCCTAAACCCCACAGGGACCCTGATAGCACTGACCCCTGAGAGTTGGTCAAAGTAAGCTGAAGCCCGTCGGACGAGCATATCAGCATACTCTTGTGTGTCATCTTCAGTTTCACTTTCTTGGTCACCAGCACCAATCAACACCACACCATCAGTACCTTGCCTAATATGTATCTCTCCTTCCTCATAGTTGGATGATGGTAGATATATTGATGCTAGGTTCTCTATCATGGACGGCAGGGGGCTGGTTTTGACTACTACTCCAGGACTCCTTCTTTGAGGCACATGTATACCCGCGGTTGCTGCTAATTCACTTGAGTCTATTCCAGCTGCTATTACAACCTTGTCGAACTCCAATTCTTGATCTTCAATTTTTAAGAACACTGCTGAGGCTCTTTGAGCAATAGAATCAACTTTAGTGTCTGAGTATACTTTCCCTCCGTTCTCTTCTATCTTTTTCATACATGCTTGAGCCACCTTGGTCGGAACGACATGCCCTTCATCTCGAGTATAGACGCCTGTATGAAATTCTCCCACGTTTAAATTCGGTTCAAGATTTGCTAGTTCTTCACTAGTTATTAACTCAGCAGAATATCCCCAGGAGATAAGTCGCTTGCATTCTGCAGCTAACCTAACCCCCTGTTCCGGATCAGAACAGTACGAAACATTCCCTCCCCAGCGGAGGCCAATATCCTGTCCTAAATTTTCCGCAAATCGCGGCCAACGGTCCAAGGAACGATAATTTAAATCATAGTAATTACGAGGATGCTTTGAAAAAGCATTTAACCACGCGAAGGAATGATCGCTCGCTCCTGAGCCAGGTTTATTTTTATCGAATACGGATACATTTATTCCCAGTCGAGACAGATGAAATCCTACAGATGCTCCGACAATACCCGCTCCGACCACAGCTATATTTTTCCCTATCATAGAATGAGCCCCTATACAAAACTTCTATACATAATTTGAAAGCCGTGATAGATACCTAAAAAAAGATTCGTAAAATCTTCAACTAAGCATCTTATCTGGTGTCAACAGCTCGTTGAACTCAATCCAATTTTCCTCTGTTAGCGTCATCAATTCTTTCCAGATGTCTCTTGAATTTGAAGGTACATCGTTATCTTCTCTAAAAACAGATTTCAAAGCATTGTCGGTCCACTCCAGGACAACAATATCTTTCTCACCTGGTGTAGTCCCAGGATTAAAATAAACTGAAAATTCTCCTCGTTGCCCAGCACTGTTGTAGCTTTCTGCCGCTCTATAAGCCAGGGTAGCCACTTTTCTTGACTGTCCGGGTTTTGTTTTAAAAACTCTCTTGATGTGAAACATATTTATCTCCTTATAATCTCTGGATCATACCATTAAGACGGGAAAAGGAAATATTTCCTCAAGGAACTAGGAAGGTTGATAAATTTCACTAACGAAAAGGATATAAAGCTAACACCTAAAGTATGACTCTAGATCCTTAGTAGCTTTGGAGTGTTTCAGATGCTAATAAGTTATTTTTTTAGAGAAACAGAAAATTTATCGATGATGAGCGGCCAACTATCCCTATCAGTTTTATTTTTTACAATTAAAATACAGTTACTATAAACTCCTTCAGCAAGTTTCCCGAGATCAATAGTATTGTCCCCGGGGGATATATTGATGGAGTCTCCCACGCAATCACCTGATAGCCTACCTACCCCCGCTATGGAGGAATTCACTACCACCGTAGTACCTACATCAAAAAATGTGTCGGAAGGGCTTACTTGTTTAAGGACTGGTACTCCTATTCTTTGGTATCCGTAAACTGAAATTTCATCCCACATCCTTCCTTTCGCAAACTTCAGCTGGCCCGGTCGCACATGGTCTTTGTAGGTCATATCGCTGGGTTTAGATGCTTTTGATACCGTCAGAGTGTATTTAATCGATGGATCCCTAAGTTCATACTCTTTGAAAAAACTTTGCCCTCTCTCTTTGTGAGATTCCGCTATTCCGTTCTTTATATTCTTTATTAAATCATCAAAAGAAAGGGTTACAGTAGCTACTTTTTTTCCGCCTCCAAAATCTATATGCTCAGAGAATGGTGGTATTTCTAAAATAGGCAATTCTATAGAAGATGGCATATCCGCCATAGATTTTTCATAGTCGTCACCAAACGGCAACTGCTCAGAATACCACCAAGGAAAAAGGTGGAAGCTAGAAGTGGTAGTCCCACCTCCACCAGCTTCAATAGTGGGAACACTAGGATAAAACTCCGGCAAGTCTACGTCATGGTGATTTCTTACAACATGGTCCTTGTCTTTGCACCAATCCCCTAACTCTGGGCATATACTTGTATGAGCTTTCTGATCTGTCTCGTCTACTTTCCAAATAGCAATCCCTCCAGGGAATCGTCCTTGATTATCTGGGAATTTAAGGGTATCAGGGTCCAATACAATTTGACTGTTGTATCCAGCCGTATCTAAATATTCAAGCAGATAGTAACCCTTTACTTCGCGAGTATCTCTTTCAATAATCGCAGGAATTCTAATAATCTTAAATTGATCTGAATTATTGGAGTACATGGTGCAAGGATTTACAGCACTACCGCACTCTAATAAAGGTTTTTCATCAGCAGATAGCAAGTCCACTATTTGAAGGTCAGTCACCACGGAGGCAGGTTCAGCGAACTCACTTTCGATCAGGCTCCAGGCGCTCATGGGAGGGTAGTTTGCTTTATTGTTAGCCATGATATCGAACCTTCCCTGATGGTTTGGTCCAGGATCACCTCTCCAGTACAAATCCGGTAATCCAAAATAAGCATGTCCGATTTCATGAATCCAGGTCCTATACAACTCGTCATGAGAAACCTTGAAAGCTGTGTCGTAGGAACTTTTTGGCCCAGTAGCAGCACCCAATGTAGCTCTCTTCTTAGTTCCCCAGTTGTATATCATAGTTACGTTCTGATGAGAGCGGTGCACATATTTCAAAGCCTGTTCCCTTCCTTGGTAGTAAGGTGCGAGGATTTGTTGATTCCCTTCCTTGTCAGTGATATTCCTATACCGGGAAAGATCAAACCTTGAAGATATTTCCTGTCCAATTGTCGGTCCGCCAGGGTAGTCTGTCGGGCACCCAGAAAGACCCATATGGCCAGTCTTTTCCCAATTCCTAAAACACTGCCCTTCGTAATAGTTTTTACCTCTATCCAACTGGATAGATTTAACAACTCGCCCTTCCTTATCTCTCAACGGTGAGGTAACAAATTTACCCTTGCTCAAGTTATTAAGATAATTGTTTAGTTGTTTAAATTCCCATCCGTAAACAAAATTATTAACATCTTCCAAGGATTGGCACATATTCGGACCTGCTCTTTCGGCATGCAGCGGAAATTTAGCACCATATTCACTTTCGGTCGCATCACAATTTGTGTCGTTATATTTCAAATTTATTGGCAAGGTAAACCTAGTAAGATCAGCTGTCAGGAACACCCAATCACTCCTTCCAACAAGCTCCGCTAATTTAATCGAGCCATCAAAAACGTTGATAGTTCCTCCGTCTCCTATCTTAACTTTGTAATTTGTGCCTCCATATAGGGGTTTGTCGGGAACAAAGCTAATAAATTGTCCGGTTCCTTCATCCAATTCCACAACCTTTCCTGCCACAGCTTTATTTGTAGCATCGTCACAATTCGAATCTATACATTCATAAAGTTCTAAAACGCTTAAGGCATCAACAAAGGGGAATGATTTCTTGGACCCAATCCTTACTCCAATTTCAGGATCCCATTCCACTTTCTCTGTTCCCGAAATAGGAACTGAACTGAAATCGATTTTTTTCACCTCCAGCGTGCTTAATGTCATAACCTTAACGTTCACTATTGCGGTACTTTTACCTCCCTTTCCATCATCTACAATGTACGTAAATGAATCAGTCGGCTCATCTGTACCGTCATGGCTGTATGTGAATGTGTTTTCCTCTTTTCTAACTAGTTTCCCATACCGGGATTTGACGATTCCTTCCGTATCAATATCAATACTTGCTGTTAATTCGTCTCCTTCAGGATCCGTTGATGCAGAAGACAGATCGAAAGTAACCGACCCTGAGGCCTTTACTTGGATTTCTATGTTCTTGGCTGTCGGGGAGTCGTTAACAGGTATGATAGTAACGTTGACTTTCCCACAACCAGACTTCACTTTCAGTGGGTCAGGCCTATCGTAAACACAATACTTAAAGGAATCCCCAAGACTCTCCCCTCCGTCATGAAAATACGCGAGATGCTCCCATTCACTTTTTAAATTACGTTTGTTGTACCAATCATTTTTGCGAATAGGCTCCCCATGCTTTGCGTCCCGAACCGATACGACTGTAATATCGTGCCCATCCGGATCTAGATCAGTCGCCTTAAAACTAGAATCCGGCCCATTCAAAAATATAGTCGTCGATCCTCCTTCCTGTACCGTCATATCTATATCAACGGGGGTAGGATTCCTATTTACCAATACACCGATGTCGACCTTCACTTTAACTGAAGATTGATTCCCGATTTGGTCAGTCACGGTGTAAGTGAATTCATCTTTTGAAATAGTATTCGCACCGGTATGAGTGTAGGTCACCTTATATGTGTCATCACCATTATCAACGATCTCTACTTTTCCTAGTTTTCCTTGAGTGACTTCACTAACTGAACTTTTGGGATTCAACCCTTTAACATCCACGCTACCGATCTTTGTCGCCATAATGGTCAATTCTTCCGATTCTGGTAATACAGAGTCTATAGAGATTACCAACTTACCTATTCCAGTTAGACCATAAGGATCAGAAACTTGATAGGTAATAATTTCGCTACCACTAAAAATATCCCCGTGTTTTGAAGATAGAAGAATACTAGTTGCTTCAGTTCCACAAAGTTTTTTATCACATAACTCGAAAACCAAACTGGAATCCTCTATTTTCGTCCCCGGTTTAAGCGCTTGGCCATTTATGTGCGTTATCGCTATTTGATCCTTTTCCTGATCTATATCGTTAATTGTCATCGGGACCTGGACCAATTGCTGACCAGGCGCGATCTTGACAGCATCATCAACAGCTATTGGGGCAGTATTAGGACGTACATAGGTAAGGGTTATCCACATTCTTACATTTAACAATTCCTCACCCTCACCCTCTACAGTAGCCGTAAATGTGTCAACAGGATTTGGTGACCCACCGTGGGTGTAATAAATCTCTCCATCCACTATAGAAGCGGAACCAAACTCAGGGTCAGAAACCGACATGTAAATCCCTTCAATAATAGTGGTAAGCGGGGATCCAGAGGCGGTTTTCTTGGCAGCTTCTGCCGCCTTATTAGCAACCAATTCAGCTTGAGCTGCTTCTTCAGATTCTTTTTTTAATTTCTTTGCAGCTGCCTCATTCTGAAGTTTAGCCGTAAGAGCGTCAATTTCAGCTTTGTTTCTTTCTATTTCAAGTTCAGCAATATCTGCTCGGGCCTTTTGAGCCTCAGCTTCCGCCTTAGCGGCTTTTTCCGCGTTCTCTGCCAAAATGGCTATTACAGCAGACCGTTGTATAGCATTATCCTGAGATTCAGATTGCAAGGAATTCGCTTCTTCAACAACTTTCAATCTTTTTTCTTGAACTTCTATTTCCAGATAGGCTTCAGCATTACGTGCCTGCAGAGATTGAAGTTCCTGCTCTAGTTCTGCGACTTTGACTAGTGCCAACTCAAGTTTCTCTTCAACTGTTTGATTTTTAAAATCGACTTGCTCCAAGTTGGCTACATCTGACAAGACCACCTTGTCCAAAACGCCGACCGTTTCTGATAATTTTTCCAATTTAACTTCAGCATCCCTTTTCTTCGTCTGAAGCTTCTCCAATGCAATATCTGCCACAGCAGCATTTTTCTCCGATTTTTCCACTTCTACAGCTGCCCTTTGTGCTTCTTTAAGCTGATCTTGCGCATACACATTTGCTAACTCAGCAGCCTCTGCCAATTCGGCAACTTCCTTTGCGATGGCTAAATTTCCAATTGCTGTCAACTCAGCTTCCGCCATTTCCAGGGAGGCACTTACAGATTTTAAGGTACCTATATCTGGGTTACCTGAAACCCTTAGGTAATAGTCGCCGGTTGATCTCCCTCCATATCCACGAACCACAGCAGTGTATATACCATCCATCTGAGTAACGTGATTAACCTGAGAATCTCTCCCTACGTAGTCGTCACTCCTAGCAACTTCAACACCTTCCGGATCGAATAATTCCAAGGTCGGATCCAAGGAGGTTATACCATCTAATACCACCATTAAGGTGGCTCCAACCAAGGCTGGAATTTCCCAGACATCTTCGTCTGCAGCAGTTTGTATTTCACCGTATGAGATGCTCAATCCACTTTGATCTGCCTCATTTATTCTGCCACCATCCGTATCTGAGAACCCACCTAGGAAAGACAGGGTTAAGTCGTAATGCCCAAAGGCCAATCCATAACCTTGAGCAACTATGGTGTGCTGGCCAGTTTCATTTAGGCCTGTGATAATCCCTGCGTGAACTCCTCTGTAATCATCATTCCTAGCGATTTCATTACCACGCGGTCCTTTTAAAACCAGAAGTGTATCGACGGTAATGATTGAGCCTGGAGAACTCTCTAAATGTATTTCAACAAGATCTCCAGCATTCCCCTGAAAAGTCCATTCATCGGTGTCTGGTGCAGGACTCATCAATTCCCCAGAGACCTTGTAGACAAACCCTGGCTCCGGCGGAACTGGTATTAGCATGCTGCCACCGTCCGTATCTTCCCCAACAGCACGTCCAACGGTGTTGCCACAAGCCATAGCCAAGAGAAAAAATATGGTGATAGGAATCAGCCACAGAAAACGGGAACTAAAAGTTTCATCACTGAGTTTAATGGGCAAATTGAATACCAACTCTATTTTCATTCAAAATCACTATGAATATGCTATCCAACGTCAATATTACATCCATCGATCCATTACCGGTAGAGTAGTATCACCTGTCTTGATCAGCCCAATCACTTCTGCCAGTCTCATATCAAGCAAATTATCGTTTAAGAGTTTCCTATCAACTGGCTAAGGAATTTCATACTTCTGTTCAACGACATGTCTGGTTCCGGGCCAGAGGCAAATAACTGTACGGCAATATCTGTAGCACCGGCAGAGTAGTAGTCTTTCAACATATCCTCTACTTCTTCCTCATTCCCAATAAGGGCCATTTCTGCTGAACTTTCAACTCCCTCTCTATCTAGCATTGACTTATAACTTGGCAATTGTCCATATCTTCCGAAAATCTTGGCAGCCTCCTCAAAGGCTATATCACGGTTATCTGTGACCGATAAGGGAACTGCGGCCACTACTCTCGGGGATTCACGACTGGCCTTCTGTGCGGCATCGTTAATCGTAGGAACCACGTAACTTCTTAGAGTTTCCGGGCCAGTCATCCAAGTTATTGTTCCGTCCGCCAATTCACCTGCCGTTTTAAGCATTCTTGGTCCCAATGCTGCCAGGAGAACTGGCATTTGAGCGACAGATGGCATAGTAAACTGCGTAGTTGCACGAAATATTTCCCCCTGGTAGTCAACTTCTCCAGTTTTGGTCAAAGCTTGTACTATGCTGAGGTATTCAAACATGTGTCTCCATGGCCGATGAAACTTCATTCCGAAACGGTTTTCAACAACTGGTTTATGGTTCACGCCCATACCCAATGTGAATCTGCCCTTCGCCACATTTTGCAATGTCACGGCCTGCTGTGCCATTGCTATAGGATGCCTCAGAAATGTAGGTGTTACCGCTGTACCTATTTCTATACGGCTGGTACGTTCAGCGGCCATGGTGAGCATGGTCATAATATCTACATCCATTATGTGGGCAGCCCACAGGCTTTCAAAGCCCACCTTTTCGGCCTCAACTATTTGAGCAATCTGTTCTTCTAAAGTGCCTGCTGAACCTGCACCACCAATGAAAAGTCCGATCTTCAATCAAAACCCCCTTTAAAATTTACTGCCCAGTAAAAAGCCGCTGCAAGAAAAATGTCTTTCTAACAACGGCTTCATTATCCTGTTACTTTTGCATCAACGATAGAATATGTTCGTTTGTTTTATTCTCTATTAATCGCACCGAGGCCGTTTTCTATCCCCTGTGATGCCCATGTCGCCCATGGCATAGTGAAAAATTTAAATCCTTTCTCTACGTAGAAATTGGGGTCCATTTGAGGAGGTATGAAATACATGCCAGGAACAACATCATGTCTCTTACAAGCTGCCGCAATCTTGTCCAAACCGGCCTGGTAAACCTCATTGGGATAATCCAATGGCACATTTAGTTCAATGGACAAATCTGACGGACCAACGAGCAAAACATCAATTCCGGGCACACTGAGAATTTCATCTATATTATCAATAGCCTGCTGAGTTTCAATCATAGGTATTATCAGAACTTCCTCGTTAACAGTATCCAAATATTCCCTGTAGTTAGATTCACCAAAGTTCCCCCAGTCGCCACGAACGCCAGCATTGCTCCGATCCCCGAGCGGGGAGTACCGGCAGGCCCTAACCATAGCGGTGGCCTCTTCTTTTGTGTTTACCATAGGCACTATTACGCCTCTTGAACCTAAATCCAGAGCGTAGCAAATAAGTTCTGCACGATTAGCGCTTACTCTCATTATCGGTGCTATATCTTTTCCTTTGATAGCATCATAGGAGCCTTTATACTGTTTAGGTTCATTTGGTGAGTGCTGAGTATCAAACAGTATGAAATCCAGCCCTGAATCAGCCAGCATGACCATATTATCTTCAAAAATAGAGCCAGATGTACCAACGATTGTCTTTCCCGCCTTTAATCGATCTCGAATTGGGTTCATTTATATCTCCTTTTAGTATCAACTTTCATAGCCTACCTGGAATTGGTATGGCAAATATTTTTGGCCGTTCTTATCGGGCACCGCTGATTCTATCATTAACTATAAAATGAGTCGCGAGATTATCTTTAGTAATCAAATACACCCTCTCCTACAATCAGTAGATATTAGAAAGGTTACAAACTAGTTATCTCGGAGCTATCTAAGGTTTAGCTTATTCGTATCTTAATGCTTCTGCAGGGTAGGTCTTACTAGCTTCATTAGCAGGAATCACACTGGCAAGAATAGAGGCTATTATAGTTATAACAATCAACACTCCTACTTCTCCGACAGGAACACTAAATTTAGCCCCTTCTAGCTCTTTTGAGATTTCAAGGAAAATCAACCATGACTGAAGTATGCCAAGGCATATCCCAACAAATATCCCCAATAGCGTTATGAATGAAGATTCAATTAAGAACTGGGTGCGAATCATGCTTGACCTAAATCCTATGGCCCGAAGTACGCCAATAGATTGCCTGCGCTCAACCACCGCTCTCACTGAGAGGACTCCAATGGCAGCCACTCCTACAACTAGTCCCAAGCCGCTAAAGCCTTGGAAAAGTTTGTTGAATGCGTTACTAGTCGCCCTTTCCTCCTCCAATTGATCTATCAGACTAACTGCGTTCATTCCATTTGCCAAAAATATCTTTTCTAATTTTTGTGCGTAATTGGAAGAGTCATCTTTTTCCCTAAGGGCAAAATAAAATGTATCTAAAGGAACCTCTTCTTGGGCAATTTTTGGGCCCAAGGCGATGGGGGAATAAAAAGTTGCTCCACTAGCTCCAAAGCCTGTGCCCGAAGCCAGACGTTCAACTACTCCTATAACGGTAAGGTGGGTAGGGTCCGTTGAGCTCCTTCTTTTTTTCATTTCAATGCTAAAGGAATCCATTGATTCTAAATCCCCAGACTCAATAAATGAAGTCTTAAAACTCCTGTCCGGAGGTCCAAAAGGATCCCCCGATGGAATTATCGTCGCATTGGCAATTACCAAAGTTTCATCAGCCATTAAAGCTTGCCATATCTCTCGGTCAGTGGTTCCATAATCAGGATCAAAATGAGCCATTTCCCACAGAGTCGACTCAAAAAATTCATTCTCCAGCGATACAAGTTTAGCGCCCTTATATGTATTGTTTTCGCCTTTAGATTCTTTGACCTCTACACGAACACTGGATGCCCCAGAAACTACGTCAAAATCTGACATATTTAAAGAGTTTCTTACATCACCTGGGATTGGAAGGTCCGGTGTAATAGTTGCCTTAATATCGTAACCCCCAGTCACTCTATGTGGCTGCTCAGTCGTCACATCTTGGATTCCATTCAGGACAGAGAAGATCATGAGTGTAAATATAATCAACGCGAACATAGCCACCGTGAGCCCTGTCCTGAACTTAGCCGCCATGGGGTAGCTTATAGCCGTCTTGGTCACAGCTTTTAGCCCAGAAAATCTCGCTAGCATCAGATTAAGAATAGCTATTAATATTGGGGTGTTCGACATAAGTAGCCAAACTGCAGCAGCAGTCGAAATAGCCCCACCAAGCGGCCAAAACCATGGTCCTGGTTCTGACAAATCTGGTAACCACCTGTTGAAGAAATCAAATGGTAAGGAATTGGAAATAAGGACTAAACCACCTTCCAAAGTACCTGCGATTTGATTACCGGTCTCTGTGTCATTTATGAATTTGGAACATAGGTATCTTACAAATAATCCTATAGTCAAAGCAGAACCAATAATCCCTATTAAAAGACTGGCTCCCGTTTCTGTTGTTATCCCGGAAACCAGTAACAGAAATGAGAATATACCGAGAAGGAGATAATTATGTTTTCCAGATAAGTTAAATAAAGATGTCAGAATATTTATCGGCCACACTATTGGAAAAAGAAGTAAAAAGACGAAATTTCTCACCCGACTCCCCTTTCCCATAACTATCCAGACCAGTTGACGAACAGGGAATATTAAATTCCAACCAAAGTCTTTCGCCTTTGTCTTCCAAGGGTCTGGTGCTTTTTTAATGAACTCATCCTTTAATCCCCTAATTGCGACAACTATGTTCAAGTTACTGGCTCTATATGCTGAGAAAACGACCGTAATAAAAGTTAGTATCAATCCACTTGAAAAGGATATTAAAAGAGAGACAACAGAATAGTATGGCGTGATCACAAAATCATCGGTATCGATTAGATCCTGAAGAATAAATACCAATCCAAAACTTAGCCCGACACCAACAAGAGTTCCTACAATTGCAGCTAGAAAAGCATAAATAGTACCTTCATATGTAAAAAGTTGAACTAAATCCCTACGTTTCAAACCTACTGCTCTAGCCATTCCCAACTCAGTAGATCGGGCAGCAGCGAGCAAAACAAATACCAGAAAAATTAACAGCATCCCCACCATAATGGAAAAAGATCCAAAAATAGAAAAAATGGTAGTCACTCCCGAAGCTACAGTTTCTGCCAACCTAACACTATCGCTCTTTTGATCATCGACTCTCAATATAGTCAGAGTCGATGAAAGTGCTGATATTTTGCCGGCGTCTTCTTGTAGTCCTGATTTATTCAATATCCCCAAAAGGGTTAGTTGATTCTGGTAATCACTTATCTCTTTTATGAAGTCATCGCCGAAGTCATTCGACGTTAAATAACCAGCCAATTGCCTAAGAGTTTTGGAGGTTTCCTTGTCTGTTTGCTTAATAGAATCAGATTCTTCTAGCAGTATGCCAGGGATCCCATTTCCTTGAAGTATTCCGAACATTTTTGTTGCAACGTCAGTATTTGTTAATTCCGATCTCAGGAATTTTGTAACTTCTTCAGAAAGTTGGAGTGAATCATCTCCTTCGCCAGTGTTTGATACAAGGACGTTTGTTATCTGACCTTGCTTACCGAGCAATTCTTGTAATTCATTAAGACTGAAAAGTATATACGGGTTTCTGCCGCCACCCGCTAAGCCACCGTTATTAAGAACATCGCGAACCGAAAACCCAAACTTGCCTGACTGAGTATAGACACTAATCCTATCTCCAGTTTGCAGCTTTAAAGTTTCACTCGCATCAGAATTTATATAAATTTCGTTCGCTAAGAGTGAATTAATAAATACCGTTTGACCTGACACATTTTGCAATTCGTCGTATGTATCGGAGTATGCTCCATCCACTCCCCGGACTCTCATATTGCTTTCAGCCAACTCAAGAGCGTCATTTGAAGCCGGCAAATTAATTTCTATTAGAGGCAAAAGGGCTTCTATATTTTCATTGTCCCGAGTTACTTCTTCAATATTTTGAAACTGTGCAAAATCAAAATATTCCTCTCCTACAAGCTGTCTACCTGGACCTTCAATAATTTCATCAGTTGGACCGAGAAAATCTAAGGCCACAGATCTAACCGAATAGCGAACTGTATCTCCAATTCCTAAAGAGGTCGCAATTATGGCGGAACTGAGCATTAAACCAATTACGATTAATGCACTTTGCCCCTTCCTTCTCGGTATATTCCGACTTCCCATTTTCACCAATATAAATCTTCTGGTCGCCCCTATAGCTATGATAAGAAACATTACAACCAAAAAGAGCGTCATCCCCAGTGCTAATTCTGTAGCAGGCAATCCGAAAACTTTTTCCATTTATTACACCACTTCGCCGTCTTTCATTTGGATAATCCTGTCTGTCCGACCACCCACATAATCAGAGTGGGTAACAATTACAAAAGTTTGATTGTTTTCTTTGTTTAGCTGTATGAGCAAATCCATAATTAACCGTTCATTCTCACTATCTAAATTGCCGGTGGGCTCGTCAGCCCATACAATGGCTGGGTCGTTTACCAAGGCTCTAGCTAAAGTAACCCTCTGTCGTTGGCCACCAGACAATTCACCTGGCAGATGATGCTGCCAGTCTTCCAACTCAACTTCTGCTAATTTTCCTAACGCCTTGGCTCTGGCATCTTTGCCAGAAAATCCTGAAACAAGTAAGGGCAATTCAACATTTTCCACCGCGGTTAGCACGGGTAACAAATTATAGGTTTGGAAAACAAACCCCATTTTCTTGGCTCTTAATTCACTCAATTGATCATCATTTAATTCAGTTAATGTACTACCTTGGATTGAAATGTTCCCATCGTCAAAAGAATCTAATCCAGACAAGCAGTTTAGAAGGGTCGTTTTACCGCATCCACTAGGACCCATAACACCAACAATTTCCCCTTCCTCGATCGATATATCCAAACCTTTTAATGCGTGAACCTTTTGATCTCTGGATCCATAATATTTGTGCAGGTTTTCAGTTGAAATTACGATTTCTGGCATGTTGTTTCCTATTACCAATAAAAAAATACAAATTAATTTCTGTACTTATATTGTCCTCTAAGATTAGAAAAATATGAAGACATAAATGAAATACAATGCACCTCAATTCAATAGCAATTTCCTACTGCCACAGGTGAGGATTGATTAAGAGCAAAAACAAACAAGTATGATAAATAGCAAGTTACAAATTGGCTATGATTTCAAATGAATACTGGGAGGATTAAAGTCCTGATTGTCATAAGAGTGGTATTGTGATTAGGAAAAAGTAACTTTCGGAACAAGCAGCCTCTATACTCGCTATTTATCAACCTTTGATATCGGGAATAATGGACCTGATTCAGTGGTCAGAGAAATAGTGCCAGTGGTTACTTTAATCATCCCAACCGATAGAATTCCGTGGCTGTGCCACTAAGAAACCTATCTTTTTCTTCTGTTGACATGTTTCCCATGGCAAATAGAGCAGCTTCCATCACTTCTTCATAACTGCCAGCCAATAAACAAACAGGCCAATCACTACCCCACATTAACCTTTTTATTCCAAAAACCTCTCTAACATGTTTTACGAATGGAAGCAGATCGAACCGAGTCCAGTTAGTTTGATCTGCCTCAGTTATCATTCCGGATACCTTGCAAAATAGATTGTCAAAATGTCCTAATTTCTCTATGTCGTCACTCCATGGTTGCATGGCCCTAGCAAGTATGTCTGGTTTTGCTATATGATCCAAAACCATTCTTAAATCCGGCAATTCTTCGCATAGGAGAGGTATTTGATAAAGTTGGTGACGTTTCACCAGTAAGTCATAGGTTAGATTCCTATCTGATACTTCCTTTAGTCCGGCGATAGTCGATTTCCTTAGTAACCAATTATCATCGATTTCTCCTTCTACCTGATGCCTTACACCAACTAACGGTCCCAGCCCCATTAATTCATCGAGACTTTCACCCACATTTTCATTCTGCAGGTCGACCCATGCGACAACCCCCTTTATCCAGGGAACCCCATTTGCGCAATCAATTAGAAATTTGGCTTCCCCGCCGGTTTGGTCAGCTTGGACAAGTACACTCCCAACAACATCGTTTTTTTCTAAGATTGGAGCTAGGTCAATAGGAAGGTAGCTTTGACGTAAAATGTTGTCATCTTTGGGCATCCAATCGTATTCAAAAAGATTTAAATCCCATAAGTGGTGATGTGAATCTATGATTCCCATGAAGCCCTCGTCAAGAGTTTAGGTCAAACACTTTCTGCATCGGTGCCCACCAATCATCTTCACTAGTGAATGGAGTCTTCTTTTGAAATTTCCTCATGAGCAAATCCCACTCAGCTGCCTTTTCAGAAGAGTCAGTATACTTTTGGAAATCTCTTATTAAATCAAAATCATCTTCTGTATTTAAGACCATAAATAATCGGTCTCCCAGGAGATAAATCTCCATTCCTAGAATCCCAATTTCTAATAATCCATCTTTCACCTCAGGCCAAACATTCCTGTGGTACTCCCTGTATTGATCTATTGATCTAGGTTCATCAACTAGATCCAATGCCATCGCGAAAGTTTTCATCCGGCTCACCATTATTGTTCCAATTTGTATTCTTACTTCAGAACTTTACTCGCGATTGTTTAGTTTACGCCATTCTGCAATAGTTTCTTCTGTTGGAGGGTAGTATTTTCCAGGCGGAACTCCCTCAGCTTTTATTTTATCCTTTACAAGATTTTCAGCACCCTCATGTTCCTCCGCCCAAGTGAGTACCTCTTCAGCCATCCATGAAGGGACAACAAGCACTCCGTCATTATCTCCAACCATAACATCGCCTGGGCGTACCAAGGCTCCTCCACACTGTATCTGTATATTCTCTTCGACAGGTAGTGTTGAGGGGTTACCATGAAAGCTTCGTGCTCTGGCATATACAGTCAGATTATATTTTTCATCTATCAGTACGTCCAAATCTCTTATGGCTCCGTCAATAACAACCCCGTCAGCATTATTCATGGCCAATTGAAGTAATTTCACATCACCGGCGACGACGTCTTGCACCCTGCCGCCAATATCAGCGACTAACACATCCCCCGGTCCACAACGTCCCATCGCAATATATTCAGGTGAATTTATTCCTTCAGGTTTATCGTTACTTATATCAGGACGCGCAGGCATGAACCTCAGAGTCCTGGCCCTGGAGGCAAAACGCTCCTTACCTGGTGTAAAAGGGGTAAAATTTTGGATAGCTTCGCACACACAGTAAGTAGACCCAAAGAAACGAAGCGCATTATAGATGGTCGCGGTGGGGATAGATTTCAACGAATTGAGTAATTCTTGTGAAACTTCAACTGGCTTCATATCAAAAGTTGGCATAAATTTCCCTCCACAATAACATAATGATTTTCCTTAAAAGGCCAACATTAACATGTAGCCATACCTTATTCCATAATATTTCCCGAAAATGAGATATCGCTCTTCCATTTGACTAGCAAGTGAAGGTTTTATATAACCAGCAAACATAAAAGGATTTTTTACCAATTATTTTGATATCCCCTTAGTTCCCAAACAAAGGAGTTTCCTATGGAATACGGAATTGTATTACCCAAACACATCAACCCTGATGAGCTAATCAAATTTGCCAAAGCGGCAGAAGGCCTTGGGTTTCATTCACTTTGGGCCGCTGACCATATCGTCCTTCCTATTGAGGAAACAAACCTTTATCCATACACTGACGATGGCCGTTTCACAGCAAATGCCGAGGATCCCCAATTCGACGCATTTACCTTACTTAGTTTTATAGCATCACAAACCAGTACAATAAACTTAGGTACCTCGGTTGCAATCATCCCGTACCGAAACCCCATAGTACAGGCCAAGATGTTTGCATCCCTAGATGTACTAACAAAAGGAAGAGTCATATGTGGTGCAGGAGTGGGTTGGTGGAAGGAAGAATTTTCAGCTCTGGACGCGCCTTTCAAAGATCGTGGCCTCGCCACCGATGAATATATTCAAATATTCAAACTTCTGTGGGATTCTGATATCTCGGAATTCCACGGCGAAACGTATGATTTCTCTAATATTGCTTTTTTTCCTAAACCGGTTCAAGAACCAAATGGGATTCCAATCTGGATCGGCGGACATACAAAGAGAGCAATCAAAAGGACCGTTAAATATGGGAATGCATGGCACCCTACTAGACTTAAACCTAGCCAAATTGAAAATATGCTTCCTTATTTGGCTCAACAGTGTGAAAAATACGATCGACAGGTAGACGATATAACACTCTCCTTAAAAAGGACTCTCCACTTCACTGATATCGGGTTGGACACAAATAACAAAACCCGTTCCCAGGCAGCCTTGATTGACTCCACAATCGAAATAATCGAAGACATCAAACAATGCCAGAATTTAGGAATTAAACACCTTACCTTTGATTTCCAAACAAGTGATACGAATGATTGCATAAGGATCATGGAACATCTAATGGAGACAGACACAAAAATTATTTGAATATATTGTCAGTCTTTTTCAACTTTATTATTTCCTGCACTGTTAGGATCATCACACCCAAAATAATAACCGCGGAGCCAAGAAAGCTAATCAAGTCTGGTATGACTGAAAACACAGCAAAGTCGTATATTGATACGAAAATCAAGGTGCTGTAGGCAAAAGGTAGCACGAAACTTGCGTCGGCACCTTTTAACGCCAATAGGTTGCATGCCTGACCAATAAGCATTAAAGACCCAATGGCTGCCAAAATCATCCACTGCATCATAGAGGGAGTTTGCCATACAAAAATAAGAGCAACGGCTGACAGGCAAGTCCCAATAAAGCTATTAATCAATAATATCTGGATGAATTTCTCCTTTCCTGCCAGAATTTTTATCAAAATAAATTCCATCCCAGTTACAACGGCAGCTAATAGAGCCAATAAGGCGGCGGGCTCAAATGCATCACCTGTAGGGCGAATTAGAATCATAGATCCAGTTAGACCAATAAGAGCAGCCACCCATCGGATGTAGCCAATTTTCTCTTTAAGTATTGGCACAGCGAAAAACATAGCAAAAACAGGATTTAAGAAACTTATCGCTGTCGCATCAGAAACAGGAATAATTGCTGCGGCGGTAAATAAAAGGCTAATAGCACTATAACCGCATAAAGTTCGGATTCCATGAAGAGGGAAGTTAGGTTTAGTAAATTTGGGCCGGACTATAGCTACTACCAGGCACATAGATAGAAAGGCAAACAAAAACCTTCCATTAGACACCTGCAAAGGATTTAATGGTTCTCCGAAAATGTCTGATTGAGCGATCTTAGCTAAAACGGTAGTAGCCGCTATAAATGCTGAGCCAATTACAACAAACAGAATAGACCTTAAAGAGGAATGTTTGGGCATAATATGGACTTTAGACAAACGTTATAGGCCTTTCAGAAATTATAGAAGTCGCCATAAAAAACAAGTACACCCCTGGACAGTCCAAATTCATCACCTCTCTTACCTTTTTAATTAGGCCTTGGTGTTCTCCACATGAGAACAGCCGGGGACTGAAAGGTCTCGTGATCATATTTGGCGCATCAGCTATAAATGAAAATACAGCATACAGTCACCAGATGTACAGCTATATTCCTCATATTCATAAATTAATTTATCTGGTGGGCATAGCAGCAATTTACATGTTACAGTCAGATCGGTTTTATTTATCGTAATGTAGACATTTTTCTTCGAAGGGTAGTACCTGAAAATGAAGCCCAACTATGTAAGGTTTATAAATTGCACTTTGATAGATGCTCTTTTCTATTTTTAGCCAAGAACAAAATTATCGAGGCTATTTGATTTATGCGGATCAAAGAACGTTTTTTACCCTCCTTATCCCATAGGAATTACAGAATTGTTTGGATCGGGCATATTGTGGGCGAGTCTTCCTCATGGGCCCTGGGGGCGGCGGAAGGTTGGCTGATATTTAATCTCGCCGAAAACAATCCTAGTAGCTGGGTTGGGGCTGTGTTTTTTGCAGCTATGATCCCTTGGTTTTTCGCCCCGATCATAGTGGGGTTTCTAACTGACCGATTTTCGCGCCGCAATATTCTAATCGCTGCATACATTCTCAGTCTATTTCACGGAATAATACTTACCGTTTTGATATTCATGGGCCTCATTGAGATTTGGCATATTCTGGTGTTAGCTGTACTAAATGGAATTGCACGAGCTACCCATATGGGTGCTATCGAGGCATTGGCAGCCAATCTCGTCCCATCCAATCAATTACCTAATGCATACACTCTAATTTCCGCAGGATACTACGCAACTCGTCTTATAGGACCAGGTCTTATTGCTCCTCTCATGGGATTGTCGAATATAAAATGGATCTTTTTGGTTTGCGTTGTTGGCTACGCAGTGGGAGTTTATTTGGTGAGTCAAATTACGGTGATCTCAACCGGACGCATTGACCCAAATAAAGGTCTGTTAAGTAACACTTTCTCAGGTTTCAGGTTTATATACAGTCACCCTGTACTGAGGAGCGTGATGTACCTAGTTATGTTTCATTGCACCTTAGTAATGTCTTTTGAATCACTCCTACCGGCCGTTTCAGAAAACCAATTGGGATCAGGAGGTCAAGGGGTCGCCTATATGCACATGATGATCGGACTAGGTGCGTTTATTGCTTCTCTATGCTTAGCCCCAGTTAGCGACCAGGCTACTTTAGGAAGATTGTTCGTACTTTCGGCAATAATAAGCTCCTTAGGAAACCACATTCTAGCAATATCCCGGTCATTGATACCGGCCCTGGTAGGAACAGTAATTATTGGCACATCACACGCAGCCTTCATGACGATCGCCACAATAATTATTCAATCCGTATCACCTGATTATTTAAGAGGGCGAATAACCAGCATTTACCTGATACATGCCGGCGGCCTTATGAGTTTTTCTTATTTTGCGAACGGGGTTCTGGCAGACCTCTATAATCCTTCAATCATATTAGCTGCAGGAGGAATCACGTTTTTGATTGTGGTCCTAGGCAGTTGGATCATTCAGACCCCAAGAACAATATATACAAAGGGAGCCTTGATCTAGCTTTTACACAAATAGAATGTGACTATCAACAACCACACCGCGGGATTGTAGACAAAACCATTGCCCTTGGTTTATAACTCCTTGGTGCGCACTCATATAATTTTATGGAATCAATATTAAATAATGAAAACCCCAAAAACACGAACCCCTGAAAGTAGATATCTATACCAAAACGACATTAAATCCCATTATGCGGACTGGGGAGGAACTGGCCAAACAGTGCTTTTAGTTCACGGGAATATGCGCACCAGCAGAAGTTTCGACGCTGTATCTCGAGTTTTAAATGGCGACTCTCACGTACTGGCTATGGATTTGATTGGACACGGAAATAGTACCTGGACCCCGAGCGGCTACAAATTCTCAGACCGTTCAAAAGATGTGGATAATTTCGTTACAGAAAAAAAACTAAATGGCATATGTGCGGTCGGACACTCTCTTGGAGGTGCTGCCGTAACTATGTGTGCGGCAGACAACCCGAAACCGTTCGACAAACTAGTTCTCCTCGAACCCATGATGGAAGTGAAAAAAAACACCTCAGAGAAAAGTTCCGGTAGAACAGAAAGGCCTCGGCGAACTTATGAAGATCTGAATGAACTCAGAGAGGTCCTTCAGAACCATAAAGTAACTCGTAGATGGACTCCCGAAGTCATAGAAGATGTAGTTCAATACGAAACCTACACAAATGATCAGGGTAGGGTAGATATTAAGTGGTCTCCAGAGACACTTTCCTTTCGTGAAAAGAAGGATGACCATCTAAATTTGGAACCTATTTTGAAACAACTATCAATTCCAATCCTATTTGTAATAAGTGAAGATGGAAAATCTGAATTCGAGAAAGTCTTCGAATTGGAAAAGGACCTTGATAATGTGCAATGTATCGTAATGTCCGATACTGGGCACAACATGTACATGGAAAGACCTGATGCCTTGGCAAAAATAGTGTCAGATTTTGTAAATTCACATGAACTGCCGCGAAGGGTTTAATAGCTGAATTGCAATAAAAACAGCGATCTGCTTAACCAAAATCCAAGATGATGACTTTAGTGAGTATCCGATCGCGGATTACTAAATCAACACAGATTACCTAGGAATTAGCTATGGAAATCTAGGCTACTTTTGTGGAACAGATGGCTAATAACATTAATGGCTAGATACCTAATCCCGATAATGTATAGTGCAAAAAACACATTTAATTCGGAGGTATCCTAATGATTTTCCATATAAGCGCACAGCATGAGCACAGTACTTGCAATGGACCAAAAGCTATGAAAACAGGCCAGGCTTGGATTGAAGGTAACGATTCTGTAAAAATTATAGGAGCATGGGGTTACCCAGTTTCACATAGAAGCTTCGCAGTCGTGGAAGCAGATACTTTTGAAGATGTAGCGTCACTTTTCGAATTCCATCTTGCAATGGGGCCTGTTGAGGTTTTACCAGTCAGTGACAGTGTACAGAGACGAAAGGATATGGGTTATTGGGGGGCAAGATAAATCCTGGCCAACGATTCTGTCTACCCCAGAATACCGGGGTCGGCACTATGTTAATACCCTTCAATTTGTATGAATTTTGAATTAAGGCCAAACACATATCCTGTCCCATATTACCAAGACCTATAAATCCGATATTTATCTCATGAACTTATCATTACTCCTTTACGATCAGATACAATACGATCCAGATTTGTACACAATACCATCTAATAAAAATGTTCTGGGTAAGGAAATCATTGCTATTTAATATTAGTAACAAGGAAATGCGACATGAACTCAACCAATAAACCTGTGGCAGTTGTTATAGGTGCGACATCCAAATGGCAATCTGACGGGCGTAATACAAGATTGGTTCATGGAGAAAATCTTGATGATAGTAATTTACCAGTCGGTGTTCGATGGGGTGTCGGGGGCGCTATAGCCCAGAAGTTTGCCCAGGAAGGATTCTTCGTAGTACTTACCACTCGCACGGCATCTAATGCCTCCAAATTAGAAGAAGCTATAGCGGACCAAGGTGGAGAGAGCATGATCGTAGAATTAGACCTCGTATCAAGTGACTCCATAGCAAATGCTTTTTCGCAAATACGCGAGGAAGCCGGTGAACCTGATGTCTTAGTCTACAACGCGGGTTATCTTGAAGGCCGCGACCTTCCTCCAGAAAAAGAATTACTTGAACATATTCCACTCGAAATGCTAGAAACTGCCCAGCACATCTCAGTCAGAGGTCCTTTTTTGGTGGCCAAAGAAGTAATGCCTTCGATGCGAGAAAGAGGTCAAGGCTCGTTCTTAATTTCCAATAATGCCCAATCACTACGAGGTAGAAAGAGAATGACAGGGCAATCTCTTTATTATCCAAGAGTGATGATGCGTACCTTAGCTCAAGTTCTTACGGAAGAATATTCTGAATATGGGGTACATGTAGCCAACGTAGTTATCGATGGCACTATTGATTCTCCAGGAACAAGAGCTATGCCAGCAGCTCAAAAAAATCCTGAATTAATAATAAATCCGGTTAAGATCGCTGAGGCTTTTTACTATCTTCATACTCAAGATAAATCATGTTGGACACATGAACTTCAGCTCACCCCATATCCAACTAAACCAAGTTTCTAGAACTTATTTCTTATAAAGGAGAAGTTAATGCCGTTTTACGAAAAAGGTGATGTCAGTATTTACTACGAAGAGACAGGATCTGGGTTCCCTTTACTGATCATACCTGGTGGCGGACTCAATTCTTCCGTTTCATCCCTAGATACCTCCGTACCATTCAATCCCATGAAAACTTATGCAGAAGATTTTCGTTGCATTGCCGCAGATTTGAGAAACGCTGCCGAAGGACAATCAAGTGGTCCACTTGAAATTGACCGCCCCTGGGATGCCTATTCGGAAGACCAACTCGGATTAATGGATCATCTTGGTATAAAAGATTTTTTGGTAATGGGATTTTGCATTGGCGGTCCTATGATCCATAACCTGTTAAGGCTAGCTCCTGATCGTATTCATGCCGCCGCCATGATGCAGCCCAGTGGTTATACTTCTGAGCATCCAAATATCTTCTATGAAAACAACATTGAACGCTGGGGACCACCCTTGTGTGAAAAAAATCCAAATATAACGATGGATATGGTGGATAATTTCCTGACCAATATGTACACAAATCGCGCTGACTTTGTCTTCACCGTGTCACGTGATTTCGTTCAATCCCTGGAAACACCTCTTCTAATTGCTCCAGACAATGTACCGTCGCACCCTTACGAAACCGCTATGGAAGTTGCCAACCTGGCTCCTAACTCTGAGACAACAATTTTCCCTTGGAAAGATTCTCCAGAACATATTGATGAAGTGGTAGTACACGCCCGCAGATTTCTGAAACAAAACGAACCACTATAGAAAATGTTTACCTAGATTCTTAGACTATTTTCGGTATGGGACTTGACTGCATAAATTTTCTTGCAACCTCGGCGACAGCATCTGGGCGTTCCATATACATATTATGGCCTGTGTCAGCTATTACTACGCTTTGCATATTATCCAGATTTTCCGCTAAAGACAAAGCTTCTTCAAACTCCGAAGTCCTGCTTCCTCCGACCACCAATAGCATGGGTAGGGAAATATTTTTCAAAACAGGCTTTAAATCCATGTCTTCATTTCCGATTACTTTCCTATAATTTGTAGACGGGGACCATTTGATGTCTATCCGATTTTCATGATTGAGGTAAGTCTCATGTTGAACCACGTCTTCAATGACCTCAGAGGTCCAATTATTTGTTACTGGATGGCTTTGTAAAAGTTCTCTCAATTCATCTAAATTCTCATATGTCCGCCTAGGCTTTTCCAGTCTAGAAGCCAACATTTCCCTAGAAGATTTGTCATTCTGCATTACGGGTTCCATTAGTATTAACTTATCAAATCTTTCTGGATTTTTCTCCGCTAAAACCGATATTGCAGTCCCTCCCATGGAATGACCTATACCGCAAACGTTTTCGAGTCGGGTTTCAGTAATAAAATTGTGGATATCTGTCGCCCGGTCCTCATAGGTATACCCTTCTTCTAACCACGTGCTATCACCGTGCCCGATTAAATCTAATGCTAATACATGAGCGCTGTGGTTAAGGCGCCTAGCCATGGCATCGAAACTTCTGCACGTACGCATACCACCGTGAACTAATAAAGCAGTGGGCCCATCTCCTGACCAATCAACATAATGCGATTTGAGCCCATTGTGAACAAGGTATTTACTTGAAGGTGATTCCAAATCTCTATATTCCAATACGTGTATCTAAAGTAAGTAGTTTAAAAGATATATTAAGAGGAGTTAGCTACGAGCGACCACGCTATCTTTTTCTAGCTCTTTAATCTCATCTTCAGAGTATTCTGCGATATCTTTTAGTATCTCATCAGTGTGCTGACCCACCGTGGGGGTGGAGCCGACTACCATTTCTGTTCGACTAAATTTAATCATTTTGCCAGCCACATGTATTTTCCCAGCAATAGGGTCGGGAACCTCCATCAGAATCTCTCTTTCATGCAAATGTGACTCGTTGGCAGCTTGTTCCACATTATTAACTGGGGCACAAGGAATACTATGCTCAGACAAGTATTCAACCACTTCTTTCATCTCTCTTTCAGCAAACCAAGAGGAAAGTACGCCATTTATAGCCGAGCCATTTTCTGCACGAGCTGCCCTGGTGCTAAACCTCTCATCTGTTAGCCACTCAGGTTTACCAACAGCTTCGCACATTCTTTTCCATATATTGTCATTGCCCGCGGCAATAATGACGAACCCATCTGAGGTCTCATACATCCCACCTAGAGGATTTTCAGCTCCACCATAACTAGTTGGCCTCTCAGGGTTGTGTCCGTTACCCAGGTAAGCAGTTATCGGTATTTCATTTACCGTGAAACCTGTGTCAGCCAGAGACACATCAATTGCCTGGCCTTCCCCTGAAATTTCCCTTTCCCATAAGGCTGCCAAGGCTCCAATAGTTGCGTGTAAGGAAGTTATTCTGTCAATTAAAGGAAAAGCCGTCTTGGTTGGAGGATCATCCTTTAAACCAGACTGATACATCATCCCTCCCATAGCCTGTCCAATGGGATCAAATCCGACTTTATCTCTGTGGGGGCCGTATTGCCCGTAGGCTGAGGCATTTATCATAATGATTTTGGGGTTAAGCTTCTTCAAAACATCGTACCCAAATCCCATAATATCTATTGTTCCGGGCCGGAAGTTTTGTAGCAAAATATCTGATTTTTTCACCAGTCTAGTTAGTACCTCTTTCCCTTTCTCGGTCCGAAGATCTATCGCTAGACTTTTTTTGCCACTGTTGTACTGAACCCAATAGGCACTCTGTCCCCTCACCGTGGGACCATTTTGTCTGCTTTCGTCGCCTTTTAGTGCTTCTACCTTTATAACCTCGGCACCCATACGCGCAAACATCAAAGCGCACCTTGGGCCTGCCTGATATCTACCCAGGTCTAGCATTCTTATTCCAGCAAGCGGTCCACCGTTACCGTTTTGAGTTGACATATCTCACCTTTCGATTCCTTTTGAGTCTATTAATCGTGCCAAAAAACTTGCAATACTCTTTCTCGTGGCCAACATCGAAGTGTCGACCACGAGAATTAATATTTATGGCAGATACTGATCTATACCGATTGTCTCTGCACTAGGTCCTGTAGGGAAAACAAGAGTTTTTGCCCTATCAGCTCCAACCACCACAATATCGATCTTATCTGGACTGGCCAGCAACGGCATTGAAGTGTCTAGTAGCTCTTGTTCCGTTTTGTCTCGTATCCAGTGCCATTCTTCCTCTACTCTTATATCTTGAGGTGGCATGAAATGGATAAATTTACCAAGACTACCGTAGGCATGTTCAAATATGAACTTTCTCGCATCCTCTTTTGACCAGCCTTCAGCTGCAACAGGTAGTGCTACGTCTGGAGGCATGAATATGAGGCGTTCCTGGCTTTGAAGATGTCCAACTGAACGATTTCCGAAGGTAATGCCGTACGCCAGAGTTTTAAGTAACCCTTCAGCAGATGTATTACCTTGATCTTGCACATCCAGTTCCCCGTCAGTTGTGAATATCGATACAGCACTCTGGTCATCTGAAAATCCTCTATCAGAAGCATATGAAGGCCAAGGACTGACTTCTTCATTTTCAGCTAGACAAGGCACAAACTTCCGGGTAGTACCTATGGTATCCATGTCCATTTTATGCGGATACCACATACCTATATTCTTTAGGCAGAGATAAAACGCTCTACCTATGGTTATGTTTATCTCGTTCTCTCTTCCTGGACCAAGAGCTGACCCACCATTTAGGCCTACTTTCTTTGCGATAGGTCCATTGACAACTAACATTGGTGCTTGTGGACTTGTCGACATCAGCAAGGACTTACCGCCCTCATTTCCTAGAACAGAAAAGCATTTCACCCCGGCAATAATAATCGGCATATGTTCTGGCTTTGCACCGGCCATAGCAGAATTAATTGCAATCTGCTCTACCGTTGCAATTCCAAACCCTGGAGGCATGTCACAAACCACGTCATCTGCATTCAACTTGGTGCCTGCTATCAATTTATCTACAGCTTCCCTAGTAGGAGGAAGTATGGGAAGAGCGTCAGACCAGTCGCGAGCTGTGAATTCTTGATTCATCTTCTGCACAGCGTCGTACCGATCCTCACCTTCAAATCTGAGGGTAGACTCGTCACTTAAATCTTGAGATGCTTGATCTCCCTCTGTTGTCAAAGTTGCAATCAAGTCGTCTATCACATCTTCAGTTTGAGATACACAGAGGTCATCAGCCAGATTTCTATAAATTCTCGGAACTATTACAAATTGTAAGTCCGGCATCCCAAAAGTACGGCTACTAGCTATTGCGTCGTCCTCAAAACGGCCTGACACAATTGGAACCGCTGGTTTTCCCATTTTTTCTACTTCGATCATGTCGTGGCACATCCACGACGCGCAGGTCCCTCAATCCGCTGTGGCGCCAATTACGACGTCACACTCCTCTGCTGCTTGCTTAACAATTGCCGGAGGGGTAGGGTAGTGTCCCCCAGTATAGAAATTTACAGAAACGTTTTTGTATCGCTCTTGAATCATTTCCCCAGCACGGTTGAGCGCCAAATCCCCACCATGAGTCCCACTCCAAATCAGTCCGACAATTTTGCCGTCCAATGATTCAGGCCGCTTAACGGGTTTTAATATATTAAGCATACCCCGCTGCTGAGCAACAGGATTAGAAACTTCCAATAGATGCATATCTATCTCCTTATCCTTAATTTATATAATCTTTATAATTTTATTGTGCTATTTTTATCATCATATTGAGTCAACTTCAAATATTTGCCCTATTTTTGAGTTAACTCTCTTTTTTTCAATGCAAGTCCAACCGCAAATACACTAATTTGACTAGTAATTAGCATCAAATTCGCACCTCCTACCGACCCCCATATCGTACCTTGAATTTCAGGGTACCGTCTCACTCGATGACCTTCATCCTGGGCTCCGTAGTTGTGGCCGATAGTTCCACCAATCAACGAGACAATTATCGTTATTGAAAGTATCAGGGTCGTCATTTTTTTGTTAGCGAAAGAATCTCCGTCAATATTAAAATACCAAGCTAAATAAGTCCCTATTGCAGCTCCAAGCCCCGTCATTGAAATGAGTATTGGGATTCTAGGGACCCCTTCGGGAACTGATAGGGCCAATATCCAACCGATAGCGTACCCAATTATTGCGAGGGTACTTCCAACTACCATACCCATAGCCAGACGGACTATAATCAACGGCTCGTTTTTCCCCTCACTACCTAGTTCCTCTCAAACGTGGGTCAAGAACATCTCTTAAGGCATCTCCTGCAAAGTTAAAGGCAATAACCAGCAGAAAAATAGCCGCTCCCGGACTGAAAGTAAGCCATGGGGCCTCCTCTACCGTCTCGAAGGCATGTCGCAACATTCCACCCCAGGTAGGAGTCGGTGGTTTCACTCCAACCCCAAGGAAACTGAGAGAGGCTTCCGCGATAATCGCTACACCAAGGCTAAGAGTGGCCGCCACGATGATAGGGGCCAGAGAGTTAGGGACGATATGCAATAAAATGATCCGTGAGTTTTGGGCTCCAACGGATCTAGCACTCATCACATAATCTCTTTCTCTGATCGACAGGACTTGTCCACGAATTAAACGTGCGTTTGCCGGAGTAGCTGTTACCCCAATAGCAATAACCACATTTAATAAAGCCCCACCCGTAACAGCCACTAACCCCAAGGCTAGCAACAGCCCAGGTATGGCTGCTATGGCGTCCATGAATCTCATTAATACTTCATCTGTCCATCCACCGAAAAACCCTCCAATAGTTCCAATAAACATACCCGCCAGAACAGAGAAAGATACGCTTAACACCCCTATTATCAGGGAGACCCGAGCCCCGTATATCAACCTACTTAGCTGGTCTCTACCTAGGCGATCTTGACCAATCAAATATTCCGAACTTGGCGCAGCCAAGGAATTAAGTGGATCTACTTTATATGGGTCTTGAGGAGAAAGTTGCGGAGAAAAAAGACCTGCTATGAGAACAATCAAAATAATCCCAAAGGAAAATTTTGCCAGCCGAATCTTGAACATTTCTCGCAGGACCCCTCCGGCAGGGGATTCTTTAAATTTTGTTATTAATGCATTCATATTAAATTACTGAGGTACCTGCAATTGGCACCTTATTTAGTTATTAAATTTAGATTGAACTGTGCTTACTGCGCTTTCCTGCCTTTCCTGTCTATGAAGGGTTTAAACCCTTCCAATACTGGGGTTGGTTTCAGTTCACCTTTTTGAATATTGTGTTCATAATCATGATGATCTCTCCAGGGTGCCCCGACGTTCTCAATCAAAATTTTCTTGATACCCTGAACCATACGAGCGTCATTACCAGCTATTAATTTGCCTATCTCTCTAGCTTTTTCCATTAACTCACTAGAGTCAACCAAATGATTTAGCAATCCTATCTGGAATGCTTCTTCCGCTTCTACTACTCTAGTTGTGAAAAGCAACTCCTTCGCTTTAGGCCATCCGACCTGCATCGGGAGAGTCCAAGTAGAATTAACACGCCCATATGCGGCAGCAAGAAATCTAAATGAGGTCCTTTCACAGCCCACCCTTATATCTAGACTGGAAGCAAGAACCGCCCCCCCTCCGTACGTCAGGCCGTTTAGAGCCCCTATAGTCGGTTTCGTGCAAGTTCCAATATTCCATGAGTATTCAGATCTATCTGGATCCGATTTAACTGTAGATCCCTCACCAGAGTTTTCTTTGTCAGCATTTCTGGTCATCTCGTGAATGTCAGCTCCTGCAGTGAAAGCTCTTTCACCAGATCCGGTGAAAATGATTGATTCTATCGAATCATCAGACTCCATGTCGGTAACTGCTTCGTTCATTTCTCGATAAAGGTCTTGGCTCAAAGCATTTAAGACTTCCGGCCTGTTGAGAGTTATGGTGCCGATACCTTCACTCTTATCAACCAGTATATTTTCGTAACTCAAAGTTACCTCCTATCAAATCCTTACATATACATTTGTTATCAGATAAAGAATTATCTGAATCTTATTCTAGGATCGAGAAATCCGTATATTAAATCAGCCACAAAATTCGCAATCAAAACCCCGAGAGTAATCACAAGCATACCCATCTGGAAATTATTGTAATCTTGTTCAATTATGGAATCGACAATAAACCTTCCTATTCCGGGTAGGGCAAACACAGATTCCGTTATAACCGTTCCTCCCATAAGAGTACCGAGCTGCAAGCTAGAAACTGTTACAACGGGGATCAGGGCGTTCTTAAGAGCATGTCTCCACACTACAGTGCGTGGCTGCAGTCCCTTGGAACGAGCTGTTCTCACGTAGTCTTCATTAAGCACCTCGAGCATAGCTGATCGGGTTTGACGTTGTAAGGTCGCTGCCAAGGCTGTACCTAAAGTAAGGGTCGGAAGGATCATGGTCTGAATATATCCAAACGGGCTAACATTAAACGGAGTATATCCACCGACCGGTACCCAACCAAGCCAAACACCAAATACAATTATCAAAAGCAATCCTAACCAAAAGTTAGGAAGCGCTACACCTGCCATGGCGAAGGTGGTGGCCGCAACGTCTGGAACTTTATTTCTCTTAAGTGCGGCGACGATGCCCAATGGCACACCAATAAGAATTGAACTCACCCATGCAAGGATTGAGAGCTGTAAGGTGAAGCCCAAACGGTCGGTTATTTGATCAAACGTCGGCATCCTATTAAAAAGAGATGATCCCCAATCACCCTTAAGTACTCCGAATAGCCATTCAGCATATTGCTGTGCGATTGGCTTATCTAAACCGTATTCTTTGACCAACCGATCGTACAAGACCTGGTCAATTTCGTTTCCATCTTCGACCGCTGCGAGTGTATATACAGGGTCTCCAGGCAGTATCCTAACTACTGCAAACACTATCAGGCTGACTAGCAGCAGAGTAGGAATCAAATTAAGAGTGCGCCGTATAAGATAAGCTTTCATTGTTTCCTCATCCTATACGACGCACTACTTTTTACTAAATATCAGGGACTCTTTACTTTACCCAGAAGTCCTGGCTGTGCCAGAAACCGTGAGCCCAGAACGGATCTTCGTCACATCCCCCAGTTGTTGGAGTATGGCAACCGATGTAGTTAACACGGTGCATTGACGGGAATCTTCCCCACGCATTCTCCAGAGCTACTCTCTGCACTTTCTTCCAAGCTGCAGTTTGTATATCTGCGTCAGTTGTGGCTTGTGCTTCTAAGAACAAAGCATCAATTTCGTCCTGTACATCTTGCTGGTAATCCGGGCTGTGCTTATCTAGGCACTGGTCCTTTTCGGCCCATACATTACCCCATCCTGCAAGTTCGCCCTCTAGGCCAGGTCCACCAGTAGGGTTCATGGTGGCTCCCGTCTGTGTTATGTGAACAGAACACTCATCCATTACTCGACCTCTGTCAGATGCACCTGGCAGTATGTCAAATTCGAACTTCAGCCCTGCTTCACCCCAAACAGCCTGCATGTACTCACAGTATTGCTGTCTGTCTGGTCGTTTCTCACAAGCTCCAGTGATGACAAGAGGTAGAGTCAGACCCTTCTCTGCTGCGTACTCTTCTACAAGAGCTTTAGCAGCGGCGGGGTCATATTTCATCTCACCTTCCCAAACGTCTGTTAAGTCTTCTCCGTAAGGTGAAGTGTCTGGTCCATACATGTAAGCATTGTGGTTACCCATCGTATTCTGATAGATAGATTTGTTTACACCTTTTCTGTCTATGCTTTTAATCATAGCTTGTCTGATTCTGTGATCATCCAATGGCGCAACCGAGTTGTTCCAAGCTCCTCCGTCCCATCCAACTCCGGCTCTCGAGTGAACCTGTAGGTTGGGATCGTCTTGAGCTGCAGGTACCATCTCAGCCTGAAGCCAGCCGGCATTTAACTGTCCGGTCTGAAGTGCTGCGAGTCTGGTTCTTGTCTCAGCGATAATCTTCACTTCTAGTTTGTCCGCATATGGGCGCCCTTCTTTCCAGTAGTCTGCGTGCGCCTCATACTCGATACCGTCTCCAGGTGTCCACTTAACAGAAGTGAATGGACCAGTAGCGCCAGGTGCACTTAAGTGTGCGTCTGCGCCTACTTCATTCCAGTAATCTTCCGAGTGTATGAACACTTGATAGCTAAATAGATGCTTACCAATTATCAAAGCATCGAATTGTTCCATGTGAAGATCGACAGTCGTATCGTCAACTGCTTCAGCATTTTTAACGGTCTGCCAGAATTTGGTACCAGGCATTCCTGCATCTGGATCCCTAACTCGGTTAAGGCTCCATGCGACGTCACTGGCAGTCATCGTGCCGGCACCACGCTGGAATTCAACTCCCTCTCTAATGTGGAATCTAATCCTCATACCATCATCAAGGACTTCGTAGGCATATGCCAGCGATTCAGCCGGGTCATGTCCACCTTTTCTTCCCAGAGTTGTTAGGTACTCATTCTGTGGGTGCATGTATATACGGTCGAAGCTTCCACCTCGCCTGCCGTCCATGGAAGCTGCTTTTCGGAAGTATCCTACTCTGATCGTGCCACCGTAATTAGCATTGGCTGCCTTATCGATTGCAGGTATAACTGCAGGTTTACCATCTGCTTTTGCCGCAGTATCGTCGGTCTTTAATTCCTGTAAGCCTTGAGTCTGTCCGGCTTCTATCTGCTTAGTAAAAGCTTTAGCAGCTTCGTCATCCGACTTCATTCCTGCCGCGGCCGATGGTGCGTCAGCAGCAGGCGCGGCAGCAGCGGGTGCTGCAGCAGCAGCGGGTGCTGCCTCTTCTTCGTCAGAAGAACAAGCCGCCATTATGGATATCAATGCCACAAGTGACATCAGCACCATAAAACTACTCTTTTTCGTTCTCAAAAAATCTCGCATATTACATTCACTCCTCTAGTTTTGTAATCAAAGAGTCTAGTCCCAAAAGGGATCCGATGTATAAGTTAGCCGGGATATTACAGTAATGAGCAGGATTGGTCAACAGTTTTCATCCGATTTATTTCATGTCGGTTCTCTAACCAGTTTTGGTTTGTATTTAATCGCCTTCACCTTCGTTTCCATTTGGTTCGGAGAGGCAAACTAAAACCTTGATTCCTCTTTTAGGTAATGTATTATGTTCCCGCTGAACATACATAACATCTACCTCTTGGTCTGATTCACCTTATCCTAGGGTATATCCTTATTCAGGGTATGTATGGTTATATAAAACTGTAAGAATCTGCTAATTGATAGAAACAAAAACACAATAGTTGGAGGTGCTTGGCATGCCCGTAATTGAAACTGAAAAAAGAGGACAAATTTTTATAGTAAGAATAAACCGTCCAGAACGCCTGAATGCCCTAGGCACTGAGGTGCGGACCGGACTTGCAGAAGCTTGGACCGAGTTTAAAGAATCAAAAGATTTAGAAATCGGAGTTTTTACAGGAAGTGGTAGAGCATTTTGTGCTGGTGAGGACATGAAGGAATCATTGGAAAAAGGAACTGTGGGGGGGAGCCACCTTAAAGTGGAAGATCCGCTAATGAACGGAACTCTAGAAAAACCTGTCATCGCGGCTGTTAACGGATATGCAATGGGAGGAGGATTTATGTTAGTTGAAGCCACTGACCTCCGAATCGCTGTCCCAGAGGCAATTTTTGAAGTCTCTGAAGCCAAGCGATGGTTACTTGGCGGGTACAATCATGGGCACTATGCCAACTTACCCCATGCACTAGCCACTGAAATGGCTCTTGGGTATAGATTTACCGCTCAAAGATTCTACGAGATCGGATTCGTCAACAAAATTGTAGAGGCAGATAAACTGATCGACACAGCGATCGAAATGGCCAATCACTTGTTGACGCTGCCACCTGCATCTAGGGTGAATACAACCCAAATGATGCGAGAGATGAAGCCTTCGGTCCCAAATAATCTTCAAAACCTTGCTGAAGCACTGAAGAATCACGGCGACAAAGATGACCTCATTGAATCTAGAAAGGCTTTTGCAGAAAAAAGGACGCCAAACTTTACGGGTTGGGTAAATCCGGAAGATAGATACAATCCACCGACCTTGCAAAGCGTTAAATAGCCTTACCTTATGCAAACCTTACCATCTGGTCACTATCCAAGTGCCCAGATGGTAAGGTTTAGCTGATAGATTAAGACCGATAGGATGGGTGCTCTCTCAAAGAAACAAGGCTATAGCGACGATAGGCCATTTTGAGACTACTCTTTCGTATTACCCCTGAATTAACCTCAGTAATTAGGTTTGACTAAAAACCAAATTAAAATCAAACATCCCTTTAAGTTAAAGCTTGAGAAGCTCCAGCAGAGCTGTTGAAACCGCGTCAGGCCGTTGCACAGGGAGATCATGGCCAGCCCTTTCCACAACGCGCCAATCTATCAAATTCGTAAATTTTTCTTTGTCATTTGCTGAATTACGGGATGGCTCCCACAATCCGCTTTCCCCACCGCGTAAAACAATCGAGGGTACATGAATTTCAGGTCCTTTTGAGAGCTTTTGTTCAATTCCTATAAATCTACCTTCACCAGCGGCATTCAAGTGTCGATGCCTGTAGGAATGCAAAGTAATTTCAACGAAATCAGGATTATCAAAGGAAGGGGCGGACATCTCAAATGCCTCATCGGTGTAATTCCATCCCGGAGACCACGTTTCCCAGAGATACCTAATTATATCTCTCCTATTATTCTCAAGCCCAACCCTACCTTGCTCAGTATTAAAGTACCATTGATACCAAAGTTTGGCCTCTGAATTAGCAGATGCAGGTATCTCTTCGTTAACGGTATCCTGAACTGCGTAGCCACCAACGGACACAAAAGCTCTAACCGACTCTGGATGGAGTATAGACGCGATACATGCAGCTCGATTTCCCCAATCGAAGCCAGAAAGTGCAAATTCTTTAAATCCAAGAGAATCAGCAAAATCTATGACATCCTGCGCAATAGCTGATTGTTGTGCCTTGCGAGGTGTCTCAGAAGATATAAATTTAGTTGGTCCATACCCACGGAGATATGGAACAACAACTCTCTTACCTGCGGTAACCAAAGGCGGAATTACCTGGTCCCAAGATCTGATGTCGTATGGGAATCCGTGAAGTAGAATTACAGGAAACCCTTTAGAATCTCCATGATCTTCATATCCAATGCTAAGTTGTTCAGTAAGGACAGATTTCACATCCACCATTTTGCTAGGCCTATGCTATTCACTAAGTAGGTTACTCAATATACCTCTATATTACCCAGTTAAGAATTTAAATCATATCCCGGACGGTTGATATTCCCATCTGAAGTCACCATCCAGATATCCTTAATTGTTGTGCCACCCTTTAATTCATATGATCCTTAAAATATTGTTATTAGGTGGAAACACTCTATTCAAAATAAGGGATAGGAGATAAAATCGCGCCTGTTATTTGTAGGCGAATCATATTCAATAAAGAAAGGGCTGTTTTTTTATGAATCCCAAAACACCATTCAAGCTAAATCCGTTAGTGTTTTTTGTGCTACTGATTTCCTTGCTCCCCTTGTTAGCCTGTAACACAGCCATTGGGAGGGCAATTGGAGGAGAGGGCGATGGGGGAAGCTTTGATATTCCTACTCCTCCGGAAAGCGGAACAGTTTATACGGTAGCTGGTGAATTGAATTCCCCCGCACCAGACGTAGATGAATGGACGTTCGAAGGTACTCAAGATGGATTAATTGAAATACGCATGGTGACTGCCCCAGGTGCACCCCAAGGGGTAGATACATATCTTGTACTTAAAGGGCCAAGTGGACAGCAGATCGCCTTAAATGATGATTATGAAAACCTCCATGCTGGAATAAACACAGTCCTACCTTTTTCTGGGCAATACACGATTGATGCTAGAGGATATGGGAACACGACAGGCCTGTATGAACTTACACTGAAATTCGCATCTCTGGACACATCAACCGCCACGACAGACGGAGGCCCAATAGCGGAAGATACTGATGGGGACGGCGTCAGCACTTCGTATGGTGAGATCCTCGGGGGAGGTGACGAAGATGTCTGGGAAATTCCAGCCCTAGCAGAAGATAATCTCCTAATTGTTTTGGATGGAATCACTCGTTTAGATCCTACATTGACTCTCTTAGACCCGAACGGAGCCCAGGTCGCTTACAACGATGATGCGATAGGCCGAGACTCACAAATTTCCTATACAGCCCAAAGTGACGGTGTATATCTCGCAGTTGCAAGAGGTTATGGAGGAACTTCCTATGGTGATTATTGGCTTAATGTCACGGGCAATTCTGACAGATCAGTTTTTAATGACATTACCGAAAACTTAGAACAGGCGCAAGCCGATCTTCAGGCAGCGAATGACGTTGCTGCAGCTGCCGTTGTTGCTGAACTCGTAGATGAGGCAGTACAAACGGAGCAGCAAGCTGCCGTTGAATTGCAGGAAGCTCAAGAAGCTGCAGATTTAGCTGAAGAAGCAGAAAGAAACTCTGCTCAAGCTGATGTCGAATTGAATAATGCTGAACAAGCGGAAGCACAAGCAGAAGAAGCTGTCCAAGAATTAGCCGAAGAGTCGTCCCAATTGGACCAAATGGTTGCTCAAGATATTTCTCAGTTGGAAGAAGTTTCCTCTGAAGCTGATCTTGCAGCCGAAGCAA
>TARA_B100000686_G_scaffold219638_1_pt1 | contig 38339 bp, 37 predicted proteins | sample TARA_B100000686 | Tara Oceans TARA_B100000686 (sample SAMEA2622733) | marine metagenome | biome: marine biome (ENVO:00000447); feature: marine epipelagic mixed layer (ENVO:xxxxxxxxx); material: "saline water (ENVO:00002010), including plankton (ENVO:xxxxxxxx)" | depth 150 m | reverse complement strand
GTGCTGGAGACCTAGTGCTTTTTACATTAGGTGAAATGGCTGGTGTTTCGGGCGGCACAAATACATTACGTATCTTAGAAGTAGGCTCTGGCAAAGCGGTAGATGCTGGAGCGTGACTAGAGACAGTCAGAAGGCACTCATACTTCCTGGAGCAGGCGCGAGAGGTGCTTATCAGGTGGGCGCACTTAAAGCGATTGCTTCATTCTTGCCGAAGCAATCACCAAACCCTTTTTCAATTATTTCTGGCACTTCAGCGGGCGCGATTAACGCTACTGTTCTTGCTAGCCAAGCCTCAAGCTTTCATTCTGCTGTTTTAGAGATGGAGCATGTATGGTCTAACTTTAAAACTCAGCAAGTTTATCGTGCAGATACCTGGACGATGATGAAATCCAGTGCTCACTGGCTAGCTGCTTTCTTTTTAGGTGGTTTAGGATTTAGGAATCCACAGTCTCTCTTAGATAATCAACCTCTGCGAGAACTTCTTATACGTAAGATTAATTTTGATGACATAGGGCAATCCATAGAAAATGGGCATATAAATGCACTAGCTATTACGGCGTCTGCCTATAGTTCATCACGATCAGTAACTTTTTTTGAAGGAGCCGATTCTCTGACGGCTTGGGATCGTGTCAGGCGTACTGGAAAACCTTCAAAGCTTGGCGTGGAACATCTTATGGCAAGTTCTGCGGTTCCCTTTGTTTTCCCACCAGTTATGATTGAGGGAGAGTATTTTGGCGACGGCGCCATGCGGCACAGTACGCCTTTGAGTTCTGCAATTCGCCTCGGTGCCGATCGTATGCTGGTAATTGGCATTCGAGATGAAAATCTAGATCCAGAACCAGATATAGTTAATCCTGCAGATTCTCCTAGTCTTGGTCATCTTGCCGGTTATATGCTTGATACTCTATTTATGGATGGACTTTCGACGGATCTTGAACAACTTAATCGTATTAATCGCATGCTGGAAAGTTTGGGCCAGAATGAAACGAATACTGAAGCTCAGTTTCGTCACCTAAGCACGTTGCTTGTTTTGCCGAAAGAGGATTTAAGAAAAGTAGCAGCACGTCATATTCAGGCGCTCCCCAAAGCCTTACGTTTATTGTTGCAAGGACTTGGTACAGGTAAAAAAAGCGATATGCGTCTAGCTAGTTACTTGCTTTTTGAATCTGGTTTTACTCGTGAATTAATTGAAATGGGTTATCGTGATGCAATGAAAGCTGAACAAGATCTTCGTGCTTTTTTATTTGATTAATTCCTAATACTAAGATGCCCCATGAGATTTTCTTTTGCTTGATGGTAGAATTTTCATGGCCTCCCGATATTTTGCTACGGTTCGTCTGGCAACTGTTATTCCGCTATCAGATAGAGTAGCAGCAATTTTATTGTCACTTAGAGGTTTAGCCGGATTTTCTTTCGCAATAAGCATGCGGATTTTTGCCTTTATCGATATTGAAGACTCTAGGCCTTCTTCGCTATTTATATAGCTCGAGAAAAAGTATCGTAACTCGAATATTCCTCTAGGCGTATGCATATATTTATTGCTAGTTATTCGAGAAACTGTTGATTCATGCATGCCAATCTCATCTGCTACATCATGTAGAATCATTGGATGCATATACTCTTCTCCATAATCTAAAAAATCTTTTTGTTTTTTTACGATTGCCTGAGCAACTTTTTTTATCGTCTGTTCTCTTTGTTCTAGTCCGCGAATTAGCCATTTTGCTTCTTCAAACATTTTTTTTACTTCAGTAAACTCGCTATGGTTTTCTAATGAGTGCGCATATTTTTGATTGATTTTTAGTCGAGGGACAGCTGAGGTATTTAATTCAATAAGCCAGTTTTCCTCGCTTTTTTTTACATATATATCGGGAATCACATAGTCAGGTTCTAATGCATTTATGGATGCTCCAGGTTGTCGGTTGCAGCTTTGTATAAGAAGCCATGCAATCTCAAGATCTTCATTAGTTACTTTTAAGGTTTGTTTTAACGTTTTATTTAGTTCTGCTGGTGTAGACACTGAGTCCAGCTTATGTGTAATAGTTTTAGCAAGCTTTAACTTTGGTACAGAATGATTTAATTCATTAAGTTGTAACAATATACATTCACTTAAAGTACGAGCAGCAACACCTACCGGATCAAATTTTTGAATATGAGTGATTATTGCTTCTATTTCTCTAGTATTGCTTTGTATTTCTGGAGAAAGTGTTTTCAAGATGTCTTCGATACTGTCTTGAAGATAACCATTTTCATCAATCGCATCTATAACTACTCGACCAATAATCATTTTTTTTGTATTTAGACTTTCAATTTCAAGTTGCCACAGAAGATGGTCTGCCAGTGTTTTCCCTGAGTAGCTAGAGATATCATCAGTATTATGTGAGCATTCAAAGTTAGTCGGCACATCTGATTCGCTTGTTACCTGCCTGTCACCCCATTCCGTATCCGAAACAATGTTTGTTTGGTCTAAATCCATGAGGTTATCAGTATTTGCTGCTACAGATTCTTCTGATACGTTTGAAAAACCTTCTCCATCAGTAACTTGGTTCAATTGAAGTTCATCTAGTTCAAGCATGATGTTTTCTTCAAGAGATGATTGGATCAGTTCCTGTATATCCAGAGCTGGAAGTAGAAGCAGGCCAATATTTTGCTGCATCTGCGGCGACATTTTCTGTTGCTGAGAAAGCTTAAGTTGTAGCGAGGGTTTCAACATTCCAGCTATAGGGAGAAACTTTCTCCAAGATAAACATCACGCACGCTTTGATTGGATAAAACTTGCTTTGGAGTTCCTGATGCAATTAAGGCGCCATCATTAAGAATGTATGCATGTCCACAGATGCCAAGAGTCTCTCTCACATTGTGATCAGTAATTAGCACTCCTATCTTCTTTTTGGCTAGATGGCGAATTATCTGTTGTATGTCTAGTACTGATATAGGGTCAACACCAGCAAAAGGTTCATCTAGAAGAATAAATTTAGGTTCAGTAGCAAGCGCTCGTGCTATTTCAACACGCCGGCGTTCTCCCCCTGAAAGTGATATACCCAAACTATCTCGAACATGTCCAATATGGAGTTCTTCTATAAGATTTTCCATAAGACTTTCTCTAGTTGCATGGTTTAAGTCTGATCGAGTTTCAAGAATAGCTCGTATATTGTCGGCAACGGTAAGCTTACGGAAAATAGAAGCCTCCTGTGGTAGATAGCCGAGGCCTTCCCGAGCTCTCTTGTGCATTGGCAGACGGGTAATTTCGTTCCCATTTAGAATGATTTTCCCTTGATCACAGCCAAGTAATCCGACAATCATGTAGAAAGCCGTAGTTTTTCCAGCACCGTTAGGACCAAGTAAGCCAGCTACTTCCCCGCTTTTTATTGAGATAGAAAGGTTTTTTACTGCTTCGCGTGATCGATAACGTTTACTAACGCCGAGCACTTCAAGCTTATTCATGAGAAAGCCGCATCAGCTTAATCAGTCGGAGGGGGTAAGATAGTAATAACTACAGGTTCCCCACATTCAGAAGATCCCGAGGTAATTTTTTCTTCATCTATATCATAAATAAGATCACATCCACGAAACTCGTTTGAACCTTCGCTTAACCAGGCGCCATCAGTCATCCGTAAAGTGCGGGATTGGTTGTCGTATTCTAGAATTGATGCCCCACCACGTATGTCGATAGCTCGAGCCGCACTAAAATCTTCAAATACTGCAGGGTCTCCAAGTAGATTAACTGTACTTAGTTCATGTGTTTGAAAAGATACCTCAGCGGTTGATGCTCTGATGATAGTTGAATCAATCGATATTCGAACATTTCCACTAAAAATCCACTCGCTCATTTCAAAGTCTAGACCTGTGGCTTCAGCCTCATTAGCTTCAATTTTAAGATCCCCTTGAGCAATACTTAAGCCAGAAAAGAAGACCAAATTTGAATCTCTATCAAAAGATGATGAGTCGGCATCCAAAGAAATTGGTAGGGGCTCCTCTCCTTGCTGGGCTATTGCCAAGGTCGGGATGCTAAAGAGCAATAGCCCTTTCCTTAATTTATGGACGAAATTGACCATATACATTAGATTTTAGCGATAACTGGTTAGTTTTTAAATCTGCTCGAAAGCCGACTGCTTCTAAGCGATGACTACCAATAAGGACGCTAACAGGAGCAGTTGTTTCAGCAATAAAATTTTCTGGTTCCAAGCGTAATTCTATAGTTTGAATTGTTGTTGGACCAATGCCTTCATTGTTTTCTGTCGTTAGCTGAACGTCACCGCTAAAACTAAGGTAAGAAATACTATTTGATACCTCGCCATTTGATGCTTTTAAGACCCATGGAACATTATTTGAAGGATTATATTGGGCGGTTACATTTTTTAAAATCAGATAATTATTGTCAGGTTGTTCCTCAGCACTAGCGGCCTTAATCCAATATAGTGGATTACCTTCACTATCTGTGCCAGTGATTTCTGCATTTCTCAGATAGTAGCCAATAAGATCTGGAATATTTTGTATCTCATTTGGCTCGGAGATTGGGTTTTGTCGGCTCCATAACCAAGTAAGAAGTGCAATTGATATTAGCACTACAATACCTACTGGATTTTTCTGATTAATATCCACTTTGCAGATGATCTCTAACGGCCCATTAACAATAGATTGCAAACTTCTCGAACAGCGCCATGGCCGCCCTTTGCCATAGTGCAGTAATGAGCATTTTGCTTCACTACTTCTTGTCCATCTTTCACAGTAATTGCGAGACCAACGTTTTGCATAATAGACAAGTCTGCAATGTCATCACCCATATATGCAACAGCATTTAATTCAATACCAATCTTTTCAATAAAATCATTTAGAGTGCTTAACTTATCTGTAATGCCTTGTAAAACATCTAGAACCCCTAATTCATTCATTCTATTAGAGACAATTTGCGTTTCGCGTGAGGAAATAACTACAACCTTTATTCCGTTCTCTAAGACTGCTTTTATGCCAGCTCCATCATGCACATGGAATTTTTTTATGGTTTCACCGTCTAGACCATAGTAGAGGCTGCCATCAGTCAGCACCCCATCAACGTCTAGCGCTAAAAGCTCAATGTGTTTTGCATGTACTGCAATCTTATTTTTCATTACATGATGCCAGCTCGAAATAGATCATGGATATTGAGGGCGCCAACTAGCTTATTTTTTGAATCAATCACCAGTAAGGCCGTAATACCATTTTCCTCCATCAAGTGTACTGCTTCCATAGCTAATTGATTTTGTTTAATAGTTTTTCCGCCTATTGTCATTACCTTGCTTATTGGAGTGCTATGTATGTCAGTGCGTTGATCTAGGGTTCGACGAAGATCCCCATCAGTGAACACTCCTAATAGATTAGCATCATTATCCACTACTGCTGTGATACCAAGACTTTTTTGCGACATTTCTAGAAGCCCATCACTTATTGGAGTTTCGTGCCCCACAATCGGAAGCTCATCATCAGTGTGCATAATATCTTTGACTCGAATAAGTAGACGTTTACCTAACGTTCCACCAGGGTGAAAATTAGCGAAATCTTCTTCTTTAAAGTTGCGTTTAGCTAAAAGGACAACTGCTAGGGCATCCCCCATTGCTAAAGCTGCAGTAGTACTAGCTGTTGGAGCAAGATTGAGCGGACAGGCTTCTTCTGTAACACTAATATCAAGATTTATAGTTGCGGCTTTTGCAAGGGTCGAGTTGTGGTTACCCGTCATCGTGATCAATGACAGCCCAAGTCTTTTGATGCGTGGAAGCAGTGAGGTGATTTCTTCCGTTTCACCGGAGTTTGAAATTGCTAGAATCACATCTTTTCCAGTTATCATCCCCATGTCACCATGGCGTGCCTCAGCTGCATGTACGAAAAAAGATGGTGACCCAGTGCTGGCTAGTGTAGCGGCAATTTTATTACCCACATGCCCTGATTTGCCCAATCCAATTACTGCTATTCGTGCCTGTTTTTCTTGGCATTCAATGCATATTTGGCACGTTTTTAGAAAATCATCTCCTAGCCTTGGAATGAGTCCTCTAACGGCATCAGATTCGATTTCGAGCACTTGCTGAGCAATGGATAGAGCATCACGTTCATTAGAATCTTTAATCATAATTAGTAATTCTAACAGCCAGGCGCCTTCAGTATATTTTTTAGGAGTTAAAGCTCATAAGGTAGACTACTTATTTTGAATGTAACAGGAATTTTTAGGGATGGATCCAAAAGAAATAGAAAAGTTAATTCAGAAAGGCCTACCAGAGTCTCAGGTTGAGGTTCGGACTGATGGGCAAGGACATTATGAGGCTCTAATTGTGTCATCTGTTTTTAATGGTGAACGTAGTGTGCGCCGTCACCAGCTTGTATACCAGACTCTTGATGGACTGGTTGGAACGGATATTCATGCGCTAGCATTGAAAACATTTACCCCTGAGGAGCTGAAGGCATTGGGTAGTTGAACTAATAAGTCTGATGGATAAGCTCGAGATAATAGGTGGGCCAACATTGTCTGGTCAGGTGCGCATATCCGGCGCAAAAAATGCTGCCTTACCCATTTTAATGTCTAGTTTGCTAGCAGATGGGCCGGTTATTTTAGAGAACATCCCTCATCTAAACGATATAACGACAACAGTTAAGCTGCTCCGTTGGATTGGCGCTGAAATCACTTTTCATGATGGCGTTCAACTAGAAGTTGACCCCTCTGGAATATCTCGTTTTGAGGCACCATATGATCTTATGAAAACTATGCGTGCTTCAGTGCTAGTTCTAGGCCCTCTTTTGAGTCGATATGGTAGAGCTGATGTTTCTTTGCCAGGAGGCTGCGCCATTGGCGCTCGTCCTGTAAACATTCATGTTGCCGGGCTTCGTTCTATGGGAGCAAGAGTCGATATTGATAATGGATATATTCGAGCTCGCGCTGAAAAACTGCATGGTGCTCGCCTCATACTTGATACCGTCACGGTTACAGGTACTGAGAATCTGATGATGGCTGCAGTGCTCGCAAAAGGAGAATCGATTATAGAGAATGCAGCTCGGGAACCAGAGATTGAAGATCTATCCGAGGTGCTTTGTAAGATGGGTGCTGTAATTGAAGGGGCCGGAACTGAAAAAATAAGGATTCAAGGTGTTGAATCGCTCCAAGGGGTGAATCATTTTGTTCTTCCTGATCGAATTGAAAGCGGTACGTATCTTGTAGCAGGTGCTATTACAGGTGGTCGGGTTAGGATAAACCAAACCAGGCCAGAGCATCTTAAGGTAGTTTTAAGAAAACTTTGCCAGGCTGGTGCTCATATAGAATCTGGAAACAACTGGGTAGAATTAGATATGCGGGGACAGCGCCCTCAGGCCGTAGATGTAATAACCGCACCTTATCCAGATTTTCCAACGGATATGCAGGCGCAGTTTTGTGCTCTTAATTCAATAGCTTGCGGTAAAGCAAAAATAACAGAAAAAATTTTTGAAAATAGATTTCAGCATGTGCCGGAGTTACAGCGATTAGGTGCGGATATATCTATAGAGGGCAATACTGCTGTTAGTTGTGGAGCAGACAAACTGACAGGAGCAACAGTTATGGCAACAGATTTAAGGGCATCTGCCTCTCTTGTACTGGCAGGTTTAGCAGCTGAAGGTAAAACTATTGTAGATCGTATTTACCATGTAGATCGTGGTTATGAATGTATCGAAGAGAAGCTAGCGCAGCTAGGCGCAGAGATTCGTCGTTTATCAGTCTAAAAAATACTTTTGGGAAATACTTGATAGTGCTTCTCGCTTTTGATGAGTAATTTTCATTTTATCACCCACGCTAGTCCTATTTTAGATGCTTGCAATTAAGACAGGTTAGGCTAAGAGGACAAGGGTTTTCTGGTGACTTTATTGTTCAGGAGGGTTAGCGGAGCTGTGGTAAGACCAATGTTTTATGGGCAAGAAGTAAAGTCGATGTGTATAATCTTAAGCTCTCCGAGAAATCATCTAACCAAGACGTACAGTTTGACTGTTCACAACCTTGGTGAAGACCTACTTATGACATGGACTGACAGATGCTAATTCAGTCAGTTTGGAAGCATTCATATAGTTAGGGAGTGCTGATCTCAGCGGACGCTAATTCTTTTTCACCTTTTAAGGAAGTTAAGGGGACTTTGATGGTGGTAATTGCTAATCGACGGTCGGTAATGACGCTTTTTTCAGATCCCGTGGATAAGTGGAGTCATCGTACTCGACTTGTACTTGCCGAAAAAGGCATAAATATCGACTATGTTGATGTGGTAGATGGGGTTTTCACCGAGGATTTGATTGATTTAAATCCATATAACACTGTTCCAACTCTAGTTGACAGAGAGCTTGTTTTATATGATTCCCGCGTAATTATTGAATATTTGGACGAGCGCTTTCCTCATCCGCCGCTTATGCCGGTTGATCCAGTAACTAGGGCTCAATTTCGTTTGGGGCTTTACCGCATAGAAAAGGACTGGTATTCACTAGCAGAGGATATTGCCACAAGCACTGATCGTAGGGCTATAAATCGTAACCGTAAGGCTTTAAGGGACAGCATTGTCTCCAGCACAGAAATATTTACGGCTAAAAAGTTCTTTTTGAGTGATGATTTTTCTCTTGTTGACTGCTCTATTGCGCCAATTCTCTGGCGTTTGCCGGTTTTGGATATTGAATTGCCAGAGGAGGCACAACCAATTCTTCAATATATGGATGAAGTATTTGCACGGCCATCTTTTCAGGCTAGCCTCACGGAACCCGAACTGGAGATGCGGCAGTAGCCTGTGCCAGAATATTTGCCTAAGCGCCCTTATCTGATTCGTGCACTGCATGAATGGATTACAGACAATCGCCTAACACCTCACATTATTGTCGATGCCCGAGACGAAGTCTTACAGGTACCAAAGCAACATATTACCGATGGTAAAATCGTCCTTAACGTAAGCTATTCTGCAACACGGAACCTGGTTTTTGACAATAATATGGTTCGGTTTGAAGCTCTATTTGAAGGCGCCAATCATAAAATAGAAGTGCCTGCTTTGTCTGTTATTGGAATTTACGCTCGTGAGACTGGACAAGGAATGATATTTGTTGATGAAACGGATTCCTCGAACACCAAAACCTTAGATAGTACTGAAAAACAAGAACGTCCTTCATTAAAAATTGTGAGGTAGTGTTCTTCCTGATAATAGAAAAAATTCGTTTTATCTTAAAGTGATTTGATACCCATTATGTACTATAGGCCGATACCTAGGGATATAAAAAAATAGCATGCAGTCTTTTTATGGGGTTGGGCTATTTATAGAAAATGGCCTCCCATTGCGAAACTGAGCCAATGGCAGTCCTCTGCTTATTCTTCTGTTCTGATCTAAACTGAGAGTGCCTGATAAAGTATCTATTGAAGATAATTCTATTTTTTCTTCATATAACAATGGTACCAGGCGGTACGCATCAAACCCGAACCCATAGAACCGTGCCCAGGGTGGCGATCTTCTTTGTGGCCAATATGTTTCTAGGGACTGTTTCAGCTCTAAGTTTTCTTTGCTTTCTAATAAAACCCATGGGGTGTCAGGAAAGACTACTCCATTTAAATCTGGTTCGTTAAGAACGCTTTCATGGATTGCTGATGTTGCATATGTAGGAATATTACCAGCATAGTGAAACCGTAATTGTGGAAATAACAACCGACCAGCACTTGCATCTGCAGCAACAAAAATCATGTCAATATCCTGACGTCTTCTGGGTTCAAAGCCTAGCGGAAGAGCCAGATTGGCAACTAATCTCTGATGTCTTTGATTGCTTCCACTGATGTTTAGCAGTGTGGTAATCGAATTGGAGAAATCTTGGGTGTCTAGGTCATAGCCTCTGAACTGGATTAGTTCTCCCCCTAGGCTTTCAAATTCCTCACGAAAACTACTAAGTAGACGTAGGCCCCAATCGCTGTTTTGGATGATAGCAACTGCTTTTAAAGAGCCATTTGATATCGCATGTCGAGCAACTTCACGGGCTTCGTCTTCAGGAGCTAGGGCAAACTGATAGATATGGCTTGCGGTTAGCTGTTCGCTTTCAATCGAGTTCAGTGCAAGAGTAGGCACAAAACCTGTGCTATTAATTATTTCTTGTAACTCAGGTTTAAGTAGAGGGCCTACAACAAAATCAGCCCCATCAATCTGAGCTCTAAAGTAAGCTTCTTCGGGCCCCATAAGGCTGGTGTCATAAAACTTTAAAGTTGTTTTGTTTTCTTCAGCAGCTAGTAGTGAATGGTTAAAATGAGCCGCCATAAAGCCATCACGAATGGCTCTAGCAATTGCTTGTTGGGCGCCACTAAAAGGCAAGAGAATAGCTATTTGCCCGAGATTTTTATGCATCGATTGGGATGCCATAAGTAAATCTAGAATCAGAATTTGAGCTGCAGGATGATCAAGATGGGATTCTCGCCACTCGAGCAAGTTTGTACGTAAACCCAATGGGTTAGTCTTTGATGCTAATGCAATTGACTGGAGTTTTAGCCAGCCATCTATTATTGAATTCTCGGCAGTCGAAAGCATCGCTTCTTGCTCTTGCTCCATCAAGCCTGCCCAGATAATTCTGTGATTATCAAGAATCTGAGAGTTTTCTTTTAAAGATAATTCTCTTTGAACCAAGGTGGATATAGCTTCTTCTACTCGCCCCATTTTGAAAAAAGCGCTACCTCGTACTATTTGGATTGCTGCTATGATTTCGTCAGTATAGGGCTGCGGGATATTTTTCAACGTTTCAAGTGCTGCTGTGGGACTATCCACCAAGATGTCAATTTCAGCTAATAATAAAAATACCTGTTGTTCCTGTTTTACGCTCGAGGTAGTGCGCGCACGGTTAAGCCAGCGACTGGCTAAGGTATAGTTTTGAAGCTGTATAAGCACACGGGAGCCATCAATAAGAAATCTACTGCGAGCACTATCATTAGAGCTATTGATCAGTTGCGTATAGATTTGAACAGCCTGATCAAGATTACCCGAAAGCACTAGCTGCTGAGCCCTTTCTTCAAGAGCGTCGGGGCTTAGTGACGATATTGGTCCTTGGGATCCACAGCCAACCATAACCGCTAGAATCGTTAGCAAGATGGTAATTTTAAAAGGTTTCATGATCAGCAAGTCTTGTACATTCAGCTTTTCTCCAGGCAGCATTAGCGCATGAGCAAAGACTCCATCGGGACACTTTATGTCGTTGCGACACCAATTGGCAATCTGGAAGACATAAGTGCTCGGGCTACTAAAATACTTAACGCTGTGGACCTCATAGCAGCTGAGGATACCCGGCGAACCCAAGGATTGCTATCAACCTTTAATATCAAAAGCAAGATGATCGCTTACCATGATCATAATGAAATTGAGCAGACTCCTGTTCTTATAGATAAGTTAATAAGAGGTAGCTCTATTGCGCTGGTTAGTGATTCTGGATCCCCCTTGCTTAGTGATCCAGGCATTGTATTAGTGAGAGCTGCTCGTGCTTCAGGCATTTCTGTAGTTTCTGTGCCTGGCCCTAGTGCTGTTATATCCGCGTTATCTATAGCGGGTTTACCCACAGATAGGTTTATTTTTGAGGGATTTCTTCCTCGAGCATCTGGACCGAAGTCTGATCGTCTCTCCAGGATTGCAAACGAATCCCGAACGATTGTTTTGTATGAATCTGTGCATCGCTTAATCAATACACTCGAGGCGCTAAAAGCGCATTTTGAAGCCGATCGAGTTGTATTCATATGCCGAGAACTAACAAAAATTCATGAGAGTGTTTATGAGGGTACTTTGGGTGATTTATGCGAGCGGGTAGGCACTGAAATTCCATTGAAAGGCGAGTTTGTATTGCTTATCAGCGGTAAGGAAGGGGTAATTTCCGCAGAAGATAATGAGCTTATTCGGATTTTTACTCTACTAGTTAAGGAAATGACACCAAAGACAGCGGTTTCTCTAACAGCAAAGATAACGGGTACCTCAAGAAACAGGGTTTACTCGGTTACTCGTTTATCTCCTGGCTATGAGTGATGCTTCTGGTAATCTAGTCGATAGGAGTCGGCCGGGCAGTCGCTGGGGGAAACCCTGGAGGAAAGTCCGGGCTCCATTGGGCAGGGTGCCAGGTAATTCCTGGGGGGCGTAAGCCCACGGAAAGTGCCACAGAAAATATACCGCCGGTCTTAAGAGACCGGTAAGGGTGAAATGGTGCGGTAAGAGCGCACCGCACAGGTGGCGACATCTGTGGCAGGGCAAACCCCACCCGGAGCAAGACCGAATAGAGGAACGTTTAGTGTGCCCACATGAGTTCCTGGGTAGGTTGCTAGAGGCGAACGGTGACGCGCGTCCAAGATGAATGGCTGCTCTCGACAGAACCCGGCTTATAGGCCGACTCCTTTTTTTATTCTTTTTCCAATTCTTTTGTTGGTTAAGGGCGTATCGAGACATACTCTATAAGCTATTGATTTTCTGCTTGCAAAGATCCAATTCTGCACTACTGGTTCGTTCCTAACTGCTTGGGAAACAAAAAAATATTAGTGTTTTCGGGTTGACACTGTGCGGCTATGCTCCCTATAGTGTTTAGAAGTGGTAAAAAGTGGGAAAAAATGGGCTAAGCATGTTTCGTGGAGCCTCCAAAGTAACCCTAGATTCAAAGGGACGTATGGCGATACCAAGTCGGTATCGAGAACGGCTCTCGAGCCGTGCTGATGGGACCTTAGTCGCAACAGTAGATAGAGACTATTGCCTGCTGCTTTATCCCCTGACCGACTGGGAAGAAATTGAACGAAAACTAATTCGTTTGCCAGCCTTAAATAAGCAAGCTCGGAGGCTCCAGCGTCTTATGGTGGGTTATGCCACTGAACTTGATATGGACGGGCACGGGCGAATTTTACTGCCCAGGGAGCTCAGAGATTTTGCTAGCTTAGAAAAACAGGCCATGTTTATAGGTCAAGGGAACAAATTTGAGTTATGGGATGTGGATCGATGGAATGCGAGGCGGGATGAGTGGCTTTCGGATAATGATGTCGAAAGCGCTGATCTGCCAGCGGAGCTCGAGTCTCTTTCCCTATAGGACTCACGGTGGGTGCCGATACGTCCGACCATCAGCCGGTTCTAATGAGCCAGGCCCTGGAGGGGTTAGGTCTCAGTCAGACTGGTTGTTATATAGATGGGACCTACGGACGAGGGGGACATAGTGCTGAGATTCTGAAACGACTTGGGGAGCACGGTAGTTTGCTAGCACTCGATAAAGACCCGACAGCGGTGGAGCATGCTAAACAACACTTGGATGCAGATCCACGTTTTTGTATCAGGCAGGGTGGTTTTGAGAACTTACAAGAACATATTGAACCATGGCTTCAAGGACGAATCCTTTCAGGCGTCTTGCTTGATCTTGGAGTGTCATCTCCACAACTTGAAGATCCTGAAAGAGGATTTAGCTTTCTTAGGGATGGTCCCTTAGACATGAGAATGAATCCTGGGAGTGGAGTTACTGCAGGAGAGTGGTTGCAGCAAGTCAGCGAGGGAGAGTTAGTAAGTGTCTTACATCGCTTTGGAGAAGAGCCTCGTGCAAGGCGGGTTGCTCAAGCGATTATAAGAGCTAGAAATAACCATCCGATTAAATCTACCGGCAGACTGGCAAATATCATTGCTGAAATATCTGGTGCCCGCCCACATAGAATTCATCCTGCAACAAGAACATTTCAAGCCATTCGTATCCATATTAATGATGAACTTGAATCCCTTAAGCATGGACTTAAGGCCTGCTCCAGTCTTTTAGGTAAAGGCGGTAGGCTATGTGTAATTAGTTTTCATTCATTAGAAGATCGTATAGTTAAGCGCTTCATGGCGTCACAGGCGAAAGAGGATCCTGTCTATGCTGGGTTACCGGATATCCCAGTTGAAGCACGGCCTGTTATGCGTTTAGTTGGAAGGTTGGTTAGGCCTACACAGAGCGAGGTGGAATCTAATCCACGTGCGAGAAGCGCCAAACTTAGGGTGGCTGAAAAGCTAGGAGTTGGTGTTCTATGACTCAACGCATCCAGCTATTTTTAATTTTACCAATAGCTATTGTGCTTGTGTTATCTGGTGTGTGGGTTATTAAGACTAAACATGAGTCACGGCAGCTTTTCATAGAATTTGAAGCTCTGAATAGAGAAAGAGATCGATTACAGGTTGATTGGGGACGGCTTCAGCTTGAACAGAGTACTTGGGCGGCTCATTTGCGTATAGAGTCGTTAGCCCAAGAGGAATTAAATCTCAGCAGGCCACTACCCAATGAAATAATTGTACTCACGGAGGTGGACTAATGGACCATCGCCGAAAAATGCAGGCATTTGATTGGAGAAGATGGAGGACTTTGCTTTTACTTGTTGGGGTTATAAGTGCTGGCATAGCTCTAGAGAGTCGAGTTTTCTACTTGCAGGTTTTTAAGAAAGATTTTCTTTCGGCTCAAGGTAATAACCGTCACGTGCGTACAGTACAAATATCGGCACATAGAGGTTCCATTACTGATCGAAATGGCGAGCCGCTAGGGGTCAGCACCCCGGTAGATAGCATTTGGGCTAACCCTCAGGAACTTAAGCCAGCCATGAGCCGACTGGATGAGCTAGCAAATATCCTAGATCTTGATGAGGATTGGCTGGCCCGACGTATTACCAGTAACCCAGAAAGAGAGTTCGTTTATCTGCGTCGACACATGCGGCCAGATCATGCAACGCGGGCGTTACAAGCTGGAATACCGGGAATAGCGACGCAACGTGAATATCGCCGTTATTACCCTGCTGGTGAGGTAGTTGGGCATCTTGTTGGATTTACAAACATTGATGATGTAGGACAGGAGGGACTTGAATACGAGTTTGACTATTGGCTTCGTGGTGAAACAGGGGCAAAGCGTGTCATCAAGGATCGTCTCGGGCGGGTTATAGAAGATGTCGAATTAGTGACGCCATCAAGACCAGGAAAGACGCTACGGGCTAGTTTAGACCTTAGAGTTCAGTATCTTGCTTACAGAGAATTAAAAAAAGCTATTACTGAGAATCAAGCCCTATCTGGCTCGGTAGTTGTTCTAGATGTAGAGACTGGAGAGGTGCTGGCGATGGTGAATCAGCCCTCATATAACCCAAACGATCGAGCACAGTTTGATGCCTCCCGATATAGGAATCGAGCGGTTACTGATATTTTTGAGCCAGGTTCAAGCATCAAGCCATTTGTTGTTGCGGCAGCGTTAGAGAGTGGTCGCTACGAATCCAGCTCCTTGATTGATACTTCCCCCGGATACTTAAGTATTGGGGGAAGGATGATCACTCAAGACACTAATAATCTGGGTGAGATAGATGTGACCACTATTCTTGCTAAATCTAGCAATGTAGGGGTAGCTAAGTTGGCTCTAGATCTAGACCAACAAAATCTGTGGTCCACGCTGTCAAGCTTCGGCATTGGGCGACTCACAGATAGTGGTTTTCCAGGAGAGTCGGCAGGCGTACTGAATGACCCCCAGCATTGGCGTCCAGTGGGCCAGGCGACTCTAGCTTATGGTTATGGGTTATCTGTTACCTCATTGCAGTTAGCTCAGGCTTACTCAGTGATCGCGGCTGACGGCTTGCGTCGACCCGTATCAATGATAAGAGTTGAGGAGCCACCCAGCACCGAGCGTGTTATTTCTATCGAAACAGCTCATGCTCTAAAAAGCATGCTTGAAACTGCAGTTTCTTCAATTGGCACAGGGCAGAGGGCAGCAATTAATCATTTTCGTGTTGCTGGTAAGACAGGGACCGCATGGAAATCAGGTGTGGGAGGGTATTCCAAAGATAAATATTTAGCTGTTTTTGGTGGTTTTGCTCCAGTTGCTAACCCCAAGCTAGTGGCTGTAGTTGTGATCAATGAACCACGTGGTGGGGCTTATTACGGTGGTGATGTGGCTGCGCCAGTTTTTTCACAAATTATTTCTGGTGCGTTGCGCCTCCTTGCGATATCCCCAGATGCTTTACCAGAGCAGGTAATAACATCTCTTGCTAGTGCTGGTATGCCCCAGGTAGAGGTGGACCAATGATGGCTGCAATGGCTGTAACAGCAATGAGCTTAGGCGAGTTGTTAGGTGCTACACCTGCTGCAATCAGTCAAACCATAATTACTGATCTGGTTTCTGATAGCAGACAGGTTCAGCCAGGAGCAGCTTTTGTTGCTATTAAGGGGGGGCAGGCTCATGGGCTTGAGTACGCAGTTGAGGCAGTAGAGCGAGGCGCAAGAGTGGTGCTTTATGACCCAGGTTCTAAGGAAATTGACTCAGTTGATGCCCGAAAAATTTCATCGAAAGCAATTGCTGTAGCTGTACCGAATTTAGATGGCCGTTTAGGAGAACTGGCCATGCGTTTTTATTCATGTGCTGAAAGTGGTCCGAGACTGGCCGGTATTACCGGCACCAATGGCAAAAGCACCGTTGCTTATTTGGCGGCACAAGCCCAGACACTGCGTGGTTACCCCAGTGCTTATATAGGAACAGTGGGATCGGGAATACCCCCAGAACTTAAGCCTCAGAAGCTAACAACTCCAGATTGTCTAAGCCTTCATCGGACACTCGCTACTCTTGAAGTGAATTATGCGGCAGTCGAGGTTTCATCGCATGCTCTTGCTCAAGATCGAATTGCTGGCCTTAAATTTGATACGGCTGTTTTTACAAATCTCACCCGAGACCATCTAGATTATCATGGAGATTTTGCAAGTTACCAGAAGGCTAAAGCACGGTTATTTCAGACGAAAGGATTGCAAAAAGCTATTATTTTTTCTGATGATCCTTTTGCTGATTCATTGGCGCATAAGCTAGATGATCTTATTGAACGTGTTGATGTAAGTTTTAAAAACACTGCCCATCTTAGTGGAAAGATTCTTGATTCGGGATTACAAGGGTTAACAGTTGAGGTTTCTAGCTCTTTGGTTAGCAAGAAAGACGGTAGCGCAAGTAAAGGCAAGATTACCTCGCCACTGATAGGTGATTTCAATGCAGAAAATCTTGTGCTTGCGCTTGGCGTACTACTTAGTTGGGAAGCGCCATTTCATGAGGCCTGTGAAGCATTAAGCCAGTGTGTTCCCCCGCCTGGACGTATGGAGGTTCTAGTTGGTTCTAATGGTCGGCCTACAGTGGTTATTGATTATGCACATACGCCAGTAGGCCTCGAGCGCGTATTAACTAATCTGAATGCCCTAACCGATGCCAACTTATGGTGTGTATTTGGATGTGGTGGTGAGAGGGATGTTGGAAAGCGAGCCCTTATGGGAGTATCAGCTGCTCGTTTTGCTAGCCATATTGTGTTGACTGATGATAACCCTAGAAGCGAAAACCCCAGCAAGATTGTGGCCGATATATATGCTGCAGTAACTGAGCATCCTGATGTACGGATTGAGCATGATCGGGCTAGGGCGATAAAGGAAGCAGTGCTTGGAGCAGGTCCAGATGACATTGTTCTTGTAGCTGGAAAAGGTCATGAGACTTGGCAGTATCTCGCTGGAGAAAGACGTGAATTTAAAGACCATGCTGTCATAGAAGAAGTCCTGGGAGGCAAGGCATGATGCCTCGTACGCTATCAGCTGTGGCTTATGAGGTTCAGGGTGAGCTTATTGGTGGAGATATGGAATTTGGAGGGGTCAGTATTGATAGCCGCAAGCTTCATTCTGGAGCACTATTTGTGGCAATTACCGGCGAAAATTTTGATGGTAATGATTTTGTAGCTGATGCTTACTCTAAAGGTGCCGCTGGGGCAGTAGTATCTCGATTAGTTAGTGTTCCACTTCCGCAAATACATGTATCTGAAACAAGATCAGCTTTTGGACAAATTGCTCGTGCATGGAGAAAAAATTTCTCTCTACCGGTAGTCGCTGTTACTGGTAGCAATGGCAAGACCACAGTTAAAGAATTGATTGCTAGTATTTTAGGGTTAAGCCATAACGTTTGTGTGACTCGCGGTAACTTTAATAATGATCTTGGTGTTCCATTGACCTTAATGCGGTTGAGGGAAACTCATGATGTATTGGTTGTTGAGTTAGGGGCTAATCATGCGGGAGAGATTGACTATCTAAGTAAATTAGCACAACCCACTGTGGGCATTATTACCAATGCTAACGCAGCTCACTTGGAAGGCTTTGGATCAATCGCAGGGGTTAGTGCAGCCAAAGGCGAACTTCTTGATCACCTTCCTAAAAATGGAACCGCAGTAATTAATGCGGATGATGCGCATTGCATAGAGTGGTGTGATCGTAGTAGGTCCAAAGAGATACTAACCTTTGGGATTAACGCCCAAGCTGATTGCACAATTAGTGGAGAGATTGCTCTTGAATCTGATTGTTCACGGTTCATGATGTGTTTGCCTTCAGGTGTAATGATAGAAATCATTTTGCCTTTGGTAGGTAGACATAATGTGCAGAATGCACTGGCAGCATCTACTGCTGCTTATGCGCTCGGCGCATCTGAAAAAGATATACAACAGGGGCTAAAACAGTCTAGTGCAGCAAAGGGCCGGCTTAATTTGTTGCCGATTTCTCATGGCGCAAAAATTATTGATGACACGTACAACGCTAATCCGGACTCGGTTCGTGCAGCACTAACATATCTAAAAGGATTGGCTGGCAACCGTATTTTTGTGCTGGGTGATATGGCAGAGCTTGGTAAAGCTGGCGAGAGGTTACATAGAGAAATTGGTGTTTTTGCTAGAGATTGTTGCGATTCTTTATTTGCGATCGGAGACTTAAGTAGGCATGCAGCTGATGCTTTTGGTGATCGTGGCCAATTCTTTTCAGAGACAGCCGCTCTTCAGCATGCAGTTGAGAGGTCGTTAACCAAAGATACAGTGATATTGCTGAAGGGCTCAAGGGCAATGGGGCTGGATCGGCTGGTTGAATTGATTGGCAACGGTCAAACAGATCGGGAGATCCCAGCATGCTGATCTATTTAACCGAGTATCTCACTCGTTTTCATACTGGGTTTAACGTATTTAACTACCTCACATTGCGTGCAATATTGGGTGCGCTTACTGCATTAGTTTTATCTTTTGCAATGGGCCCACTCTTTATTAAGAATTTGTCTTCAAGGCGAGTGGGCCAGTCTATTCGTGAGTTAGGACCAGAGACCCACTTACCTAAGGCTGGAACACCCACAATGGGGGGGGCTTTAATTTTGGCATCCATCCTTGTGGGCACATTGCTTTGGGCAAATCTTAGTAATCGATTTGTTTGGATAGCGCTCTGTGTGACTTTGGCATTTGGGATAATCGGGTTCGTTGATGATTATAAAAAACTAGCTGTCAATGGTGCCGAGGGTCTAAGACCATCTACTAAGTTTTTCTGGCAGTCTGTAGTGGGATTTTCAGCAGTGCTAGTGCTTTATATGACTGCTGAGAACCCGACCGTGGAGCATGCATTACTTATCCCTTATTTTCCCAATCTTATGATTCCGCTTAGTGGGATCGTTTATGTTGGTTTTGCTTATTTAGTGATTGTGGGGTCTTCAAACGGGGTAAATTTGACTGATGGTCTTGACGGACTAGCCATCATGCCAACAGTGCTTGTTGGTTCCGCACTAGGCGTTTTTGCTTACGTTGGCGGCAATGTTATGTTTTCTTCTTACCTTGGTATTCCGTATGTTTCGGGTGCCGGTGAGATGCTTGTTTTCTGTGCGGCCCTGGCTGGCGCCGGTCTGGGCTTCTTGTGGTTCAATACCTATCCGGCCCAAGTTTTTATGGGTGATACCGGGGCCTTAGCCCTAGGTGCTGCTCTTGGCTTGGTTGCTGTGATAGTGAGGCAGGAATTGGTATTGCTAATTATGGGCGGGGTATTCGTAATTGAAACCGCCTCAGTAATTATCCAGGTCGCCTCTTACAAGATGACTGGCCGGCGCATTTTTCGTATGGCCCCATTACACCATCATTTTGAATTAAAAGGCTGGGCTGAGCCAAAGGTTATCGTACGCTTTTGGATTATAACGGTAATTCTCGTTCTTATTGGCTTGGCTAGCCTGAAAATCAGATAAAAACCGGGGATAGAATTAAACTTTTTTATGAGACCTGCAGAAAAACAGCATGAAGAGAAAATAAAAACTGTGGTTGGGGATACCCGAACATTAGTTGTAGGTCTTGGGGCTACGGGACTCTCGGTTGCTCGGTTTTTAGCCTCGGGTGACAAAGATGTCCTTGTGATAGACAGCCGTTCTTGTCCGCCAGGGCTTTCTGATTTGCAATACTCTTTCCCTGAAATGCCTATAACTACAGGCAGTCTGGACATTAGTTGGCTCAGGGGCATATCACAAATTGTTCTCTCCCCAGGACTTAGTCTAGATACGCCAATTGTCATAGAGGCTAGACGTCTAGGTATTCCCGTCATTAGTGATATCGAACTTTTTGCTCAAAACACTAATGCACCCGTAATAGCTGTAACCGGCTCAAATGGAAAAAGCACGGTGGTTTCCTTGCTGGAGAGCGCCTTATCAGCAGCAGGACATAAGATTGCCGCCGGTGGAAATCTTGGACCACCAGCCCTCGATCTTCTAAGTACAAATATTCAGACTTACTTGCTCGAAATTTCAAGCTTTCAAATGGAGACTACGGAGACATTAAATCCTATTGCAGCTGCAGTATTGAATTTATCACCAGATCATCTTGATAGACATAAGAGCTTTGACCGATACGTCTATTTGAAATCTAAGCTTGCACATCTTGCTGAAACGCTTATTTTTAACTGGGATGATAGTTTGGTTAGAAAAATGGCAGAGACCCACCCGAGGTCCATACCTTTTTCAGTATGCGAAGAGTTAAAGTGCGGATACTCATCTGTAGAATTTGAAGGCGAGCGTTGGCTTTGTAAGGATAGTATTCCGCTTTTACGAGCAGCTGATCTTCCTTTTCCTGGAAAGCATAATGAAGCTAATGCTCTGGCCACTCTAGCCCTCTCTGGTGTTATTGAGAAATCAAACCTTCAACTACAACTGCAAGCACTCCGAGAATTTTCGGGGTTACCACATAGATGTCAGAAAGTTGCACAGACTGAACAGATTATGTTTGTTAATGATTCTAAGGGCACTAATGTTGCAGCAACAGTGGCTGCCCTTCAGGGGGCTCCCGGACCACTTGTCCTAATTGCGGGTGGAAGGTCTAAAGGAGCTGATTTTTATCCATTATTAGAAGCTGTTGAAGATAGGCTTGTTGCTGTAGTGGCGATTGGTGAGGCAGCTTTTGAGCTTAAAGAAGTTTTCTTAGAAAGGGCTCCTGTTTTAGTGGCAACCGAGATGTCAGAAGCGGTTGCCTATGCTATTCAGCTTGCTGAAGCTGCGAAGAAGTCCTCTGTCACAGTGTTGCTGTCCCCGGCTTGCGCAAGTTTTGACATGTTTACTAATTATAAAGAGCGTGGAGAAGCTTTTATTTCTGCAGTAAAGGAGCAACTGCAATGAATGAGAGCCTTAAGATAAAGAGCTTTAATCTAGATCCAGCTTTATTTTCGGCAATCATCGCCTTGGTGATTCTTGGGATGATAATGGTTAGTTCTGCATCAATAACGCTAGCCGATAATACAATTGGTGATCCAAATTTCTTTCTGTTTAGACACTTTGGTGCCGTCGTGATTGGTTTGGTAGGTGCTAGTATTGCCATAGCAATTCCAACCGAACTTTGGTTTCGGCTAAATGGACTGTTATTTCTTGCTGCAATAGCACTACTCATCTCAGTATTTATTCCTGGACTTGGACACACCGTAAATAATAGTACTCGTTGGTTAGATTTAGGTCCGGTGACATTTCAGCCATCTGAACTAGCAAGGTTTTGTCTGCTGCTTTATTTATGCGGTTATATAGTGAGACGTCAAACCGAGCTTAAAACAACACTACTTGGGTTTCTGAAGCCAATGGCGTTAATTGCTATAGCTTGCGGTCTGTTATTAAAAGAACCTGATTTTGGTGCAACAGTTGTTTTAACAGCAACCAGTTTGTGTTTATTGTTTGTAGGAGGTGCTCGTCTCCGAGATTTTCTCGGATGTTTTGTAATTGCCGTAGCGATTTTATTTGGCTTAGCAATGACCACGAGGGAAAGGTTAGAGCGCTTAACCACATTTCTAGATCCTTGGGCAGACCCTTACGAAAGTGGGTTTCAGCTCACGCAATCATTGATAGCGATTGGAAGGGGTGACTGGTTTGGCGTTGGTCTTGGCGATAGCGTACAAAAACTTTTCTATCTTCCAGAGGCGCATACGGATTTTGTTTTTGCGGTGATGGCTGAAGAGCTTGGGTTCGTAGGAGTGACTCTAACAATTATCTTGTTTGGAATTGTTATTTTTAAAGCTATTGCGATGGGGTTAAACGCGAGTAAAGTAGGACGTCCTTTCCAAGGTTTGGTTAGCACTGGTATAGGGCTTTCGCTGGGTTTCCAAGTATTTATTAATATAGGCGTGAATTCAGGAATGCTTCCTACGAAAGGGCTAACACTACCTTTAATTAGCTATGGTCGCACGAGTGTTGTTGTAACGTTAATAATGCTTGGAGTTCTAGTGCGTAGCTATCATGAACTACAGCTAGCCGCACAGGATATGTCTGTACGTGAAGCGAGAAAGAAGTCACGATGAGTACTAGACCAATCATGATTATGGCCGGGGGCACAGGTGGTCATGTATTTCCTGGATTGGCAGTGGCAAAGGAGATATGCAACCGTTCAGGTTCAGTAGTATGGATGGGTACGCGCAAGGGTCTTGAGGGACGGTTAGTACCAGAGGCAGGCATTGAGGTTGAGTGGATATCGGTATCTGGACTTCGAGGTCGGGGGGTTTTTGCATGGATAATTGCACCATTTCGGTTAGCACTGGCAATTTTTCAGGCATTTACAGCATTACGCCGTCAGCGTCCGGCGGCAGTTTTAGGTTTTGGTGGTTTTGTATCAGGGCCTGGTGGTATAGCAGCCTGGTTAGCAGGGAGCCCACTTCTTATACATGAGCAAAACGCGGTAGCTGGTACAACAAATCGTATTCTAGCTCGTTTTTCTCAGCGAGTTTTTCAGGCATTTCCTAATAGTTTTCCAAAAAATATTGATGTGGAGTTGATAGGTAATCCGGTGCGGTCAGAGATATTGGATTTATATAGTTCAAGTGAACAGGTTTTGCCACGTTCGTTTGCCGACGCTGATAGAAAGCCTAGGCTGTTAATTGTTGGTGGGAGTCAAGGTGCAAGGACGTTGAATCTAAATGTTCCAGAGGCTTTAGCGAACTTGCCCGAAACTATGAATCTAGATGTATGGCACCAGACTGGCCAAGGATTGGAAGAAGCCCGTGACGCATATGCTAAGCATCACATAGAGTCACGTTTGAGCGTGTTCCTGGAAGATATGAAAGCGGCATATGCCTGGGCAGATTTAGTAATCTGTCGAGCTGGTGCATTAACCATTTCCGAATTAACGGTTGCAGGATTGGGGGCAATATTGATTCCTTATCCATATGCTACTGACAATCATCAACTTCATAATGCTAAACACTTTGTATCAGGTGGTGCAGGGGTAATTATTAAACAAGATGAATTTACTCCTGCCAGGCTTTCTGAAGTATTGAAGCAAATATTTTCACATCCCAATAATGTCCTATCTCGTTTCAGTGAGAGAGCGCACTCTCAAGCACGACCTAAGGCTGCTGAAAGTCTTGCAAAAGCATGTTTTCAGCTTGCGGAGACACATTCATGAGCAGTCAGATGGGCTCTATTCATCGCGTTCATTTTGTGGGTATTGGTGGCGTGGGTATGGGTGGGATTGCCGAGGTATTAATTAATCTTGGTTATGCTGTTCAAGGTTCAGATGTAAATCAAAATCCTATCACAGAGAGGCTTGCTAACCTTGGCGCTAAAATTTTTATTGGCCATGATTCAGGTCATATTGCAACAGCTGATGTGGTGGTGGTAAGTAGTGCTATTGCACCTGATAACCCCGAGATTGTTAAAGCAACAAGACAACGTATTCCTGTTATTCAAAGAGCAGAGATGCTAGCCGAATTAATGAGATTTCGTAGTGGCATTGCAGTTGCTGGCACTCATGGAAAGACAACTACTACTAGCCTCATAGCAAGTATGCTTGCTGAAGGTGGGCTTGATCCTACATTCGTTATCGGTGGTCGACTTGCTAGTGCTAATGCCAATGCGCAATTGGGTGAAGGTGAGTATCTGGTAGCAGAAGCTGATGAAAGTGATACATCATTTCTGCATTTACAGCCTGTTATTGCAATCGTTACCAATATAGATGCTGATCATCTAGAAAGCTATGAAGGTGACTTTGGTCGATTAAAGCAGGGGTTTGCTGACTTCTTGCACAATTTGCCTTTTTATGGATTGGCCGTAATTTGCAATGATGATTTAAATGCCAGAACACTTATACCAGCAGTTGGTCGACGTGTACTCACGTATGGGGTTTCGGATGGATCAGATATTCGAGCAGAAGAAGTCAAATCAGCTGGATTAGCGAGCTCATTTATAATACATCGTGAAGGCCATGAGCCATTAGAGGTAAAGCTTAATCTTCCAGGTTTCCATAATATATTGAATTCGTTGGCGGCGATTAGTGTTGCTACGGAGCTTGGTGTTTCCGATGAGGCAATAAAAAAAGCATTACTAGAGTTCTCTGGAATTGATAGACGATTTCAGGTTCTGGGAACAGTCACAACTCGTAATGGCCTCGTAACATTTGTGGATGATTATGCACACCATCCTACAGAAATTGCAGCCACAATAGAGGCGGCTCGCGAGTCTTGGCCAGGTAATAGATTGGTAGTTGCATTTCAGCCCCACCGCTACACTCGCACGCATGCACTTATAGATGATTTTTCTGAGGTTCTCTCAGGGGCTGATGTATTGTTATTAACCGATATCTATAGTGCCGGAGAAGAACCGATCACTGGAGCAGATGGACGTGCACTAGCTCGAGCAGTGCGCAGTCGAGGGCTCGTAGAGCCTGTTTTTGTAGAGGACTTGAAGGAGCTGCCTAACGTTCTTGAAGGAGTCATTGAAGCGGACGATGTTGTATTGATGCTTGGGGCTGGAAATATTGGTGCACTAGCGAAGTGTCTGCCCGATCAACTAGCTGTTATGGCCCCTATTGGGGTGAAGCAATGAGCATCATGATCGGCAATATAAATAAAACTACGCAACCGCTTAGGGATGAGCCCATGAGTGCCCATACTTCTTGGAGAATAGGAGGATTAGCCGATTTATTCTATCAACCAGTATGTATGGAGGAGTTGTCTCGATTCCTTGCTGAACAGGATCCAAAAATTAACATCTATTGGGTAGGCCTAGGGTCAAATATATTGGTTCGGGATGGTGGAATCCGAGGCCTTGTGATCTGTACGCGTCATCTTCCAAAAAAAATTGAAAGAATAAGTGAGTGTCAAGTTAAAGTCAGTGCTGGAGTGCCCTGTACTTCCCTTGCTCGAAAATGTGTGAGATGGAAGTTAGGCTCAGCTGCGTTTTTTGCCGGCATCCCTGGAACCTTTGGTGGAGCTTTAGCAATGAATGCGGGAGCTTTTGGTGGAGAAACTTGGGATTTTGTTGATACTGTTGAGACCATAAATCGAAGTGGTGAGATGCATAGTCGAACCGTAGCTGATTTTAAAGTGGGGTACCGTTCAGTTTCAGGTCCAATTGATGAGTGGTATCTAGGGGCATTACTAGAGTTTGAAACGGACAATAATGCCGACTTATCTAGTATTTCAGAATTAATGCAAAACCGTAGTAGCACTCAGCCATTAGGGAAGAGGAGTTGCGGCTCGGTTTTTCGTAATCCACGAGATGGTTTTGCAGCCCAATTAATAGAAGCAGCGGGTCTTAAGGGTGCTCGTATCGGAGATGCGGTTGTATCTGAAAAACACGCCAATTTTATTATTAATAATGGTAGTGCAAGCGCTGATGATGTAGAACGCTTAATTAGGCTAATTCGTCAAAGGGTAGAAGCTGATTGTGGCGTTATTCTTGAGCTTGAGGTTCAGATTTTAGGTGAAAAGCTTCCGTGAAAAACGCAAAAGTTAATCGTCGTAAAGTGGCAAAGAAGCCTAGAAAGTTGCGTATGCCATCTTTTAATTGGACAAGAGCGTTTATGCCGATAGGTTTTTTAGGTGCTTTTGTCGCGATAGGTTTATGTGGAAAGATTTTGCTTGATCATCCAGTACAGCATTTAGAAATAGAAAGTAGCTTTCAGCGTGTAACGCCGATACAAGTAGAGGCGGCAATAGTTTCTGAGCTAGCTGGTGGATTTTTATCAGCTAAACTCGGCAATTTACAGGACCACATAGAGTCTTTGGACTGGGTAAAAAGCGCAGAGATTGCTCGTAGGTGGCCAGGTACATTAGTGGTACGTGTGAAGGAACATCAGGCGGCGGCCCGTTGGGGACAAACAGGGCTTCTTAATACTAATGGTGAGCTTTTCACAGAGAATTCGCGTTACGCATTTCCGGAACTTCCTAGGTTGGTTGGCCCTAACGGTACAGAGAGGGAAGTCGCAACTAGATACCTTGGGTTAAGGAGCCGGTTAGTTGAGGCTAATCTAGTGCTTAAATCGTTGGTAATGGATAGCAGGGGGTCTTGGCTAATAGAACTTGATGGTGGTCAGGAAATTCGAATAGGGCGACGTGATGTGGATGAGAGGTTAGATCGCTTGTTTCAGGTTGTTACACCTTCACTCGCTGATCAGTTTCATCGTATCCAGCATGTAGATCTTCGTTACACGAACGGTTTCTCTGTTAGCTGGATTTCAGATCAAGGTATACAGCTAGCACAAGAGAACGAGGGTGTAGGTAATGGCTAAGCGCGAAGAACGGAAGCTATTGATCGGATTAGATATTGGTACCTCTAAGGTTGTTGCTATTGTTGGCGAACTTTCGTCCGAAAATACACTTGAGGTTATTGGTATTGGTTCTCATCCGTCCAGAGGACTCAAGCGTGGAGTTGTTGTAAATATTGAGTCGACTGTTCAATCGATTCAACGAGCAATTGAAGAAGCCGAGCTAATGTCAGGATGTGAAATTAATACGGTTTATGCTGGTATTGCTGGTAGTCATGTGCGAAGTCTTAATTCACATGGAATCGTTGCTATTCGTGATAAAGAGGTTAGTTCGGGGGATATTGATCGAGTTATAGATGCAGCTCGCGCAGTAGCAATACCAGCAGATCAAAAAGTACTTCATGTTTTACCACAAGAATTTCTAATTGATTCTCAAGAGGGGATTCGTGAGCCAATTGGAATGTCTGGTGTTCGACTTGAGGCGAAGGTTCATCTTGTTACGGGCGCAGTAAGTGCCGCACAAAATATTGTTAAGTGTGTTCAACGGTGTGGCCTAGATGTGGAGGATGTGGTTCTTGAGCAGCTTGCGTCTAGCTTTTCAGTGTTAACAGAAGACGAGAAGGAGCTTGGAATTTGTTTGGTTGATATGGGTGGAGGCACTACAGATCTTGCTGTTTTCCGAGGTGGTGCTATCCAACACACGGCAGTAATACCAATCGCTGGTGACCAGGTAACAAATGATATTGCTATCTCATTGCGTACCCCTACACAGCATGCAGAGGAGATAAAGATCAAGTATGCCTGTGCACTTTCCCAGCTTGCAAATCTGGATGAGACGATTGAGGTTCCAAGCGTTGGGGATCGCCCTCCCCGACGACTTGCCAGACAGACGCTTGCGGAGGTTGTTGAGGCTCGTTATGAAGAACTTTTTTCTCTTGTACGAGATGAGTTGAGAAGATCAGGATTTGAAGAGTTAATTGCTGCTGGTTTAGTGCTAACAGGAGGCAGCGCAAAAATGGAGGGTGCAGTTGAATTAGCAGAGGAGATTTTTCATGTGCCAGTAAGATTAGGAGTGCCGCAGTATGTAGAGGGTTTAGTAGATGTTGTAAGAAACCCAATTCATGCAACGGGAGTAGGTCTTCTTATATATGGTAAGGAGGCCGTTCAGGCTGAACCAGAAAGAGCTGCTGATAGAGCAGGAATGCCCGGTATGTTTCAAAAGATGGGTAAATGGTTTCAAGGTAATTTTTAAATGTCTATATTCTTGAGGAGTTTGTAAATGTTCGAGTTAATGGATGGGCATAACGCAACAGCATGTATAAAAGTAGTTGGTGTTGGAGGCGGTGGTGGGAATGCCGTTGGTCAAATGGTCACCTCAGGTATTCAAGGGGTGGATTTCATCTGTGCAAATACAGATGCTCAGGCGCTAAAGACGGCTAAGGTTAAGACTGGTATTCAAATAGGGACTGGCATAACGAAAGGTCTAGGTGCTGGAGCTAATCCTGAAATTGGTAGACAGGCTGCTCAAGAGGACCGAGAGCGTATTCAGGATGTGATTGAAGGTGCAGATATGCTATTCATCACCGCCGGGTTAGGAGGCGGCACAGGAACCGGAGCAGCCCCTGTAATCGCTCAAATGGCAAAAGAAATGGGTATTTTGACTGTCGCGATAGTTACTAAACCCTTCCTGATGGAGGGTGAAAAGCGTATGCAGGTGGCTGATCAGGGTATAGCTGAGCTAGGACGTTATGTGGATTCTCTCATTACAATTCCTAATGAAAAGCTATTGACCGTTCTTGGGCCAGATACGACATTACTTGATGCATTTCAAGCTGCAAATCAGGTATTGCAAGGAGCAGTGCAGGGGATTGCAGACTTAATCACTCGCTCTGGAAATATCAATGTGGATTTTGCAGATGTACGGACAGTGATGTCGGAAATGGGTATGGCAATGATGGGTTCTGGCATTGCTAGTGGCGAGGGACGGGCACGTGCTGCTGCTGAGGCAGCAATATCTAGTCCTCTACTAGAAGATATTGATCTTGCTGGAGCTAATGGTATTTTGGTTAATGTTACAGCTGGGGAGGATTTATCAATAGGGGAGTTTCAAGAGATTGGTGAGGCTATTAAGGAATTTGCTTCTCCTGATGCCACTGTAGTTATTGGTTGGGTTTCTGATAAAGACTTGGAAAATGAAATACGTGTTACGGTTGTGGCGACCGGGTTAGGCCAGGCTGTTGGGGCGGGCGTAGCGGAAACCTTACGGGTGGTTAAAAGCTCAGGTGCACTTGAGCCTAATTATACGGACCTTGAAAAACCAACTGTTCAGAGGCAACGGGAAGTGGATGATGATTCAACAGGTTCGCCAGAGGAAATGGAAGCCTTATTGGATATACCAGCATTTTTACGGAGGCAGGCAGATTGAGTTAACCAAGATTTAGCAGTATGCCAGTCTATTCCTTGCTTGTTCTGCGAGCGTTATACTAGTGTAATTGGAGGCATGAGGCTTAGGGACTAATTAGGTCATATTTAAATGACAGCATACCAATTAGAGCTAAATCTCAGAAAAACTAAGGTTAGAGCTTGAAGCAGAGAACCCTCAAAGAATCAGTCAAAGCTACTGGAATTGGTTTGCATAGTGGTGCAAAGGTATATATGACGCTGCGTCCTGCACCGCCAAATTCTGGTATTACATTTCGGCGTATTGATTTAGACGTTCCGGTTGATATCCCTGCCAGTGCTCTTAAGGTTAGTCAAACCACTTTAGGTACAACCTTAGAAAATCAGGGAGCTAAAGTAGCAACAGTCGAGCATCTACTTTCGGCCTTAGCAGGTTTAGGCATCGATAATGTTTTCGTAGATCTTACAGCACCAGAAGTTCCTATTATGGATGGTAGTGCCGCGCCATTTATTTTCCTACTGCAGTCAGCAGGTATTGAGGAACAGAGTTCTCTTAAGCGTTTTATACGAATTAAAAAAACTATCGAAGTTGTTGATGGAGAAAAGTGGGCTCGACTAACTCCGCATAATGGGTTTCGGATAAACCTTGAGATTGACTTTGATCATCCTGTGCTGAGGAAGCATAGGCAGAGTGCGCGCCTTGATTTTTCTACTACATCTTTTGTGAAGGAGATTAGTCGTGCCAGAACATTTGGTTTTTTAACTGATATTGAAACGCTTAGAAAAAGAGACCTTACCTTAGGAGGTAGCATCGATAATGCTGTAGTTATGGATGAATATAGGGTGCTTAATGAGGATGGTCTTAGGTTTAGAGATGAGTTTGTCAGGCATAAAATTCTTGATGCTGTGGGCGATCTTTATTTGTTGGAGTGCTGCTTGATTGGTGAATTCACAGGCTATAAGTCAGGCCATTACCTTAACAATACTTTGCTGCGTGCTTTACTGGATCAGGAAGATAGCTTTGAGGAAGTTATTTTTAGTGATTCTCAGTCTTCGCCTGTTTCTTATCAATTAGCTCCAGGTTAATTTTTCAAAAAACCTAAGAATTAGGTTGCGACATTTACTGATAATCAAATAACTTTTTAGTGTCAGCCTTTCATTAGCGAGTAAGGATTCAAAATCTATTGTATTAATTATATATATTCTAGATCCCAGAATCTGGGACTACTTTAACTTTTATATGGTCATAGCCAAGAGTTTTTTCTCGGTACCTTATTCGAGCTGCCCAAGCGGGCGAATCCATCACTAAAATAAGTTTACCCTCTTTATCAATGCTAACGTTAACTAGGTGGTCTGCTTCTTCGGAGGGAAGCATTTTCCGAATACGGTTAGTTAGGTTTCTTTGGCGTTCAGCCTCTAATGCCAACTTTTCAAGCTGACCATTCTTGAAAAGCTTAGCTATAGGTTTAAGAGATTTTGTAGCCATGATCGATTAGGTCTAGTTTAATTTTTTACTCAGGTATGCAAAGTGTACAGGTTATGCTTTATGTTCTGATAACTTTGAGAAATCAGGTGTTGATTGGGAGAATGTTAGACTTAAATAACCTATTTTTGCGTATACAAGGCTTGCCGAGGTAGGATTTTAGGGTTTGATATTATAGAACCTATTATAATCTTGCCGTTAGTCTCATCTAAGGATTTCACTTGCTCGAGTTAACCTCCAATATATTTTCCAACATTTTCGGAAGCCGCAATCAACGGCTCTTGAAGACCTACGGCCATTTAGTCAATCAGACTAATGACCTGGAGCCCTCGCTCCAGACTCTCGATGATGAGACATTGAAGGCAAAAACGGCGGAGTTTAAAAACCGCTTGGAGCAGATGAATGACCTAGATCTGCTTTTGCCAGAAGCGTTTGCAGTAGTCAGGGAAGCTTCGGTACGCACACTGGGGATGCGTCACTTTGATGCTCAACTGATTGGTGGTGTAGCTCTCCATCAGGGAAAAATTGCGGAAATGCGCACAGGAGAAGGTAAGACCTTAGTGGCAACTCTAGCAGCTTATCTCAATGCACTATCTAATACTGGTGTCCATATAGTCACTGTCAATGACTACTTGGCTCATCGTGATGCAAATTGGATGAGACCCATATATGAGTTCTTAGGGCTAACTGTGGGTGTCGTGAAGGCTGGGCAAACACAAGAAGAAAAAAAAGCTGCTTATGCTGCTGATATTACTTACGGCACAAACAATGAATTTGGTTTTGACTACCTGAGAGATAATCTATCTTTTCGTGCCGAGGATCGTGTCCAACGTAATCTTGGCTACGCTATTGTAGATGAGGTTGATTCTATTCTTATCGATGAAGCTAGGACTCCGTTAATCATTTCGGGTCGATCAGAAGAGAGTACGGAACTTTATAGTCAGATCAATAAGCTTATTCCTAGCATGAAAGTTCATAGTCCCCCATCCGGCAAGGTGAATAATGATATAGAGGTCAGTCGAGTCGCTTTAACTGGTGCTTCTGGAGAGGATTTAGGGGAGATGTCGACAGAAGAAGCGCTAGTGTTAGCGCGTCAAGATAGTTATCAACTGATAGAGTTCGAACCCGAATCAAAGCCTTCTAAGTGTTGTCTAATCACCCCTGGACACTATGTTATAGATGAAAAGTCAAAGCAGGCTCATCTCACGGAAGAGGGGCATGATTATGTAGGGCCGCTGCTGGTGAAGGCGGGCGTTTTGTCGGAAGGCGAAAGCTTATATGACGCCAGTAATATCCGTTTACTTCACCATTTAAATGCCGCTTTGCGTGCACATGCTCTTTTTAATAAGGATGTGGAGTACGTTGTTCAGGATGGTGAAGTAGTTATAGTTGATGAGTTTACGGGACGAACCATGCCCGGTAGACGGTGGTCAGATGGATTACATCAAGCAATTGAGGCTAAAGAAGGGGTAAGAGTAAAGGAGGAGAATCAAACAATAGCTTCTATAACCTTTCAAAACTACTTCAGACTTTACGGAAAACTGGCGGGAATGACAGGTACTGCTGATACAGAAGCATACGAGTTTGAACAGATATACAGTCTTGAGGTAACGGTAATCCCAACTCATGAGGAAATGATTCGGAAAGACCACCCAGATCTTGTGTATCTAACACAAGAGGCTAAATTTAACGCAATTATTGAAGATATTGAGGATTGCCACCAGCGAGGCCAGCCTGTTTTAGTTGGCACAACTTCTATTGAAACATCTGAGTTTCTTGCAGATCTGCTCAAAAAAAAGAAGATTATTCACCGCGTTTTAAACGCAAAATATCATGAGCAAGAAGCGGAGATTATTACTCAGGCTGGTAGTCCAGGTACTGTTACTATTGCGACTAACATGGCGGGGCGGGGCACAGACATAGTACTTGGGGGCAATCTAGAATCTGAATTAGCAAAACATGCAGACAAAGCTGATGATTACCAGGAAAGTATTCGTTCTGACTGGAAGCTTCGTAATACAAAATCTCTTAGCGAAGGTGGGCTCCACGTTATAGGTACTGAACGGCATGAGTCGAGGCGGATTGATAATCAACTCCGTGGACGTTCTGGACGCCAGGGCGACCCTGGGTCAAGTCGTTTCTATTTATCGATGGAAGATAACTTGATGAGAATATTTGGGGATCCAGAGCGAACAAAACGTCTTTTGTCTAGGGCGGGGATGCAGGCTAGTGAAGCTATTGAGAGCAAGATGCTATCGCGTCAAATAGAACGCGCACAACGAAAGGTGGAAGCCCACAATTTTGATATACGCAAACAATTGCTTGAGTATGATGATGTAGCAAACGACCAACGCAAAGTAATCTATCAGCGTCGGGCAGATCTGATGGAGGCAGATGATATTTCTGAGGAAATTATAGAGGTTCGTAAAGAGGTTGTAGCAGGAGTTGTTGCTGAATATATCCCACCGGATAGTGTGGAGGAGATGTGGGATAAGGAAGGGCTAGCCCAGACACTCGAGCGGGAGTTTGGTATTCACATAGACGTGATTAATCTGCTCGAAGGGGACCATGGGCTAAATGAGGTTGGTCTGCAAGAAGAGATAGTTTCTCAACTGGAAACCGCCTATGAGAAGAAGTTAGAGGATGTTGGGGTCCAGTCAATTCGTGAACTAGAAAAAGCAATTATGCTGAGACAGCTTGACATGCATTGGAAGGAACATATCGGCGCTTTGGACTATCTTCGACAGTGGATACATCTTAGAGCATATGCACAGCGTAAGCCTGCCCAAGAATACAAAAGAGAAGCCTTTGAAATGTTCAGTGACATGTTAGATCGCATGGACCATGATGCCGTCACAATTCTATCTAAGGTTCAAATACGTCGGCAGGAGGATGTTGGTGCTCTAGAGCCAAGTGGCAGTGATACAAGCAAAATGCGTTTTCAGCATGCGGCTGCACCTGGTCTCCCAACTGCTCCACAACAAGCGACACCCGCAAGGGTTAGACCACCCAACTCTTCAGAAGCTAAACCTATTACTCCTTATACTCGAGAGCAACCTAAGGTTGGACGCAATCAGCCCTGTTCCTGTGGATCTGGCAAGAAGTTTAAACATTGTCACGGACGCTTAGATTAGATCTAGATTCGATTGATTGTGATGAAAGCAAGGTCCGATCATAGACCAGTAGAAGTCGTTGTAGGACTGATACAGGATAGTGAAGGCAGGGTACTCTTAGGGCGTCGACCAAATGGCTCTCATATGGCAGGCTATTGGGAACTTCCGGGCGGAAAGAGAAATCCTAATGAGTCTCCAAAGCAGACGCTTTGCCGAGAGCTTTATGAAGAGTTGAGCATTAGGGTATTAAGTGCAACGTTTTTTATGGTCTTATCGCATAAGTATTCTGAACGAGAAGTGCGCTTGGAAGTTTGGCATGTGGAAAGTTATAAGGGTGATCCAATTGGCCATGAAGGCCAAACTCTCAGATGGTCACTTCCTAATGAATTTAGAAAATTACCAATACTTCCAGCAGATGAACCGCTTATTGATATCCTTCTTGAGCGGGATTAATCCCTATGGCATTCACTATTAATAATAGGCATTAAATACCTTAAGTTATTAGATATATTTTATAAAACTATATATTTTTTGGATATGGGACTTCTTGACCTGAAAACTATTGATGACTCTGGGTTAGCAGAGAGCAAGTAAGAATGTAATGTCTTTATTTACCTGAATAGGACGTTCTTTGGTGCCCTGCCATTTGACAAAATGAATGGTAAATCGATGCTTGCCAGCACTGATTTGTGGATAGATACCGCCTCCCATAGGCAAAAGAACGCGCACAAGGCTTGGTGATGTACGCCTTTCTATATTGTGTTGATGCATACCATGGATGGCTAATTCTTTGGTGGGTTGATTAGTTTCTCGAATCAGCCATAACACTTGTTCTACAGCGTCACATATTGGCCGGATAATACTCAGCCAGCCTACAAGTTCTTTAGAGCGTTCTTCATAGGGTAGTCGAAGCCAATAGGAATAATCTGGTAGATCAAACATGCATGTTCCACCCGGAATTGAGCTACGATGTTTTATATTGTTTAAAAAATCACATTCTTTAAGTGGCGTAATTAATTTTGGACCACAATCAACCAAACCTTCCTGAAGAATTCGGAGTTCATTAATGAACACTTCTAGCCTTGTGGGGTCAACGCCGGGCTGGCGAGTGAAAGAGGCTAATAATTCACATTGACGATCAAGTTCTTGCATAACATCTGTACGAATATCACCACGGTTTAGTATGGTTAAGATCTCAAGGAGATTAGATACAGCGGCTCGAGCACTTATTTCGGTAGTAGCTTCAGAATGAAAACGAGCTTGTTTATGAAGAAGCTCAATTCTCAGAAAAGTCCGCATCCGCTCAGTAAGAGGCTGCTCAAATTTCATTACCCCAGCAGTTGAGGAGAGATTCTGCAACTCCTTGTCGGGATTTCCTATCATTCTATGTTCTCAGCTTTTGCTAGTTAGGCAATGTAGCTCATTGTGCTACTTGCTTGCCAGGTTTGAGTAATATGCATGGAGCTCTAATATGCGGCGCTGGGTGTTATTCCAATCCCCACCGTTATCGATTAAATCATCCGCATGAGTTAAGCGTACATTTCTTTTTGCCTGGGCATTTAGTATCGCTTCCGCTTGAATTAGGTCAATTCCATCACGTGATAACAGCCGTTCTAGTTGAACTTTACTGGGACAATCAACGACAGCAACACGATCTACTAGAGAGGCAAAGCCTGTTTCTACAAGAAGTGGTACTACTATGATGGCATAGGGTGTGGATAATTCGCCCAGTTTTTTAATTACTTTAGCTCGTATTAAAGGATGGAGAATTCCCTCTAACTTCAGTCTTTTCTGCGGATCTGAAAATATAAGCTCACGTAGTAGTCTGCGATCTAACTCGCCCGAATCAGAAATAATATGTGAACCAAACTCTTTCTGGACTTTTGCCAGTCCAGATTCTCCAACAGCAACGACTTCTCGTGAAATCAGATCTGTGTCAATGATGCTACAGCCAAGCTCAGCAAAGTAATCTGCTACAGCAGTTTTTCCGCTTGCAATACCACCGGTCAGTCCTACGCGCAGCATAATGAAAGGGGAAATAAATTAATTTTAGAGTGTTTGAAGTTCAATTAAAGATCAACCCATATTGATACATTAATTCATCTCCCCAAAGTAAGGTGATCCAGCCTGCTCCTGCCAGGTATGGTCCAAAAGGGATAGCTGTATGTTTTGAACGATTGAGGAGTAACACTCCCATCAGTCCAACAAATGCGCCAACTGAGGCAGATATAAACAGAATCATCGGTAAATATTGCCAACCCAGCCATGCACCCAGTGCTGCTAAAAGTTTAAAATCACCATAGCCCATACCTTCTTTACCCGTTAATAACTTGAAAAGCTTATATATGCTCCAGAGAGATAAATAACCTGCAGCAGCTCCAATCAGACTTGATTCTGTTTCAGTAATCAGCTCACGTCCGTCGATACTAATCAAGCTTAGTAGAAGACCAGCCCACATAAGTGGCAAAGTGATACGGTCAGGTAAAAGCTGCTTATCTATGTCAATTACTGATAGGGAAAGCAGGGTCCAAGTTAAGGGTAATGCTACAACAGCCTCCCAGGTTGGTCCGAGCACCCATACAGTTATGACTGAGATAGTAGCTGTTGTCGCTTCAGTGAGAGGATATCTTACTGGGATTGAATTATCGCATTGCGCACATCTTCCTTTTAGAAAGATATAACTCATAATGGGAATATTATGTTGAATATAAATTTGTGTTTTACAATTCGGGCAGTGCGATCTAGGCGTCACCAAGTTGAAAACACTCGCCGCGGTATCGGGTTTTGTAGAAAAATCATTGGCTAATGGTTTATTGCACTGCTCTAGCCACGTACGTTGAATCATAATAGGTATACGATAAGTTACAACACTAAGAAAACTCCCTGCTATAAGACCTAATAGTCCTGCAAAGCAGAGAGGAAACCATGAGAAAATATTTAAGAGTTCCACTACTCCAACCAATGCATTGATTAGTGCTATTTTGGCTGGAAGAGGACAAATTTTCCAGGTTCAATAGTTATTTGGGTTCATTCCTAACCAAGTTTTACAATAATACTAGGTGAGCTATAACTATCAGAATGGACATCAATGAAATTACATATAAACTTTATTAGAATGTCTGTCCACTAGTTCACTACAATTAGTGCCATAACTTTCAATGCTTTATGACATACGATTTATATGAGGATGCTTTTTAGCCATATTAATATCGGTTGTTACTTCTCTTTCCCTATGTTTCTCTTTCATGGACAATACCCATCCCGCTAACATAGATATTCATTTTGGATCTTCACGAATACCAATCTAAGACTCTTTTTGCCGAGTATGGCGTTCCAGTGCCCGATGGCCATGTGGTTTCCACTTCTGCCGAGGCTAGGGAAGCAGCAACGACTCTTGGCGGTGAATTATGGGTGATAAAAGCTCAGGTGCAAGCTGGTGGGCGGGGTAAGGCAGGGGGAATAAAACTTGCTAGCTCCATAGAGGAAGTGGTCGACTACGCAGATTCTTTACTAGGTAGACGCCTTATAACTAATCAGAGTACAACCGCTGGACTACCCATTGATATGGTATATGTTGAGGCGGGTTCAATAATTGAGAGAGAACTTTACTTGAGCTTGTTGGTTGACCGGGCTCAAGAGGCTGTTGTTGTTATGGCTTCTGCAGCAGGCGGCATGAATATTGAGGAGGTCGCCTCTGCCACCCCAGAAAAAATTCTAACAGAAGTGGTTGATCCACTAGCAGGGCTAAATTCTGCGCAGGCAAGAAAAATTAGCCGTGATTTAGGTTTGAATGATCAACAGATTAATGAATTAGAAGAAATCCTTTTTAAGCTGGTTAGGCTAATGCTTGAGTGTGATGCAAGCTTGATAGAGATTAACCCGCTAATAGTGGATTCAGAGGGTCATATAATCGCGCTGGACGGTAAAATTAATATTGAGGATAACGCTTTGTTTCGCCAAGAGCGTCTTGAAATATGGCGTGATGAAGCTCAGGAAAACCCAAGCGAGACTGAAGCGCGTAAACATGGTCTGAGTTATGTTTCGTTAGACGGCAATATTGCATGTTTGGTTAATGGTGCCGGATTGGCAATGGCTACTATGGATCTTATAAAACTACATGGCGGAGAGCCTGCTAATTTCCTTGATGTAGGTGGTGGAGCTACTGTTGAGCAAGTTACAAATGCTTTTAAAATCATATCGGCCAATGCAAATGTAGAAGCAATTCTTGTGAATATTTTTGGGGGTATCGTACGCTGTGACCTAATAGCTGAGGGAATTATTGCAGCTGTGCGTGACGTGGGGGTTACGCTTCCGGTAGTTGTTCGTCTAGAGGGTACCAACGTTGGGGAAGGTCGTGAATTAATTGTTAAAAGTGGATTGGGTATTGAGCCAGCTAAAAATCTAACAGAGGCAGCTCAAAAAGCCGTTAAACTTGCGACTAGGAGCCGCATGTAATGAGTGTTTTGGTTGATGCTAAAACAAAGGTTATTTGTCAGGGATTGACAGGTAGGCAGGGGTCTTTTCATGCTAAGGAATGTATGGACTATGGGACTCAGATTGTTGCTGGTGTAACACCGGGGCGGGGTGGTGAACAGCGCCTTGGTATACCCGT
>TARA_B100000686_G_scaffold143292_1_pt1 | contig 38403 bp, 36 predicted proteins | sample TARA_B100000686 | Tara Oceans TARA_B100000686 (sample SAMEA2622733) | marine metagenome | biome: marine biome (ENVO:00000447); feature: marine epipelagic mixed layer (ENVO:xxxxxxxxx); material: "saline water (ENVO:00002010), including plankton (ENVO:xxxxxxxx)" | depth 150 m | reverse complement strand
TTGATATATATCTGGATTTTTTAATTTAAATTTTTTTTCTAGAGGTTGATTAGAATAAATACCAATAGATTGCTTAGTTATATAATTACCATTTGCTGTTACCATACCTTTTTTACCAGGATTTTTCCTGAGTATGCTCATCATTTCTGCTACAGAATGAGTAACATAATTATTTCCAGGTCCACCAAAATATGGGAGTCCTCCAGTTATTGTAAGTCCTCTTGGATCATCAATAGATATACCCATTTCATTACAAGCAATTTCTACTGCAGACGGAAAGCAGCTATATAAATCAATGTATGCAATTTCATTAATATTGGATTCTGCCATTTCAAAGGCTTCTCGTGAAGTAATACGCATAGCAGGCGATGTATAAAAATTTTTTCTATTACTCATGTACCAATGATCATGAGCATCTGCACATCCATGTAAATATATCCATTTATTTTCTGGTATTGATAATTCTTTTGCTTTGCTAACACTAGTTAATATTAATGCTGACGATTGATCTATAAACGCATTTGAGTTCATTAATTTTGTATAAGGAAATCCTATAAATGGATTTTCACTACTTAATTTAGCTATATCTTTTTGAGAAAATAATTTTTGTTTATTTGCTAAAGGGTTTCTGGATGCAACAGTAGAAAATTTTGAAAATATGCTACTTATATAATTTATATGTTTATCAATATTATGTCCAAGATTACCTCTTATAGCATTTTCAATCATAGGATATGCATATATAGCTCCATTCATATGATGTAATTCTTCTGTTTCTGTCCATCCTGGTTCATTTATGCCCCATCTAGTATATACTTTATTTTTTAAAGTTTCATTCCAGTTTAAATTAATATTTTTTCTTTGTGCATTTTTTTGGGTTGATAAAGATTCTCCGCCTGCTATTAGTGCAACCTCTATCTCATTCTTAGAGATCATATCTGAAAGTCTATTAATTGACCATTGAGGCATATTTCCACCCGGATAAGTATATACTAACTTGGCTTTGTTATTAGCATTTATTCTATTTGCTAGAGATTTTGGTGGATTATTTGAGCTGCCAAATGGGCATTTAAATCTCCAACTAGTATCTGAAAAGGATCTAATTAATACAATAATATTTAATTTACTAAATATTTTATTTCCAAGATTTGTATCATTTGCAGCTTCTATACAAGCTTGTGTTGTTAAATCAATTGGTGAATGAGCTTTATTAGGATCATTTTCTCGCTGAGTAATTTGAGAGCATCCTACTAAGATAGGTGTCGAATCTTTTTTCATATTTATCCTTATTATATCTATTAATCTATTTAAATAAATTTGTATTATCAATTAGTAAATCATTTTATTAACAGTTCTAATCTAATCTGATATTATAAATTTTGATTTTATTTATTAAGGGAGGTAACTTATGAGTTTTAAAAAATTTAATCCTAAGTATAGAAGTAGACAGTGGTTTGATAATCCAAAAGATCCTGGAAATACGTCAATATACTTAGAAAGAATTATGAACTATGGTTATACTCCGGAAGAATTAACTTCAGGAAAGCCAATTATAGGCATAGCCCAAACTGGTTCAGATATATCTCCATGTAATAGAGTGCATTTAAAGTTAGCTGAAAGGATAAGAGAGGGAATTAGAACTGCAGGTGGTATAGCATTTGAATTTCCTGTCCATCCAATTCAAGAAACACTAAAGAGACCTACAGCTTCATTAGATAGAAATTTAGCCTATTTGGGATTAGTAGAAATATTACACGGTTATCCTATTGATGGAGTTGTTTTAACGACAGGTTGCGATAAAACTACTCCCGCTTGTTTAATGGCCGCTGCAACTATGAATATACCTGCCATAGTTCTTAATGGAGGTCCTATGTTAGATGGTTGGTATAAAGGTAAACCGGCTGGATCTGGAACTGCAGTATGGGATGGAAGAGTGGAATATGCTGCGGGAAGAATAAACTATGAAGAATTTGTTGATATTGTTACCTCTTCAGCACCTTCAGATGGACATTGTAATGTAATGGGCACAGCTTCAACTATGAACTCACTAGCAGAAGCATTAGGAATGAGCCTTACAGGAAATGCAAATATACCTGCTCCATATAGGGAGAGAGGTCAAATGGCATATAGAACTGGGGAAAGAATTGTTGGAATGGTTGAGGAAGAGCTCACACCTTCAAAAATAATGACGCGTGAGGCATTTGAAAATTCTATAATTGTTAATTCTGCAATAGGTGGTTCTACTAATGCACAAATGCATATTACAGCGATAGCAAGACATATGGGGATGGAATTAGAAACTGAAGCTTGGCAAAATTTAGGATATGATATTCCTTTATTGGCAAATGTTCAGCCTGCAGGAAAGTATCTATGTGAAAGTTATCATAAAGCTGGTGGTACAGCTGCTTTAATGGGTGAGTTATTAAGAAATAATATGATAAATGGAAATGTAATGACTGCAACAGGAAAGACATTATCTGATAATCTTGATGGTATTGAGATCCAAGATGAAGATGTTATCAGGCCTATTAGCAATCCATTAATGGAGAGAGCTGGATTTGTTGTTTTAAAGGGAAATTTATTTGATGCAGCTATAATGAAAACCTCAGTTATATCAGAGAGTTTTAGAAAAAAGTTTTTAGAGAATAAAGGTAGAGAAGGAATTTTGGAAGGCAGAGCTATTGTCTTTGAAGGCTCTGAAGATTATCATAATAGGGTGAATGATAAAGATTTGAAAATGGACGAAAACTCTATTTTAGTTATTAGGGGTGCAGGACCAATTGGATGGCCCGGTTCAGCAGAAGTTGTGAATATGCAACCTTCGGATGATTTAATTAAACAAGGAATTGAGGAATTACCTTGTATAGGAGATGGAAGACAATCCGGAACTTCAGGAAGTCCATCAATATTAAATGCTGCTCCTGAGAGTGCTGTAGGAGGAGGTTTAGCTTGGCTAAAAACAGGAGATATTATTAGAATAGACTTAAATAAATATACTGCAAATATGCTAGTAGATGATAAAGAAGTTGAAAAAAGAAAACTTGAAGGTATACCTAAATATCCTGAAAATCAAACTCCTTGGCAGGAAATTTATAGAAAAGGAGTTAGTCAAATTGATAAGGGAGCAGTTTTGGAAGATGCAGTTAAGTTTCAGAATGTGAAGAAGAATTTGCCTAGAAATAATCACTAGTATATCTTGTATTTAAAATTAGAGTTTTAAATGAATTTATATAAATTTATAATTAGTTGTATCATAAGTATCTTTGTAACTTTTAATATTTCATATGCTATTGAAGAGTATGATAAGTGTATTGAAGAAAAAACTAAAGAAGCTGGAGAAGATATGGATTATGTATATAAAGCTGTAATTATTCAACTTTGTAAGAATGAAACAGAAGATCAAAATGATAATTAACTAACAGAATAAAAAACTAATGAATTTTAAAAAGAGACAATATAATCGTAGGAATGTGTTAAAAGTTTTAGGATCTAGCGCTGCAACTACTTTGTTTGGGGGAGTTTCTGTTTCAATAGCTAATAATCAACCTATAAGAATAGGAGTATTGCTACCTTTTTCAGGAGAAGCTAATGAGATATTGAAACAAATGAAAGCTGGTATTGAGTCTGGTATAGAAAAGATTAATTCTTCAGGAGGAGTACTTGGTCGTTATGTTGAAGCTGTTTATAAAGATTCCGAAGGTCATCCAAATAATTTATCTAAAAGATGTATAGAATTAGTTCGTGATGAAAAAGTGTCAGGAGTTATAGGACCTTTTATTGCTGCAGGGCGTAAGTTTGCTGCTCGCCATTTAACTGATTTAGATACTCCATTAATTAGTGCAACTAATCATGAGGGACGTTTTTGCCATCCAAACTTATTTACTTTAGGCCCCACTCCTGCTCAAGATGTACGCCCGCTTATTGATTATGTAGATAATGGTGTTGGAAAAAAATATTTTTTAGTTGGTTCATATCCTAGTTGGCAAAATTCAATGTTTCGCCAATCTAGATTTTATATTTATCCTACTGAAGGAAAAGTAAGAGGACAAGCTCTAACAGATTTAGGTGAGCAAAGATTTGCTCCAATCCTTGAATGGATTTCTCAGACTGATGCTGAAGTGGTTCTTTTTTGTATTCCTAGAAAAAATGGTGCTCTCTTTATTAAGGAAGCTAATAAAATGGGTTTATTAGAAAGACTTACTTTTGCTTGGATAGGTTTTAATGAAATTCATCATCAAACACTTGATATTAATGAACGCGAACGAATTGTTACTTGTTCTTCTTTCGTTATGTCTGATGATAGACATGAAGCTGTTGAATTTGTTGATCGTGTACAAAATATTATGGGAACAGACTTTCCAGTTACTTATTATGCTCATAATCATGCTAGCGCTGTAGCAGCATTAGCTGAAGCATGGAAAAAAGCTGGTGAGGTTTCTGGAAATGCAGCTCTTAAAACTCTTCCAGGACTTAATTTTAAAGGAGCAACTGGCATGGAGACTATTGATGCAAATAGCCATCACAGTTCATTAAATTTAGTAATTGCTAAAGGTGGTGCAAAACACCTAAAAGTAGTTCGTCGAATTGGGTCAGTAGAAGCAAATGCTGGGTGTATAGTATAGGAATATGAAATATATAAAAACACTAGCTCGTTTTTTGTCATACATAATCTTGGCAGTAGGCATATTTTTTATTGCTGAAGGCTTAATAAGATATTTTTTAGGTTATTAATCTTAAAATTTATTATTGATAAAATATATTGGTATCCTCAAATAGAGGATACCAATATAACAAATTTATTCCTTACAAGAGGCTGTTAAATAACCTACACCAATTTTAAAGTCTGTAAGTTCAACAGTGTATTCACATGTAGAAGATTTGTTAGCATATTTGCCAGTACCTCCAATACGTTTCAGTTCTCCTACATTTCCTTTGTTTATGTTTCTTTCTACTTTAGAATATTCTATGTCACCGTCTTGGTCTACAGCTTCACAGTTACCAGAAATGATACCATCTAGAACATTAACTAAACATTTTGATGTGGCTTTGTTACCATTTGAGTCTTCAGATACTCCGTTTACTGTTAAATTAAGAACGTTAGAACCATCTGCATTTTTAATCATATCTATATTGTCAAATCTATATACATTTTTAACTGTATAATCAGCATAAGTAATACTTGTTGTTAATATTAGTGTTATTAAAGTTAACCAAATTTTCATTATGACCTCTCCTTCTTATTAAAAAACAATAAAACATAATTATTATGTTTTTATTAAAATACAACTATAATTTTTTCGGAAATTTTTTCCTTGTTTATGATGTTTTATTGTTGTAATTAAAATTTTTTGTTATTTTAAGTTATGATAGAATTAGACTTAAAAAAAATTAAAACTGAATATGATTTAAATGGGGTAACTGTAATAAGAAATGTTATTGCTTCTCATTGGATTGATGATATGCGATTAGCGATAGATAGCATATTGAAAAATCCAGGTTCAGCATCTATTGAGTATACTCCTTCATCTAGTAAAGGTAGATATTATGGAGACTTTTTTTTATGGATGAGAAATAACACATTTAAAAATTTTGCTTTTGAGTCTAATTTACCAGAATTAGCTGGAAATATACTTGGTAGTAAGAAAATTAATTTTTTTTATGATCAATTATTAGTTAAAGAACCTAATACTATAGAACCTACACCATGGCATCATGATTTACCTTATTGGCCCCTTTTCGGAAAAATGATTTTATCATTTTGGGTAGGATTTGATAGGGTAACAAAAAAAACAGGAGCAGTAGAATATATAAAGGGTTCCCATAAGTGGAATAAGTTTTATGCTCCAGCATCTTTTGGAAAAAGTTCTGGTTATAATGAAATTTATAAAAAAATGGGTTTAGAATCAGTGCCAGATATAGATACTAATATTGATCATTATGATATAGCATCGTGGGATTTAGAACCTGGTGATGTTACTATTCATCATCCTTTAGTACTGCATGGTTCTTCAGGAAATTTTTCGAGTAGTATAAGGAGAAGAGGTTTAGCCCTTCGTTATATAGGAGAAGATGTTACTTGGGATGATAGGCCCGGGACTTTTATTACTAATGAAAAATTTAAAGATATATTACCATTCTTAAATTTTAAAAAAGGAGAAAGTTTAAATAGTAAAATATTTCCTGAAATATGGAGAGTTTAATTTTTTTATTTACTAGTACTTTTTAAATATTTAGATCATAAAAATAATTAGTATTAATTTGGAAAAATTTAAGTATTATTTTATTAATTCCAATTTGCATTTTTAGTGGCTAAACTTTCTAAGTAAGCAGCTAATTGATTTATTTGTGTATTATTAAGTTTTCCCATTCCTCCCCAAGCCGGCATCCTAGCATATCCATTTACTAATATGTCTATAAAATTAGTATATCCCCTTCTATATTTCCTTAGATCAGGTGTTTTTGTATGTCCATTATTAATACCACGAGCTTTAGGACCATGACATTTAGAACATTTAACATTATATAAAGTTTTTCCTTTATCTATAGCATTTTGAGCACCAGAAAGAGGATTTGGAGATTTAGAAAAAGAATAAGAAAATGTTATAAAAAAGCATATCATTAATATAAATATTTTTTTCATAAAATGTTTTAAAAATTTCAATACAATTATTTATCAATTCCCAAAAAACAATGGTATCCCCTAGGGGAATCGAACCCCTCTTTCCAGGATGAAAACCTGGTGTCCTAACCGATAGACGAAGGGGACACATTTTATGATATATAATCAGTAATTTAACTAGTCAATAGTAAATATTTTATAATAAAAATAAATAGTATGTTTTTATATAATAACTTATTAATTCACTTTAATTGTGAAAGATAGTATTAGTAACTTAAACATTGTATTGTTTGGAGGGAATATGAAATTATTTTATTTCTTTGTTAAATATTTTATTTTAACTTACTCAATTATTTATTCTTTAAGTTCTGCATATTCTGAAGATGAGGATATTATAAAAATTGGTACTTTATTACCTTATTCTGGAGTTTATACTGTTTTAGGAGAAGAAATTACTAATGCTATGGAACTTGCTTTTCAAGAAGAAAATAATGAAATTTTTGGTAAAAAAATAAAAGTAATTAGAGGTGACACAGAAGTAAAACCAAATATAGCTCTTCAAAAAGGAAGAAAATTAATATCTTCTAATAAGGTAGATATATTGGTAGGTCCTGTCTCTTCATCAGTTGCATTGGCTATAAGAGATTTAGTAGTTCAAACTAAAACTCCTTTAATAATTCCTAATGCGGGTGCAAATATTTTAACTAGAGAAAAATGTTCAAAATATATTACGCGTATTTCTTTTTCTAATTATCAAATTAATGCCCCAATGGGAAAATGGATGGCTAAAAAAGGTTTAAAAAGTGCATTTTTATTAGCACCTGACTACGCAGCAGGAAAAGAAATGATGAAAGCATTTAGAGAAAATTTTGAAGCAGAAGGTGGAGTAATACTTGGTGAAGAATATACCCCATTTAGAAAAACTAAAGATTTTGGACCATATTTGTCTAGAGTAAAAAGTAGTAATGCTGATGCGGTATATGTATTTTATGCTGGTGGTGAAGCTATAAACTTTATTAAGCAGGCTCATTCATTTGGATTGAATAAAACTATGAAAATAACTGGAGCAGGTTGGACCACTTCTCCCCTATTTATACCAGCTCAGAAAGATGCAGCTATTGGTTTTATTGGAAGTTTAAATTATGTCCCATCTATTAATACTAATGAAAATAAGATATTTAAGGATTCATATTTAAAGAATTTTGGAAGAGTTCCTTCAGAATTCGCTGTCCAAGGATATGATGCTGGAAAGGTAATAATTGAAGCAATAAAATCACTCTCAGGAGATATTTCTAAAAAATCTAAATTAGCGGAAGCTATAAATAATATAGCTGTAGTTGGGCCGCGTGGTCCATTAACAATTGATAAAAGTTCAAACAATGTTATTCAAAATATTTATATTTTTGAAGTAGTTAAAGGCAATACTATGCCTACGTTGAAGATATTAGATACTATAGAAGCTGTTAAAGATCCAGGTACTGGATGCAATTTGTAGAGTAAGAAATGATATTAATTCAGTTCTTAAATGCTCTTCAATTTTCTATGACTTTATTTTTGTTAGCTGCTGGTTTAACAATAATATTTGGACTAATGAAAATAGTAAATTTAGCTCATGGAAGTTTCTATATGATTGGAGCTTATATTGGACTATCTTTATGGAGTTATTCAGATTCTTTTTGGATTTCATTATTATGCGCACCAATTTTAACAGGTTTAATTGGAGCCTTATTGTATCAGGTTTTATTTAAACATATTCAACATGCTGATCCAATGCGCCAAGTATTGTTAACATTTGGGCTTATATATATTGGTTTAGATTCAGTCAGATTATTTTGGGGCACTATGAGCCATTCAATTTCTACACCTAATTTATTATCAAATTCATTAACAGTATTTGGTGAGCCTTACCCTAGTTATAGGTTATTTGTTATATTTGTAGGTTTAGCTATTTCAATTTTTTTATATTTGCTAATTGAAAAAACAAAAATTGGAGCTCAAGTAAGAGCGTCTGTTAATGACCCAGAAATGGCTCAATTACTTAAAATAAATACTGATAAAATTCTTTTTTATATATTTTCTCTAGGGTGTGGGCTAGCAGGCTTAGCAGGAATTACTGTAGCACCAATTTTAGGAGTAGAACCAGGAATGGATATGGAAGTATTAGTATTAACTTTAATAGTTGTTGTGGTAGGAGGCCCTGGTAGTTTAAAAGGTGCATTTTTAGGCTCTCTTTTAATAGGATTTGTAGATAGTTTTGGAAAGGTTTATATACCAGAATTAGCACAAATAATAATTTATGCTGTAATGGCTTTAACATTATTATTTAAGCCAGAGGGGTTGTATTATAAAAGATGAAAGCTGTTAATTATAATCCAAAATTAAGGTTACAAATTTTTATATTTGTAATATTTGCTGCATTAATTAGTAATATTTTTGGCGGCTATTTCACAAGATTTTTTGTAGCTGAGATTGCTATTTTATCAATATTTGCTATGAGTCTTGATTTTTTAGCAGCTAGGGGAGGAATGGTTTCTTTAGGTCATGCAATGTTTTTAGGATTAGGAGCTTATAGTACAGCAATTTTGTCTTTAAATTTTGGATTAAATCCTTTTATTGCTACCCTTTTTTCACTATTGCTAGGATTAATTATTGGCTTAATTATAGCATATTTTATAGTAATTCTGGATGGTATTTTCTTCATAATGGTGACTTTAGCATTAGGAGAAATGTTTCATGCATGGGTATTTACTAGTGACTTTTTAGGAGGATCAGATGGTATTTCTGGAATTTTAAGACCAGATATGAGCTATTTAGGTTTGAATATGAATGACCCTCTTGTCTTTGCTTTTTATGTATTAACTTTACTATCTCTTGTATATTTTATTCTTTCTAGAATTGCTGATTCAGCTTTGGGTAGAAATTTAGATGCAGTTAGACAAAATATACATCGTGTATCATCTATAGGGGGTTATACAAAAATTTATAAAATTATTGCATTTTCAATTTCTTCAGGCATTGCCGCATTTGCTGGTTCTTTATATGTACAATTAAATGGCTTTATATCTCCTGAATTAACACATTGGACTGTATCTGGAGAAGGGCTAATCATGATAATAGTAGGTGGAATAGGATCTTTATCAGGCGCTATTTTGGGTGCGAGTGTGGTTCACATTATTCAACATGAATTATCTAATATAATTAGTTGGTGGATGTTAGTAATAGGAATCCTATTTATAATCGTAGTTTTATTTATGAAAGATGGACTATGGGGTGTTATAGAAAAACTTAAAAATAAGTTTATTAGGATGAAGGTTAAAAATGAATCTTAGTTTAAATAATATATGTAAAAATTTTGGATCTATAAAAGTATTAAATAATATTAATATTGATTTAGATAAACAGGAATGTATTGGAATTATTGGTCCTAATGGAGCAGGAAAAAGTACTTTATTTAATATCATAACAGGAAATATAAATCATGATTCTGGTAATATTATTTTTAATGGTAATAATTTAAATAAAATTTCTAATGAGAATAGAGTTAGACTTGGTATAGTGCAAAGCTTTCAAAAAAATTCTCTATTTCCAGAAATGACCGTTTTAGAAAGCATAATGATCTCAATATCACATAAATTAAATAGTTCTTTTAATTTTCTTAAACCATTATGTCGAAATGAAGAAATTAAATTGAAGGCATTAGAATTAATAAAAAGTATAGGACTATATGATTATATTGAATATAAATCAGAATCATTGTCATATGGACTACAAAGACAGTTAGAGCTTGGAATCGCAATTGCATGCAATCCTGACTTACTTTTATTAGATGAGCCTACTGCGGGCATGAGTCCAGCAGAAACCGAATCTATTATAAATCTTATTAAAATATTATCTAAAAATTATTCAATAGTGATAGTAGAACACGATATGGAAGTTATTTATAATTTAACCGATAAAATTTTTGTTTTAGATAGAGGTAAAATTATATTTAGTGGAAATCCTGAAGAAGTTAAAAAATCTAAATTAGTACAAAATAAATATTTGGGTATTAAAAATGTCTAAATTATTACTTAAAGTTAAGGATTTAAATACTTTTTATGGGAAAAGTCATGTTCTTCAAGGTATAAATTTAAATATATCACCTAATGACTGTGTAGCTCTTCTCGGAAGAAATGGTGCAGGAAAAACGACCACTTTACGTTCTTTAGTTAACTTAACAAAACCAAAATCTGGAATAGTTATTTTTAATAATGAAAACTTAAAAAATAAAACACCATATAGTATAGCATGTAATGGAATGACTTTAGTTCCAGAGAATAGAGGAATGTTTTCGTCTTTAACTGTAGAAGAAAGTTTAGACATTGTAAAAAATTATGCTAAAAATGCATTATGGAATAAAGATAAAATAATAGAACTATTCCCTACTTTAAAAAATAGATTAAAAAACCAGTCTTCAGAATTGTCTGGTGGTGAACAGCAGATGTTGGCAATAAGTAGAGCTCTTCTCACAAACCCTAAATTATTATTATTAGATGAACCTACTCAAGGTCTTGCACCTAATATTGTTAAGGAATTAAGTAATACTTTATTAAATTTGCTTAAAGATGGTTTGACAATAATAATTGTTGAACAAAATATTAAAATGGCACTGGATATAGCAAACAAAGTATCTATTATAGTAAAAGGTGAAATTAAGTGGGATGGTTCTAAAGAAGAATTTATAGGTAATATTCCAGAATATAAGAAATGGTTAGGAAATTAATTATTGCATTATATCTACATATTTATAATTAATATCTAGACTATTAATACCTCTATTAGGAGGAGAAATCCAACTTGCAGTTTTCTCTGGGTCGGTTACTTGATTCATTAAACTTTTAATAAATTCTTTGTCCTTATTAGAAGGAAGCCAGTTATTTATATTGTTGTTCATTTCTTTTTCTGAAATGATTTTGCCCTCAGGATTAATATTAATGTTAGCCCATATACCAATGTTTCTTTTAAATCTGGTACTTGGAAGATTTAAAATAATATCATATCCCGCTTTATTAATAAGTCTGTTCCATCTTTTGAGACCTACTTCACAATCTTTAACATAAGCTTGTCGAGTAATTTCGTTCATAGCATTTCTAGTTGGAATTTCTTGTTCCTTAATTTTATTACTTTCTATTACTTCTATTTTATAACTTGTATCTTTCTCACTATTATTTTCATATCGAGATTCATCTGGCCTACCTTTTAAGCCATTGGAAAAAGATGTCGCAGCATTTGATGAAATTTCTGATCCAAATAAGTCTAGTGATGAAGAAAACCAAAAATTTATATATTTTTGAATTGTCTGTAAGTCTAATACACCAGCATTTCTAATTGTTTCTATAGAATCAGAATTAAGTTTTTTCATTATTTCTAATGTTTTTTGAATCATTCTTGTTATGCCTGTCTCACCTACTTGCATATGATGAGCTTCTTCGGTAAGCATAAATTGGCATGTTCGGGCTAAAGGGTCAAAGCTACTTTCAGCTAAAGATTTTAATTGATATTTTCCATCTCTATCAGTGAAATAAGTAAACATAAAAAAACTAACCCAATCTGTAATTGGTTCATTAAATGTACCAAGTATTCTAGGATTATCTTGATCACCAGAATATCTTTCTAATAGAGCTTCAGCTTCTTCTCTTCCATCTCTTCCAAAATAAGCGTGTAAAAGATAAACCATTGCCCAAAGATGTCTCCCCTCTTCTACATTAACTTGGAATAAGTTTCTCAAATCAAACAATGAAGGACAGGTTTTTCCTAAATATCTTTGTTGTTCTACAGATGCGGGTTCTGTGTCTCCCTGAGTAACAATTAATCTTCTTAAAATAGAACGATAATCTCCAGGAACTTGTTGCCATACTGGTTTTCCAATGTTGTCTCCAAAGTGTATTTTTCTATTTTCTACTTTATCATTTAAGAAAATACCCCATCTGTAATCTGGCATTTTAACTTTCCCATATGACGCCCAACCCGCACTGTCTACAGAAATTGCTGTTCTTAGATACACATCAGAAGATTGAAAGCCATTAGGGCCCATTTCTTGCCACCAATTCTTAAATTTTGGTTGCCAATGTTCAAGTGCTCTTTGAAGGGATAAATCATTATTTAAATCTACATTATTTGGTATTTTTTCTTGATAATTTAAATTACTCATAACTACACTCTTTTGTTATCAAATTTAGCTTTAGAACCGGTTCCAAAAAGTTTTAATGCACCCTTATCACTTGCGGCATTGGGTCTATTAAATATCCAATTTTGCCATGCTGATAATCTACCAAAAATTTTGGTTTCACATGATTCTTTTCCTGGGAAACGCAAATTTGCTTCTAAGCCAGTTAATGCGTCTGGAGAAAAGGTTGTTCTTTCCTCAATACTTAGTCTTATTTCTTCTTCCCAATCTAAATCATCTGGAATTACAGTTACCAAACCATAATTATAAGCTTCTTCTGCATTTAAATTTTTATTAACGAGGTTTTTTAATTCATTTAATTTCTTTTTATTATTATTGAATCTAGTTTCTAACCTAGTCTGTCCATTTACCATTTCAAGTGATTTAAAATTTAAATTACTTAAATTAATATTAGGTCCATTTTTATTAGATAAAGAATTATTAAGCATATAAGTTCTATCAGCACAGAAAAGTAATTCAGATAAAAAACCACTAAAACAACTATCATTATCTACAATTGTAAAAATTGATCTAGAAGATATATCTAGGCGAGAGAAGGTTCTTCTTATTAAACCTAATATTTCATTGATTAGCCAATTGTTTTTATTAACTTCTATAATTTTTGTTAACTCATTTAAGTATTGAATGTTTCCATTAGATCTAATTGTAAGCACACCTACTTCTAACTCATTTGTTCTTAACATAAGAATTAAATCATCTAACTCCCTTATAAATTTTAATGGCCACCAATTACTTCCCATTTTCATTATTTTATCAATATTTTTTATTGAATTTTTTTCTGGACCAATAATGTTTATTTCTGCCACTCTTGTTTCTCTATTAATTTTAGTTGAAATAGTTTCGTAATTTATTTCTTCATTAGTTATTTGACGTTTTAATTTGTTAAGTTTTATACCATTGGTTCCATTTCTAAGTTTTACACTTTTAGATAGTTGATTTACCCTCTCATCAATTAAATCTTTAAATTTTGATGGTGGAGCTATGTAGTCCACTAAATTCCAGTCTATTGCTTTTTTTCCTCTTACACCATCGGCGTTAGTACAAAAAATATCAGCTAAGTCTTTTCTCACTTTTCTTTTATCTATTAGTCTAGTAACTCCACCAGTTCCCGGCAAAACGCCAAGTAACGGTACTTCAGGAAGACTTACAGTGCTAGATCTGTCGTCTACTAAAAGAATTTCATCGCATGCTAAAGCAACCTCGTATCCTCCTCCAGCACATATTCCATTTACAGCAGCCACAAATTTTATGGATTGATAATTACTTGAATCTTCAAAACCATTTCGAGTTTCATTAGTAAATTTACAAAAATTTACTTTCCAAGAATGTTCTGAGATTCCTAACATATAAATATTTGCACCTGCAGAAAAGTTTTTTTCTTGTTTAGATGTTATAACAACTACTTTTACTTTAGGATGTTCAAAACGTATTCTTTGTATTATGTCATTTAGTTCAATATCTACACCTAAATCATAAGAATTTAATTTAAGTTCATAACCAGGTCTAATTCCATCTTTTTCAGAAACATTTAAATATAATGTTGCCCTATTATTTTTTATATCTACAATCCAGTGTTTATAGTCCTTTGGATCTTTATCAAATGTTATCAAATTCTTATTCTCCTTATATCCAATATAGTGCATAAATATAAATTTTATAAAGTAAATATTAGTTTATGATTAGTAATTTCAAATTATCCAAATTAAGTTTTCATGTAGACTTATATGATATTTACATATAATGCATAGTGCATATAATACAAAAAAAATCAATTACATTCATTATGGAAAACATTATGGCAGAACATATAAATATATTTGTAGCAACTATGACAGGAACAGCTCTAATGGTTGCTGAAGATATTAGCGAATTTTGTAACGATAAAGGTATAAATACGAAAGTAATTGAAATGGATAATTTATCTTATGAGAAATTTATTAATAGTAAATATCCTATACTAATTGTATCTTCTACATACGGACAGGGTGACGTTCCAGATAATGGTCAAAATTTATATAATAAATTAAAAAGCAGTTCTCAAAATTTATCCCATATTAAGTATATTGTTTTTGGTTTAGGTGATATGACATATAAGGATACTTTTGCAAATGGAGGAAAAAAGTTTGATAAGCTTTTGTCTAAATTAAATGCAAATAAATTAGGAGAGTCTTATTATCATGATGCTTCAGATGGATCTCTTCCTGAGGAAGTTGCTGTAAATTGGTTTAAAGATAGTATTTTTAAGTTTTTATAATATTGAGAATTTAATGAAAAAACTAAAAATTAAAGAATATAATGCCGCTTATGATCTCATAAAAAGAAATATTTTAAATAATGCAGATAAAATAGCTTTCATAGATAATAATATTCAAATTTCCTATAAAAAATTAAATGACAAAGTACAGAAATTTTCTAATTCAATATTAGAACTTAATTTAAAGAAGAATGATAGAGTTATTTTATGTATGCATGATTCCATATATTACCCTATTTCTTTTTTGGGTTGTATATGGGCAGGTATAATACCAATTTGTATTAATACAATGTTACCTGAAAAAGACTATCAATATATGTTGGAAGATTCTGAAGCTAAAGCTGTAATTTCTTCAAATTCAATAATTAAAACTTTTATAAATTTAGATAAAAAACTTAAGTTAAATATTTTATTTATTAGTGAGCATGAGTTCGCAAAAAACATTAATTCTATAACATCAATGATTTCAAGTAAAAATAATATAAAATTAGAACCAGCTAAAACGTATGAGAATGATGTATGTTTTTGGTTATATTCATCTGGTTCTACTGGCTCACCAAAAGGTACACTTCATATCCATAAAAATTTGATAGCTACAGCAAATACTTATGCAAAAAATGTTATAAGAATAAATAGTAACGATATTTGTTTTTCTGCAGCTAAATTATTTTTTGCTTATGGTCTTGGTAATGCATTAACTTTTCCCATGAGTGTAGGAGCCACTTCTGTTTTAAATTTAGATAGACCTACTCCAGAATTGGTATCTCAAATTATACAAAAATATAGAGTGACAATATTTTTTGGTGTTCCAACTTTGTATGCTGCAATGCTAAATTCTGATAGTAAATTAAATAATTATTCATCTTTAAGACTTTCTGTATCTGCAGGAGAAGCTCTTCCACCTCATTTATGTAAAAAATGGTATAACTCTTTAGGAACAAAAGTTCTTGATGGTATAGGTTCAACAGAAATGCTTCATATATTTATTTCAAACACCATAGAAGATACAACACCAGGAACATCTGGAAAAATAGTTCCAGGATATGAGGCAAGAGTAGTAAATGATAATGGATTATTAGCGGATGATGACGAAATTGGTGAATTAGAAATTAAAGGACCTTCAAGCGCAATTGCATATTGGAATAAACCAGATAAATCTAAAGTAACTTTTAAAGACAGTTGGACTAAAACTGGAGATAAATATATTAAAAATAAAGAAGGTATTTTTACTTATTGTGGAAGAGTAGACGATATGATGAAAGTATCTGGTCAATATGTTTCTCCGTTTGAAGTAGAAGCATCTCTTCAGACACATGAAAGTGTTTTAGAAGCGGCAGTTGTTGCATGTAAAGATAAAGACGATTTAATAAAACCTAAGGCGTTTATAATTTTAAACAGTAATTATACTGCTAGTAAAGAATTAGAATTATCGTTAAATAATCATGTTAAATCTCAACTAACACCTTTTAAGTACCCGCGTTGGTATAAATTTGTTAAAGAATTACCTAAAACAGCTACTGGAAAAATTCAAAGATATAAGTTACGAGATAATAATGAGTGAAGTATTTAAAAGTTTTAAATATAATGATAAAAATATTGAAATTAAGATAATTTTAAAAAAAAATAATTCTTTAGAACCAATAATATTTTTACATGAAGGATTAGGAAGCATTTCGTTATGGAAAGATTTTCCATCAAAGGTATCATTACTACTTAAAAGAGATGTTGTTGTTTATTCTAGATTTGGAATGGGAAATTCCTCACCTATTGATAGTCCAAGAGACATAAACTATATGCATATTGAGGCTATAGAAGTACTTCCAGAATTATTAAAATATTTAAATATTAGCAATCCTATTTTGTATGGGCACTCTGATGGAGCATCTATAGCTCTAATATATGCCGGTAGTGGTTATAAATGTAAAAGTTTAATATTAGAAGCCCCTCATGTGTTTGTTGAAGATGTATCAGTAAGGGGTGCTAATGAAGCAAAAAAAATGTGGAATAACAATGTTTTTAAAGAAAAACTTAGCAAACATCATAAAGATGTTAATGGAGCTTTTAATGGCTGGTGTAATGCATGGACATCAAAAAAGTTTAGGAGTTGGAATATAGAAAATTATTTAAAAAAAATTGATATTCCAACAATGTTAATACAAGGTAAAGATGATAAGTATGGTACAATGAAACAATTGGATAGTATTAGTGATAATATTAAAAATAGAGTATATAGATTGGAAATTGAAAAATGTGGGCATAGTCCACATGTGGAACATACAGAATTTGTATTAAAAAATGTTAAAAATTTTCTTAAATACTAATATTATGCAGATACAGAAGGAAGGTTTGCTAATGCCATAGCAACTTCACTTTCATCATAATCTTGATCATTTAGATTTCCCGCAAAATAATCAGTATAAGCTTGCATATCAAAATGCCCATGACCGCAAAGATTAAATAAAATTGTTTTACTTATGCCTTCATCTTTAGCCTTCAAAGCTTCTACAATAGCTCCCTTAACAGCATGGTTTGCTTCTGGAGCAGGAAGAATTCCTTCGGATTTAGCAAATTGTACTCCTGCCTCAAAACATTCTATTTGTTTATATGATGTAGGTTCTATTTCACCTTCATCGGCTAAATGACTTACTAATGGTGACATTCCATGATATCTTAATCCACCTGCGTGAAATCCTGGAGGTACAAAAGCTGAGCCTAAAGTATGCATTTTTACTAACGGAGTTAAATGGCCAGTATCACCAAAATCATAAGCAAATTTTCCTTTCGTTAAACTTGGACAATTGGCTGGTTCTACTGCTACAATTCTTATCTTACTTTCTCCTCTTAAATTTTTACCAATAAATGGAAAAGAGATTCCAGCAAAATTAGAGCCCCCACCTGTACATCCTACTACTACGTCTGGTTCATCTCCTGCAATTTCTAATTGTTTTATAGCTTCTTGTCCTATTATAGTTTGATGAAGTAGAACATGATTTAGAACGCTTCCTAGTGCATATTTAGTGTCATCTCTTTGTGCTGCCATTTCTACAGCTTCAGAAATAGCTATTCCTAAACTGCCTGTACTATCTGGGGAATCTTTTAATATAGCTTTACCAGATTCTGTCTCATCACTTGGGCTTGCAACACATCTTGCTCCAAAACTTTCCATTAATGCTCTTCTATAAGGTTTTTGTTGGTAGCTTACTTTAACCATATAAACATCTACTTCTAGACCAAATATTGATCCTGCAAAAGCTAAAGAAGAACCCCACTGTCCAGCTCCAGTTTCTGTAGTTAATTTTTTAACTCCTTCTTGCTTATTATAATATGCTTGAGCAACTGCAGTATTAGGTTTATGACTTCCTGATGGGCTAACTCCTTCATATTTATAATAAATTTTTGCAGGTGTATCTAAAGCTTTTTCTAGTTTTCTTGCCCTATATAGTGGGCTTGGTCTCCATTGTCTGTATATATCTCTTACTTGATCTGGAATTTCTATTTCTTTATCAGTACTTACTTCTTGCATAATCAATTCCATAGGGAACAAAGGTGCTAAATCTTCTGGGCCAATAGGTTCTCCTGTTCCAGGGTTTAAGGGTGGTGCTAAAGGATTTTTAAGGTCTGAACATATATTATACCAATGTGTTGGCATTTCTTTTTCAGGTAATACAATTTTTACCCTCTCATTTTTATAATTGCTTTCATCTAGACTCGATAAAACTTCTTGTTCACCTTTTTTAAACATACCTCTCTCCCTAATATTATTTTTTAGATTTAACCCAAATACCTTTATCATGCATTAATTTTATTTGTTTATCAATTACTTTCATTTTGTATTCCTTATGTTTCATGGGTTTCTTTTTAAGGTATAAATTTTTTGGATAAATTGGGTCTTTATATAATAATTGATATAATTCAGTTCTTACGTCTTTTAACCAATTATCCCATTGAGCTCCTTCTCTATGGTGTCTAAGAGCTTCTATATCAATAACACCTGCAACATATGTAGATGATCCTCCATAATCTTGCTTACCAACAATTCTTCCTTTGTAATCAATTAAATAAGATCTCCCTCCAAAGGTATCAATAGGAGTATCTCCTTCTTTAAATAAATAATACGTTCCCATATTAGGTGCTAACACATACATATTATTATCTAATGCGCGAGCTCTACTTTGAATCTCAAACATATCATTTCCTGTAGCAGGATGTGGGTATGATGCTCTATATACTACCTCAGCGCCGTTTAAGGCTAAAGCCCTAGCATTTTCTGGGTAAGAACCTTCATTTGCCATCATTATTCCTAGTCTACCAATATCAGTTTCAACAACTGGCCAAAAGGCATCTAAATTATTTCCATATTTTTCTATCCACCAATCATAGATGTCGTGAGGACACATTGAATGTTCAACAGGGAATAATGGAGAGACTTTATAATGAACTAGAATGACTTCTCCATTTGGATCAATAATAAAACCACAGTTAAAATATCTATCTGGCCAATCAGGGTGTTTTGCTTTAGCTTGAGCCATTATATAGGTTTTATATTCTCTAGCTATACCTCCTAATACATCTGTTTCCCAACCAGGAATGTCTATACAACAAGTATTTGCAAATTCAGAATGGTCAGAATCAAGTACTTCATCATTAAAACCTTGGATTGCTCCCTCAGGAATAGCAATTAGTTTTACAGGTAGATCTAAGCTTGATAGCCATGATGCAGCTTTTGTTAAATGTTTAATATGTGTTAAATTGTTTCTTATATCTTCTCGTTTTCTAATACCACGTACAGTTGGAATTAGTCCTACTGCAGTATATGGTTTGATACTCATTTTAAATTTCCCTAAATAACACCAGAAAAGCTGATTTATTACATTTTATGTAATTATGTCCATAAATTTATAAAAAATGATATATAAATTAGAAAAATTTATCTTTTATGATTTTTTCTAATATTTTTATAACATCATTAGTAGTTGCTTTTCCTCCCAAATCAGGAGTAAAAGGACCCTCATTTTTTGCGTATATTTCTATCAATTTATATATTCTTTTAGAACTTTTAATTTCACCTAAATGCTCTAACATCAAAGCTCCACTCAATATGGCTCCTATAGGATTAGCAATATTTTTTCCCATAATATCAAATGCTGATCCATGAATAGGTTCAAACATAGAAGGATTTTCCTTATTGGTACTGATATTTGCAGTAGCACCAATTCCTAAACTTCCTGTTAGCGCCGATGCTAAATCGGATAAAATATCAGCATGCAGATTAGTGGCTACTAATACATCAAAATTTTCCGGTTTGTTTACCATATTAGCAGTTACTGCATCTACAAGCATTTTTTGAACTTTAACTTTAGGAAAGTTTTTTCTTACCTCATAAAAAGTTTTATCCCATAATTTCATTCCATGCTTTTGTGCATTAGACTTTGTTACTAAAGTTAAATGTCTTTTTTTTCTTTTATTTGCAATCTTAAATGCATATTCATGAATACGTTTGCATCCTTCTCTAGTAAATATGGCAACTTCACTTCCTAATTCTAAAGGAATGCTAGAATGTATTATACCCCCTGCTCCTGAATACTCTCCTTCAGTATTTTCTCTTACAATAACCCAATCAATTTTTTTTGCTAATTCTTTCCTTAAAGGAGATTTTATTCCTGTTAAATATTTTGTAGGTCTTATGTTTGCGTACTGATCTAATTTTTGGCATATTTTTAATCTTAAACCCCATAAAGTTATATCATCAGGAATTTTTAAGTCCCCTACTGCTCCAAAAAATATGGCATCGTGTCTTTTAAGTTGGGAAATTCCTTTATCCGGCATCATTTTATTATGTTTTTTATAATATTTACTGCCCCAAGGGTAATAATTTTCTTTTATTAAAATTTTTTCTAAGCTTAAAATTCTTTTAACAATAACTAAGCTTGATTTAATAACTTCTATTCCAATTCCATCACCAGGAATTATAGCTATATCATATTTATATTTTGTATTTTTCTTAATCATATTTTATCTTACTATATGAGTTAAAAATTAACTATATTTTTTAAGGGGATTTTAGATGATTGATTATAAAGAGGAGTTTAATAATAAAGTAGTAATTATTACAGGAGCTGGAAGTGGTATAGGGAAAGAAACTGCTAAAAGAATGATAGAAAGCGGTGCTAAAGTTGTACTTTGGGATTATAATCAAGACACATTAAATTCCATACAGAATACTTTGGGAAATAGTAGTCATGCAATAAAAGTAGATGTTTCTGATGAAAATTCTGTTAAATCTGGAGCCGATAAAGTTAGAAATAATATTGGAGAACCTTCTGTTTTAATAAATTGTGCAGGAGTAGCAGGAGAAAATGCTACTGTAGAAAATACTAATGTTGATGAATGGAAAAGAGTAATTAATATTAATTTAACTGGTACTTTTATATGTTGCAGAGAAGTAATAACGGATATGATTAAAAATAAATATGGGAGAATTGTAAATATAGCTTCTGTTGCTGGTAAGGAAGGAAATCCAAATGCAGCTCATTATAGTGCTTCAAAATCAGGTGTTATTACTTTTACTAGATCGCTAGGTAAAGAACTTGCAAATAGTGGTATATTAGTTAATTGTATTACTCCTGCGGTAATAGAAACTGAAATGTTATCCCAAGTTAGTGATGAACATAGAGCCTATATGATATCAAAAATTCCTATGGGAAGAATGGGACAACCTAGTGAAGTTTCTTCTTTAATTTGCTGGTTAAGTTCATCAGAATGCTCTTATAGTACTGCAGCAGCTTTTGATTTATCAGGTGGAAGATCTACTTATTAATTTGAACTTTATACTTTTATAGCTATTTAATTTTGCTTTTTAGTTGTTTATGTTGTAATAAATATACATAATTACATTTTTTTTGGGGCATAAAATATGAAGAACTATATAAAAAATATGTTGTGGGTATGTTTACTAGGTCTGGGTCTTATTACTCTTTCTGGTTGTCAGAATCCACAAATGGCATCTCAAGAAGCACTTAGTGCTGCTGGTAGTGCAGAAGCAAAACAGGATGAATCAATAGCTGCGGCTCAAGCTGCTGCTGATGCAGCTTCTATTAAAGCAAATGAAGCTTTTCAAGCAGCTCAGACTGCAAGAAGGATAGCAGAACGTGCTGTTGAAATGGCTAATCAAAATCAGGCAGCCTTACGAGCGCTAAATGATAAAATAGATAGAATGTTTGAAACTATTTCACGTAAGTAAGATTTTGTTGAATTTATAGATTTTTCCTAACTATTTATTATTAAAAGGCTTCATTACTTTTAAATTGAAGCCTTTTTAATCTAATGTGAAATTTTGATTGGTATTCCTTTAGCTTCTTTTACAGCAATTTTAACTTTATCCCAATCCACTTTTAAAATTTCTAGGCCTGCAGCTTTTTGTGTTATTTCATAAGCTAATGGTAATAAATTTCTATTATTACTAGGTTTGCTATTTTCTCTTACATATTTGGGTAATTTGTGTACTTCAATAAATAATTCGTTATTAAGCCAACCAGCTTTTATAGGCTGGTCTATTATATTTACCTTTGTTTTTATTTTTACTAAATCATATAATTCTTCTATGTGTTCTGGGTATAGACGAATACAACCATGAGAAACTTTCATGCCTACACCATAAGGTTTATTTGTTCCATGAAGTAAATATGATGGCATAGACAAATATATAGCTCTAGTACCTAAAGGGTTATCAGGACCGGCTGCAACAACTTTAGGAAGTTCTGGATCTTCTTCTCTAACTGATTCTGGAGGAATCCAAATTGGATTTTTTTTCTTATCAATAATTGTGGATTTTCCTAATGGTGTTTCCCAACCACTTCTTCCTATACCTATAGGATATGTTTTTATTATTTCTCCATTAAAATAATATAATCTTAAATCTCCAATATTAATTATAATTCCCTCTCTTTTTCCAAATGGTAAAATATGTTTTTTGGGAATAAGTAATTTTTTATCTTTTCCTGGTATCCATGGATCCATATCCCCATTTACGGATAAAATATCTGCAAAAGAAATTCCATACAATCTTGCAATTTTTATTAATGTATCTTCTTTTTTTGTTATATAAGATGTATTTAAACCGATGATATCAATTTTAATTTTTATATTTTTACTATTTTCTTGTTCGTTATCATTTGCTAGTATTATAGAACTATAAAATAAAAAAATAGGAAATATTATGGATTTAAAAAATTTCATTAGAACAGTCCCTGATTATCCAAAACCTGGTATATTATTTAGAGATATTACAACACTACTTTATAATGGAGAAGCATTAAAATACATTACTAATGAATATTATCAAAGGTATAAGAATAAAAATATTAATGGAATTGCTGCAATTGAAGCAAGAGGTTTTATTTTTGGATCATTATTAGCTGAAAAACTTGGAATTTCTTTTATTCCTTTAAGAAAAAAAGATAAACTTCCTTGTAAAGTTATTTCAGAAGAGTACGATTTGGAATATGGAAAAGATACATTAGAAATAGATTGCACTGCAATTAATGAAAAAGATAATATAGTTATTATAGATGATTTAATTGCAACGGGTGGAACTGCTATAGCAGCAGGAAATTTAATTTTAAGGCTTAAAGGAAAAATACATGAATATTGCTTCTTAATTAATCTTCCAGATTTAGATGGTGAAAAAAAATTAAAAAATATGGGTTATAAAACTTTTAGCCTAGTTTCTTATAGTGGGAAATGATTATTCTTTTATATCTATATCGCGTTTTTTTGTTATATCTTCAATTTTAGTGTTAAATCTTTGATGAATTATATTTTTAAATGAAAAAGCCCAATTGTTAAGTTTCATATTTAACTTTAAAACGTCATCTTTTACTTCTTCGATACTTAGCATAGTTGGGAGACCAACGTTAATAGGACCATCTTCAGGCAATTCTCTTCTTAATATTGGATCATATGATATATCAAAAGTAGCCCAGTTTATACCATTTATAAGTTCAGTAATTATGGAAATTTTTAATCCATCAAAAGATGTGTATATTACTTCAGTTGATTTGTTAGTAAAGTTTATTTCATTTCTAGCTTTTATATCTAATAAAGTTAATCTTTCTAAAACACTTCCAATTTGATTTCCTACATAAGGATTCATTGGAAGAGTATCTTCATCTAAGTTTTGTATTTTAAAGTATTGTTCCGCATAATTTTCTCTTTGTATTAATATTATTTGATCGTTAGGATGAGTAATTTTAACGTCTGCAATTCTCCATCTCTCTATTTTAAATAAAGATTCATCAAGCCAATCAATTTGGTTTTTAGGAACATCAAAATTTCTCCATACAAGCCAGCTCTGATTTTCAGAAGGTTTTCTAACATATCTTGTTTCTTTTCCAAATTTAGAATCATTTCCTACTAGAATAGCAGCAATTTCTTTATTTTCTGTATTTATTAATGAAATATAACTTCCTGAATTATCATTATTATCTATGTTATTAAGACCTAATTCTCCATGTAAATTTGAACTTTTTGTTTTTGGCTCTATAGTTTCTAATTGTGCTACTCCTACAATTAATTTTTTTATTTTATCCAAAGGAACTGGATAATTAGCTAAATTAGGTAAATACCAATTTTCTTTATTCCTTTTAATAATAAAATTGTTATTAAAATTAGCTATTTTAATTTCTGCAATATCATTTAATAATTTTAAACTATTTTCATTTGTAGATGTGCTTAATTTTGGAAATAAAAATCTTTCCCCATCATATCTTCTGTTCTCAGCATCTCTATAGAAGCTAATAATAGAAGTAATAATAAGAGTAATAATTGAAAATGTTATTACTAAATATGCATTCGCTCTTTTCATATATAATTCCTTATTATTTTTCTCTCATAGTTGCTAAGTGTTTGATTCGTCTTCGTCTTCTATTTATAAATACTATTACTGCTGAAATTGAAACTAATATTGGCATTATCCAAATATTATATATTTGTAATTTAAATCCTAAGTCTTCTATCTCTACTCTTAAACCTCTTCTTACATCTCTAAGTTTTTTTCTAATTGTTACTATTTGATCTTTAAAGTCTTGAAGTGTGTCCGCTTGTTCCTTAGATAGAATTGGAGCACCGTCCTGTGTTTCTATTGATGCACCTCTTTGTAAATCTCTTAATTTCTCTTCAGTAATTTTTAAATCTTTTTGAAGTGATTGTTCTGTTTCACGATACTTTGTTTCAGCCTTTTTTTGTAGTTCTTCTACAACTATGAAAGGTCTTACTGAAGTTCCACGAGTCCTTAAACCTATAAGTTCTCCTCCTCCTGCTAAAGATTCAACTGAATTAATAATTAAAGAACCATTATCAGCAATCGGAGTAAAGGTCTCTTTTCCAAAGTTATCTTGCTTTTGATTCCAAGTATTGTTAGCCAATATATCTGTATCAGCAAAAATAATAATATTACCATTCATAGTACTTGAGATATGGTCTTCATGAAGTAGAATTGGTGAAGTATCCTCATTTGTAGGCAATGTATCTATGTAAGCAGAATTTAATTTTCCTGAAAGCCTAACTGCGAAAGGTAAGTTTTTGTTAACTGCCTTAAATTCAGAAAGTAATAATGTTGGATCTGGTCTAAATTGAATTTTAAACCTTTCAATTAACATTGAATCTCTGCTTGAGCTATATAATATTTCAAAAAGCGATTCTGCATTTTCCGATCTTATTATAGCACCAGGAGTATTTGTTAGTATGGTTTCTAGTTCATTTGTTATTAAGTTTTTTGGGTTCATGTACTCATTACTTAGAGCCATCCATAATATATAAGTAGTAATTCTTGCATTTGAACCTCTTCCTATTGTAACTTTTCTTCCGGTTAGTCTATCTCCTACTATCATGCCCGGTTCTATGTATGCTCCATAATTATTAAATAAACTATTTAAATTTGAACCGGGAATATATGTTCTTCTTTCTTCTATTGGTAAAGCATTTCTTTGAACTTCTGAGTAAGGATCAACAAAAAATATAACTCCTTTCCCTTTCATTACAAACTGGTCAATTGCATATCTAGTCTTAAATTTCATATCTTTAGGGTGCACAATCATTAATAAGTCAATTTCATCTGGAATTCTATCAAGTTCATTAGATAAAGTAACAATTTCAAATATTTCATTTAATTTATTATAAATTTCCCACGGGGTTACATACTCTGAAGACGGAGCATCTGGATATGCTAGACCTCCATTAATAGGAAGAGTAGTAATAAGCCCCAATTTTTTCTTTTTAGGATTTGCAAGATCATTTATTATTCTTGTTAAATCATACTCTAAATAAATTTCTCTTTCTTGTTCAAAAAAAGGAATAATAGAAATATCATCAGTTGAATTTGTAGCTACAAGTCCAAAATAAAATTTTTCTCCTGCCTGAGAAATTTGCATTCCTTGTAACCCATATAGAATAGCTAAATCCTCATTATCAGTAAAAGGTTCTGGGTCTATTCTCTCAATAATTATCATACCATTAGATTTGTTTTTATACTCTTCAATTATTTCTCTTACTCTTTGACCATATTCACGCATAGGAGAAATATTTCTGCTTAATTTATCTGAAAAAAACAATTTTAATGTTATGGGTTCTTTAATTGTATTTAAAATTTTTAAAGTGCCATCATTTAATGTAAAAAGATTATTTTGAGTTAAATCTAGTCTAGAGGATGAAAAAATCTGATTACTAAGTGTATTAATAGATAAAAAAAGCACAATTATTGAAATAATAACCAAATTAAATTCTATTGATGAAGAAACTTTATTATCTTTATAAATTTTAGGGAAGAACATTTAAATTCCTTTTCTGGAATTTATTGATAATATATTAAGCGATAGAGAACCTACTATTAAAGATAAAAAATATATTATATTTCTAATATCTATTACACCTTTAGTTAAATCAGTAAAATTAGAAACAAAACTAAAAGATGCAATTGTATCTAAAAGAGCTTGAGGAGTCCAGCTAGAAAAAAAATTAAGAACTATTGGTAAGCCACTTACAGTAAATAAAAAACATACTGAAATACTTACTACAAAAGCAATAACTTGATTTTTTGTAAGTGAGGAAATACAAGATCCAATCGATAAATAACCACCAGCCATTAGTAGACTACCTAAATAACTAGTTATAATGACTCCATTGTCAGGATTTCCTAAAAAATTTACCGTTATCCACATAGGAAAAGTTAAAACTAAAGCTATTCCGGTAAATATCCAAGCAGCTAAAAATTTTCCTACTACTGTTTGAGTTACACTTACAGGAAGTGTCATTAATAATTCTATGGTCCCATTTCGTCTTTCTTCAGCCCAAAGTCTCATAGAAATAGCAGGAATTAAAAAAAGATACAGCCAAGGATGCCAGTCAAAAAATGCAGAAAGATCAGCTTGTCCTCTTTCATAAAAAGCACCCATATAAAAAGTAAACAAACCAGCCATTAATAAAAAAATTACTATAAAAACATAGGCAACTGGAGTTGAAAAATATCCATTTAATTCTCTTTTAGTAATATTTAAAATAATATTCATTAATCTTCCTTATCTATCGCCGATAGTTAAATCTCTAAAAACATCATCTAATGTTGAACCTTTAGAACCAATCTCTAATAAAGCTTTAGGTGTCTTATCTATAATCATTTTTCCATTAGTTATTATCATTGCTCTTGTGCAAACTGCATCTACTTCTTCTAATATATGGGTGGAAATAATTATTGATTTTAATTTGGCCATTTCTTTTATTAATTTCCTAACCTCATGTTTCTGATTTGGATCTAATCCATCTGTTGGTTCGTCAAGTATCAAAATATCTGGATCGTGCAATATAGCTTGTGCGAGTCCTACTCTTCTTTTGTAACCTTTTGATAGTGTATCTATTTGTTGATATAAAACTTTTTCTAAACCAAGTTTTTCAATTGCATTGTTAATGGATTCATTTACTTTATTTTTATCAATTTTTCTTATGGAAGATATAAATTTTAAAAAACTTAAAACTGTCATTTCTCCATATAATGGAGCTCCCTCGGGGACATAGCCAATTTTTTCCTTCGCTAAAATAGGAAATTTTGAAATATCATTGTCACAAACATAAACTTCCCCTGTTGTAGCAGGAATAAAACCCGTAATCATTCTCATTGTAGTTGTTTTTCCTGCTCCATTTGGCCCTAAAAAACCTAACACCTCTCCTCTTTTTAAATTAAAAGATATATTATCTACAGCCTTAAACGGTCCAAAACTTTTTGTTAATTGATTTACTTCAATTAAAGTACTCATTAAACAATATCCTTAACTAATAATTTATTGCACATATCTAATCATTGTAATTGATACTTTCAAGTATTTAGTGAAAAAAATAATATTATATTTTATAAATACTTAGTATAAATTAGGATTCAATATGCTAGAAAAATCGGATAATTTAGATAAAGCGTTTGAAGCTAAAAACTTTAAACTTAAGAATATAGATGGAAACTATTATAGTCTTGATGTTCTAAAAGGCATACAAGGAACATTAATTTTTTTTATTTGTAATCATTGCCCTTATGTTAAGGCTATTGCTACAAAACTAGAAAGAGATACTTCAGAATTAAGAAAACATGGGATAAATTCTATTGGTATTATGTCAAATGATTTTATAGAATATCCTGAAGACAGTTTTGAAAATATGATAAAATTCTCTAAACTAAATAATTTTTCATTTCCATATTTATTAGATGAGACACAATGTGTAGCTAAAGATTATAATGCAAAATGCACACCTGATTTTTTTGGATTTGATAAAAATTTATTGCTTAAATATAGAGGTAGAATAGATAACTCTGGTATGAATTATAATATAAAAAGTGAAAGAGAATTATTTATATCCATGAAAGCTATTTCTGAAGGAAAAAATATTCCTTTTAATAATCCTAGTATAGGCTGTTCTATAAAATGGAAAAATAATGACAAATAAAGCTAATATTTTTATTCCTAAATATAATTTAGATTTCAAAATAAATAAAAACAAAAATATTATTCAAGCTTCATTAGAAATAGGGATAAAATTAGCTTTTAGTTGTAGATCGGGCATTTGTGGGACATGCAGGGCAAAAGTTATAAAAGGAATTGTAGATAATGGGAACAAAATTAATCACAATTTATCACCAGAAGAAAAAAAGAATAACATTATATATACATGCCAAGCCTCAGCTAAATCTGATAAGTTAGAATTAGAATTTTTATCACCTTTATCTAAACAGATTTATTCTATAAATAAGCCAAAAGAATTTATATTGGAAGTTTTATCAAAAAGAACAATAGGAAAAACATTTTTTGAATTATTGACATCGTTTCCAAAAAAAAATTCAATTTTTACTAATGATGGTATGAAGGTTAAGGTTTTAATAGAAGGTAAAATTAGTAAAAAACAATATTCTATATCAATTCCTGAAATACAAAATGATGGAAGTAATAATGGTATTTTAACAATTTATATACCTACTATGGAGAAAAAATTATACAATAACATTATTCCTGGAGAAATTATAACTGTTTTAGGCCCTTATCAAACCAAGTTTAATAATTTTAACCCTAAATTAAGGCCATTATTATATATAACTTCAAATAAAGATATAGTGTTATTCTTATCTCATATAAAGAAAGTGCTTTTTTATAAGCATGATCAAATTATAATGCTCATATGCAATTTTGATTCTTCAAAAAATATTCAATTTATGGAAGAAATGCACAAGATACAAAACAAACATAAAAATTTTACTTATAAAATTATACTTAGCAAAGAAAAAATTAAAATAAATAATAGATTTATTTATGGAACAACTGAAAATACATTAAACAAAATATTATCTAATTTAAGTAATTATATTATATATATAAGTGAAAATATTGATAATTATACAAAAATAATAAAAAAAACTAATGAATTGGGTGCAATTAAAAAAAGTATTATAATATTAAATGAGGAATATTAATCCTTATTATTTTCATTATCATTTATTTCTGTATATTCCGCATCTGTATAAGTGTTATCAGATTTATTATTATTTGAATTAAAGTTTGAGTTTAATTTCCTATATATTAAATAAAGAATTATAAGACCTATAAAAAATATTCCTATCCACGTCTCTAATAAAAATGACATTACTTGAAAAAATCCTACAAACAAAACTATAAAAATAAATATTAATACTAATAATATGCCTAAACACCCAATTTTAAATTTTAATGGAACATTATGTAAATTATGTCTGTAATTAAATTTCATAAATAATTTTTATTGTTTCAAGTTATTAAATTTATCTAAATAAAAATCAGAGTTTCCTAGAAATGTATCTAACATAGTGAGTCTTTTAAAATATTGCCCTATTTCCATCTCTTCTGTTACCCCCATTCCTCCATGAAGTTGAATAGCTTCTTGCCCTAATTTGCGTCCGCCTAAACCTATATTTATTTTACCAGAAATTACTGATTTTATACCTTCATTTGTGCTATAACCTTTTAAAGCACACATATTAGATAATGAATCCATTTCATCACTAAGAATTAGCATTTCCACTGTTCTATGTTGAATAACTTGAAATTTTCCAATAGGCACTCCAAATTGTTTTCTAGTTTTAATATATTCAAGAGTCATTTCATACATTTTTTTCATAATTCCTGAAGCTTCTGCATTAGTAGCAATTAAAGACTTTAGGACAGCATTAGAGATTACTTCATTCGCTTTATCTTTATTACTGATTAAGTTTTCTTCAGAAACAGTAACATTTTTTAGCACTATTTCTCCTGCTCTAAAACCATCCACTGTTTGAAAATCTTGAATTTCTAACCCCTTATTGTTCGATTTAACACAAAAAATTGAAATCCCATTTTTATCGAATCTATTTCCTGAACTTCTTGCAGATACTAATAAATAATCTGATTGCCCAGCACCAAATACAACAGACTTATGTCCATTTAAAATCCACTCTTTGTTTTTATATTCTGCACTTACTGTTACATCTGTAGTATTAAAGCGGGAATTGGGTTCAGAAAAAGCAAAAGAAACTCTAATTTTACCTTGTATTATATCTCTAATTAGTTGGGACCTGATTTCAGAATTAGGACATAGTGTTAATATAGTTCCGCTTAAAACAACAGTTGACACATAAGGGTCTACTATTAAACCTTCACCAAATGATTTCATAATTATCATTAAATCTATTAAATTTCCTCCAAAGCCACCGTCTTCTTCTTTAAATGGAAGCGCTAACCAACCTAATTCTGAAAATTGCTTCCAAATTTTTTCACTATACCCTTTATTGCTACTAATAATTTTTCTTCTTGTTTCAGAATCATATGATTCCAAAATAAATTTTTCTACTGAATTTTTAATTAATTCTTGATCTTGATTAAAAGATAAGTCCACTGTATTTATTCCTTAAATTATAATTCTAATACCATTTTTGCTAAAATATTTTTTTGAATCTCATTAGATCCACCATAAATAGTTGTTTTTCTTGTATTAAAATATTTAAGCGCAGATGTTGAACTCCAAGAAGGGCCAATAACAGGCTCATTACTTCCTTCCTCCATAGTATTTGGTTGGTATGGATAAGCATAATAACCACTTGCTTCTAGAACTAGTTCTGTTATTTCTTGTTGAATTTCAGAACCTCTTATCTTTAACATATTAGCTTCTACTCCAGGAGAAATCCCTTTAGCATCATTTGATATCGCTTTAAGTTCCGCATACTCCAATGCTTGTAATCTAATATCACATTTAGCAACTTTGTCCATAAAACGTTGGTCTGAAATTAATGAAGAATCTCCATTAATACTTAATTTAGCAATTTCTTTAACTTTTACTAATGACTTCTTTGATCGAGAAACAGCAGCTATAGAAGTTCTTTCGTGCCCCAATAAATATTTAGCTACAGTCCAACCTTTATTTTCTTCATAAATTAAATTTTCTTTAGGAACAAAAACATCTTCTAAATAAACCATATTAACTTCATGTCCTCCATCTAAAGTAATGATTGGTTTAACAGAAACACCAGAAGAATTCATATCTAATAACATAAAAGATATGCCTTCCTGTGGTTTAGATTCAGAATTTGTTCGAACTAATACAAACATCATATCAGCATATTGAGCCATTGTAGTCCATGTTTTGGTTCCATTAATTATATAGCCACCATTAACTTTTTTTGCTTTAGTTGATAGAGAAGCTAAATCTGAACCAGCTCCAGGTTCTGAATAACCCTGGCACCACCAGTGTTCAGATGATAAAATTTTTGGCAAATAATAATCTTTTTGTTCTTTTGTTCCATATTTAATTATTACTGGACCAACCATAGTAACTCCAAAAGGTAAAACTGAAGGAGCTGATGCGGCTCCACACTCTTCATCAAAAATATACCTTTTTGTAACACTCCAATCAGTTCCTCCATATTCTTTTGGCCAACTTGGGGAGATCCATCCTACTTTATAAAGTTTTTTTTGCCATTCTAACATATCTTCTTTTGTTAAATGATGACCTTCTTCTATTTTTTTTTGTACAATAGGGTTCAAATTTTTACTTATAAAATCTTTAACCTCATTTTTAAATATAATATCTTCTTTACTAAAACTTAAATTCATAAAACTTTACTCCTAATATTTAACTAATAAACATTAACATTAATTAATCTATTGGTAAGTATCCTGCAATAGTAGAAAACTTATTATTACATGATAATCAAATAGGATACAAAAAAAATGAAAAAAAAAATATTTATTACATTATTTTTAATTATTACACTTTTCACAATTAATACTAGTTCCAGTAATTACAATAATACAATAGCTCCTTTAGTAAAAGAAATTAAAGATTCTGTAGTTGCTATAAAAAATATTAATGATACCAAAATAAATGATTCTTTTTCTGGTTCAGGATTTATAATCGATAAAGATGGATTAGTTGTTACTAATTATCATGTAATAAAAAATGCAAAAAAAATAGAAATAATATTAAATTCAAATATATATGATGCAATATTAATTGGATATGATGATAAATTAGATATAGCATTACTAAAAATAAAATCAGATACTGAATTTAATTTTGTTGAATTTGCAGATTCTTCCAATATAGAAATAGGAGACTTTATTGTTGCAATAGGCAATCCCTATGGGCTTGGGGGAACAGTAACAACAGGTATTATTTCAGCAATAAACAGGAATATCAACATGACTCCATATGATGATTTTATACAAATAGATGCTGCCATTAACAAAGGAAATTCAGGTGGTCCTACTTTTAATATGGAAGGAAAAGTTATAGGAGTTAATACAGCAATTATATCTCCTACTGGAGGAAACGTAGGCTTAGCTTTTTCTATACCCTCTAATAAAGTTAAAAAAATAGTAAATGATATAAAAGTTTTTGGATTTGTTAAAAGATCATGGATAGGAGTAAATTTACAACCTTTAACAAATGAAATGTTGGAAGCTCTTAATATTGATTTAAAAGGTTCAGTTATTGTTACTAAAATATCTCCAAAAAGTCCTGCTTTAAAGTATCAACTTAAAATAGGCGATATAATATATGCCATTAACGATAGAAATATTAATGGAATTAAAGATTTAATAAAAAAAATACAAAAAACTGAAGTAAATGATTTTATTAAACTTAAAGTATTAAGAAATAATAAAAAAATTGAAATAAATTTACAAACTGCACAATGGCCTAAAATAGCTTAAGCACCCTATAAATAGCTCAGCTTAAGCTCCTGTTGCTGGGCTATTTATAAAATGCTAATATTGAATTATTATTCAAAAAAAATAGTTTATTTATATGAAAATATTATTAATTGAAGATGATGAATCTATATCAACCTTTATAAAAAAAGGCTTAAGTGAAAACGGTCATATTGTAGATGTCTTTGATGATGGAAGTAAAGGATTAGAAGCAGCTTATTTGGAAGAACACGATATTATAATTTTAGATAGAATGCTTCCTAATATGGATGGTATATCGATAGTTCAACATCTAAGAAAAGATAAAATAATGACACCAGTTTTATTTCTTTCCGCATTAGGAGAAATAGATGACAAAGTTAAAGGTTTAAAAGCAGGTGGAGATGATTATTTAGTAAAACCATTTTCTTTTTCTGAACTACATGCTCGAGTTGAAGCATTAAATAGAAGACAAAATCCCAAAAGTCATAAAGATATAATTCAAATTGATGATTTAATATTAAATAAGAGAAAAAGAGAAGTTAAAAGAGGTTCCAAGATAATATCATTACAACCTCAAGAATATAGATTATTAGAAATATTGATGGAAAATTCAAACGAAGTTTTAACAAGGACCATGTTACTTGAAAAAGTTTGGGATTTACATTTTGACCCACAAACTAATATAATAGATGTCCATATTAGTAGATTAAGAAAAAAAATAGATAGAGGTTTTAATAAATATCTTTTAAAAACAATAAGGGGTGCGGGTTATAGTATTCAGGGAAATGTAGCAAATAATGAAAATCCTTAAATATTTTAATGCTTTAACAGCAAAATCCTCAATTATTTTCTCAATAATTTTTATAATAATTCTTATTGTTACTGGTTTATTAATATATCAATTTACTTTAAAAGTTATTGAAAAAGAAAATAATAGATTAATTTCCATAGAGCATAGATACTTGATAAAAACCTATAAGAATTATGGTTTTAATAGATTAATTAATGTAATAAAATTAAGATCACAAAATCAAAATGCAGCAATTTACCTCTTAACAGATGAGTATAAGAATAAACTAACTGGAAATTTAAATAAATGGCCAGAAAATCTTCCAAATAAAGATAGATACATTACTTTTTCAATAAGCAGGTCTTTAGGATCAGATATAATTACTCATACTTCTAGAGCAAAAATTCATGTATTTAGAGATGGAACAAGATTATTAGTAGGCAGAGATATACAACCAGAAATATTAATCACTAAAGCTTTATTAAATTTAATGATATTTATGATAATTTTTATTTCAATATTCGGTTTTATCGCAAGCGTACTTTTTGGAAGATATAGTTTAAATAAAATAAATATTCTAAATAGAGAAATTCAAAGTATTACAGACAATGATCTTAAAGGAAAAATTAAAAGTAAAAACATTAACAAAGAATACAGACAAATTGCTTTAAATGTTAACCGAATGCTTAAAAGGATTGAAGAATTAATAGAAAATTCAAAAAATATATCCGGAAATATAGCACATGATTTAAAAAAACCACTTACTACAATGAAAACAAATTTAGAATCTACAATTTTAAAAATTAAAAATCAGGAAGCAAAAAAATACATTAATAATGCTATAAATGAGACTGATAATTTGATTAAAATTTTTACTGAAATATTAAATATTGCTAGTTTTGAAACTGAAAAAAAATACGATTTATATAAAATAAATATTAATGATATTATAGAAAAATTATTTGATATATATATGCCTATTATGGAAGAAAATAATATTTCTTTCAAAAAATCTTTAAGTAAAAATTGTTATATACGTGGCAATAAAATTTTACTTACACAGGCATTTACAAATATTATAGATAATTCGATAAAATATTTTCCTAATAGGTCTAAAAAAAATATTACTATTCTTACAGTTAATAATAAGGATAATATTTTAGTAAAATTTATTGATAATGGTGATGGAATAGATAAAAAAGATTATTCAATTGTATTTGATAGATTTGTTAGATTAGAAAAGAATAGAAAAACTAATGGAAATGGTCTTGGTCTAAGTTTAGTTAAGGCTATTTTAAAAATTCATGATGCAACAATAAAACTTGAAAACAATAATCCTGGACTAATATTTAATATAATTTTCACTAAATTATAATTTAGTTATTACTTTTTACTTTATAAAAATTCAATTGTATTTATAATTAATACTTTAATAATCACGAATTTAGGAATTTTTTTCTATGATTAGAATTGATATAATATCAGACGCAGTTTGTCCATGGTGTTTTATAGGAAAAAAAAGATTAGAAAAAGCAATTGATAATTTTAATTCAATTAAATTTGATATTACCTGGCATCCATTTCAATTAAACCCGGAAATGCCACAGAAAGGTGTCAATAGAAATTTATATTTATCATCTAAATTTGGAGGCAATAAGAGGGCAAATGATGTATATAATCAAATAGAAATAGCAGGCTTATCTTCAGGAATTAATTTTAAATTCAAGAAAATCAATATTATGCCTAATTCATTATACGCCCATATTTTAATAGAGTATTCTAAAGAATTTAATATACAGAATAAAATAACTAATGAATTATTTAAATCATTTTTTATTAATGGAGAAAATATTGGTGATACTAACGTTCTTAATAAAATTGCAAAAATAAATAATTTAGAAAATTTCAATATTAAAAGACTTATTGACAAAACAGATATAGCATTAAGAGTGAAAAACTCTGATATAGAATCTCGCGCAAAAGGAGTTTCAGGAGTCCCTTTTTTTATTATTAATGAAATTTATGCTATATCAGGGGCACAAGAAAGTGAAGTATTCGAAAAAATTTTTGAAACTTGCTTAATAGCAAACTAAGCTATATTTTAAAATTTGTTAATTGAAAAGTAATTGTTTCAATTTTTTCTAATCTTTTTTCCACTGAATCCCATTTAATATTAATTATTAATTTTTGATCACTCTTCATTTTTAAATAAGATTTATTTTTATTTAACCAAGCTATATATTTATCAGGATCTATATAAGCATTATCAATAAATTCAATTACTGCTCCATTTAAACCAGCATCAATTCTATATATTCCTATAATTAAACAATTTTGTTTAATTTGCATTACTTTTAATAAATTAAATAATTCCTTTGGGACTAAACCAAATCTATTTATTAATTCATTCTCAAATTGGTTAAATTCTTCTTTATTTACTAAATTTGCTAACCTTCTATATAATTGCAATCTTAAACTTAAATCTAATACATAATATTCTGGTATTAATGCTGGAGCTTGTAAATTTATTTGAGGAGTCCAATCGTATTTTTTTAATTTTATTCCTTTAATATCATTAACAGCTTCTTCTAAAAGTTTTTGATATAAACCAAGACCTACTTCTTTAATTTGACCAGATTGTTCTTCACCAAGTAAATTTCCAGCACCCCTAATATCTAGATCATGAGCAGCCAAACTAAAACCTGCACCTAATCCTTCTAATGACTGAATTGCATGGATTCTTTTTTCAGCGTTTGAAGTTAAGAACTTTTTATCTAATAAATAATAAGCGTATGCTCTTTTATTAGACCTACCTACCCTACCCTTTAATTGATATAATTGAGATAAACCAAACATATCAGCATTAAATATAAATATAGTATTGGCGTTAGGAATATCTAAACCATTCTCAATTATCGTAGTTGAAAGTAAGATTTTTACATTTCCTTCATAAAAAGACATCATTGTATTTTCTATTTCATTAGCAGACATCTTGCCATGAATTATACTTAAAGAAATATCTCCGATTAAACTTAAAAGTTTATCTTTTATTTTATTAATATCTTTTATACGAGGAACAATACAAAAAACTTGTCCGTCTCTATTAAGTTCTCTATTTATTCCTTCTTTTATATTGAAATCGTTGTCATGAATTACAAATGAGCGAACTGGTATTCTTTCCTCAGGAGCTGTACTAATAATAGAAAAATCTTTTATTCCAGATATAGACATATATAAAGTTCTTGGAATTGGTGTAGCAGTTAAAGTTAATACATGTACATTAGAAATAATATTTTTTATAGTTTCTTTTTGATTAACTCCAAATCTTTGTTCTTCATCCACTATAAACAGTGCTAAATTTTTAAATTGCACTTTATTAGATAATAATGCATGAGTACCAATTATAATATTAGCAGAACCCATTTTAATTTCTAAAATTATTTTTTTTTGTTTTTTATGTGATACTAATCTTGATAATTGTACAATGTTTATGTGCTCACCTTTAAAACGTTCGGAGAATGTTTCATAATGTTGCCTAGCTAATAATGTAGTTGGAGTAATAATAGCCACTTGTGTATTACTTTTAATTGCAATAAAGGCTGCTCTCATAGCAACTTCTGTTTTACCAAATCCTACATCTCCACAAACCAGTCTATCCATAGGTTTTTCTGAATTGAGATCTTTTATTACATCATGTATTACATCAATTTGATCTTGTGTTTCATAAAATGGAAATTTAGATATAAAATTTTGATATTCGTCACTAGAACAAAATAATTTTTTAGCTTT
>TARA_B100000686_G_scaffold110908_1_pt1 | contig 38420 bp, 29 predicted proteins | sample TARA_B100000686 | Tara Oceans TARA_B100000686 (sample SAMEA2622733) | marine metagenome | biome: marine biome (ENVO:00000447); feature: marine epipelagic mixed layer (ENVO:xxxxxxxxx); material: "saline water (ENVO:00002010), including plankton (ENVO:xxxxxxxx)" | depth 150 m | reverse complement strand
TCTCTTGCAAACAGACGGGTTTGCCAGCTTTGCTGGGCAAACAAAAAAGCAGCCATAAGGCTGCTATGAACTTTTAATATTTAAATTCTACGATTAGAAACTCTAAATTTCTCTAGCAATAGTTGCTAGATCTTCTGGCAAATCATTAAATGAGTTTTTATAGGCTAACTCTGCTTGTAAGCAACGGACTATTCGCTGAATCTGAAGACGAGAGCCGCGGCCAAGCTTCACTAGTTTTTGATGAATAATTTCACCGTTCGTATGCACGACAAGATGGCATGTTATGCGCCCTTGGCTTAATTCAATATGCTGAATATGCTTTGCATGAAGTGTACGAACATGTTTACCTTTATCAAAAAGATAGAGTCGACCACCATGCCAACTGAGTAACGTTTGCGGCTCTTTTGATCTCGACTTTAGCTCCATCCACATTAAACCACTTAATGGGATTATGGCGAATAAAGACATCATAAGCATGACTGCAGGGTGCCCTTTCCAGTAAATGTAAGCAAAGAAAGAAAATACCAAAGCTGCTAATGGCCAAAACCAAAACAGTCTCATTCCTGTTTCACGCTCAACAATAATGGCCTTTGATGCGATAGGCGTATAAAAAGTTGATGACATAACATAAGCTCCACTTAATACTTCGAAAAGAACCAGATCATTAAATCTTCTGATATTTAAGTGCAAAAGCTATGCCATTACGTTAGAAAATATTGAATTTTAGGCAATAAAAAAGGTGCTACAAAGAACACCTTTTTTATGAAAAGCTAATTTAGCTTAAAGACTTATACATCTTTAATGCTTAGCTTGATACGACCTTTAGGATCAACGTCCATTACACGTACGCGAACAGCTTGACCTTCTTTAAGGTACTCAGTAACGTCAGTTACACGCTCATTTGCGATTTGTGAAATATGAACAAGGCCATCATAACCTGGAAGGATATTAACAAATGCACCAAAGTCTACAACTTTAGTTACTGTGCCGTCATACACTGTGTTTACTTCTGGCTCAACAGTAAGTTCTTGGATACGCTGAATTGCAAGAGTACCTGCTTCTTTATTTTCAGCATAAACGCGAACTGTACCATCTTCTTCGATATCGATCGTTGCACTTGTTTCTTCACAGATAGAACGGATTGTAGCGCCACCTTTACCGATAACGTCACGAATCTTATCTGGATTAATTTTGTATAGCGCTAGACATGGCGCATTATCGCTTACGCTTTGACGTGGCTGCTCAAGAACTGCAACCATCTTACCTAGAATGTGCTTACGACCTTCTAGAGCTTGAGATAGTGCAGACTCCATGATTTCTTCTGTGATACCTTCAATTTTGATATCCATTTGAAGAGCTGTAACACCTTTAGCAGTACCAGCTACTTTAAAGTCCATGTCGCCAAGATGATCTTCATCACCTAGGATGTCGGAAAGAACTGCAAAACGGTTGCCTTCTTTAACAAGACCCATTGCAATACCAGCAACTGGAGCTCTTAGTGGAACACCAGCATCCATTAACGCAAGGCTAGAACCACATACAGAAGCCATGGAAGAAGAACCATTGGATTCAGTGATTTCAGATACTACACGTAGTGTGTATGGGAATGATTTTTGATCTGGAAGCACAGATTCAACACCACGACGAGCAAGACGACCGTGACCGATTTCACGACGTTTTGGAGAACCCATCATGCCAGTTTCGCCTACACAGTATGGAGGGAAATTATAATGAAGCATGAAGTGGTCTGTCTTAGTCCCTTCTAGAGAGTCAATCATTTGACCATCTTTAAGACTTGCAAGCGTAGCAACAACGATTGCTTGAGTTTCACCACGAGTGAACAGTGCAGAACCGTGAACATTTGGAAGAACGCCAACTTCAATTTCGATTGGACGAACTTGGTTATGATCACGACCATCAATACGAGATTGACCGCTTAGAATTGCATTACGTACAACGCTCTTCTCAAGCTTGCTGAATGCTTTTTCGATTTCTTCAGCTGGTTGCTTGTCTGACTCTTCGCCATCAACAGCAGCTAGCGCAGATAGAGCTTCAGTTTTAAGCTCATCAAGACGCTCTTTACGAGCTGCTTTTTGAGTGATTTTATAAGCTTCAGCTACAGCACCACCAAATTGCTCTTGTACAGCGTTGAATGCAGCAAGGTTTTCTTCAACTGGAGTCCAGTTCCAAGAAGGTGTAGCAACTTCTTCAGCAAATGCAGCGATCGCTTGAATAGCTGTTTGGTTATGCTGTTGACCGAAAAGCACAGCGCCAAGCATTTGATCTTCTGTTAGTTCATTCGCTTCAGATTCAACCATAAGAACTGCTGATTCAGTACCTGCAACAACAAGATCAAGATCAGACTCTTCAAGTTGAGCGTATGTTGGGTTAAGAACATACTCACCATTTAACATACCAACGCGTGCAGCACCGATTGGGCCCTTGAAAGGAATACCACAGATGCTTAGCGCAGCAGAAGTACCAATAAGAGCAGCGATATCTGGATCAGTTGTTTTATCTGTAGATAGAACTTGAGCAACAACTTGAACTTCATTCTTGAACTGAGATGGGAAAAGTGGACGAATAGGACGGTCGATTAGACGGCTTGTAAGCGTCTCTTTCTCAGATGGACGACCTTCACGCTTGTTGAAACCACCAGGGATTTTACCAGCAGCGTATGCTTTTTCTGAATAGTTAACAGTTAGAGGGAAAAAGTCTTGGCCTGGCTTCATTTCTTTTTTAGCCACAACAGTAACCAATACAACTGTGCCACCGATAGTTGTTAAAACGCTACCAGTTGCTTGACGAGCGATCCTGCCCGTTTCCAGTGTCACTTTTTGATCACCGAATTCAAATTCTTTTCGAACGATATTAAACATATATTATTTCCACTCTTTTCAATTTAAAACTTTGTATTTTATCAAAATCTTTGAGTCTCAGACACGTTCCCTTTGATTTTGGGAATACCAGTCTTTACATCAACAATGACCGAGAAAGAAGCTTTTTAGACCATTGGCCAGAAATTTAGCACATAAGACCAACATTAGCTGTATTAGACTGCGTTGTTTTTCAACAAAAATCAGCATTAGGCCGTTGAATGAGTCACTCTTTTCTCTAGCATTGTAAGACTCAGGCTTGATTAGCAATCGCTTATGCCTGAATTAGGCTATTTATTGTACCTTAATTGGAAGCGACTTCAAGGATACTGCTTCCTGCAGCATGAGTTTTGAGCATTCTGGATAAAACTGAAATACAGGCTCAATAGCGTGAACTACCGAGCCTATAAAACGCAAAAAAGACAGGCTAGCCTGTCTTTTTTGCTCATAATAAGCTTATCGTCTTAGACCTAGAGCTTGGATAAGATCTTGGTAACGACCAAGGTCTTTACGCTTAAGGTAATCAAGAAGCTTACGACGTTGGTTAACCATACGGATAAGGCCACGACGTGAGTGATGATCTTTCTTGTTTGACTTAAAGTGATCTTGAAGACCATTAATATTATGAGTAAGAAGAGCTACTTGAACTTCTGGAGAACCAGTATCGCCTTCTGCACGCTTGAACTTTTCAACAATTTCTTGTTTCTTTTCAGTAGATAGAGCCATGATGCTATTCCTATTTTAAAGATTATGCTTTCAAAAACCAAACGGCCTTATAGTAACCTAAGAACCGTACCACCGCGCATATCCACAGTGGTCACAACATTTTACTCTTAACAATAAAAAACGCAAGCTTTCTGAAAGCCGCAAAAGAGCGTAATATCGAGAATAGCGGCCTTATGCTTGGTGCTTTTGATATTTACGTGAAACAAAAAGAAGCTGTACAGTCACTCAGCGTTGCAGGAAAGTATCCAGAGACCGCAGTATTTCAACTATTATTATGTGTGAGGGATGCTAAAGCCTAATAATGGCCTTAGGGAAGGAACCAACCGCCTCAATACAAGATGAACAATAAACCGAGCGCTCAAAAAAGATTTAAGTGTACAACTCAGGACCGAGCGCTTTCCCCTCTTTGCAATTGAAGGTGTGAGTATGAAATTCAAAGATAAAACAAACAATACCCACGGACACCCCCAAAGTTGGACAAAATCACTTTTAGCAGGAGCCTTTACTGTTGGCTTCAGCGCCCATGCTATAGCAGCAGCTCCAGCAATTAATACAATTTCAGATGTCCAGATCAATAAAGGGGCGACACTAAATGTAAATGTCAGCCTCTCCAATGCTGGTGATGCAGGCACTGTAAACTGGTCAAAAGCCTATGGCCCTGATGATGTCTACGTAAACCCGCTCACTGGCGCGGTTTTTTGGGACCCATCATCTGATATGCCAAGTGAAAGCTTTCATATTGGTGTAAAGGCATCCAATCTAGATGGCTCTGATATCGAGCCTTTCATCGTGCATGTAGGTGTTAATAAAGTTGTTTATATTGGCCCAAATGAAGACATTAAGCACTTTAATGATGCCTTTGGTGCTTGGAAGGCACCAGGAAACACATTAAGAAATCCTGGCACAACCTTTGTTGTCCGCAATGGTGATTACCAAGGCAGTAACTGGGTGGTTGGCCTTACATCTGGTGGTGGTGTACAAACCCTACCGGCAGGAAATGAGAATCAATACACAACTCTCATCGCTGAAGACCCAGGCCAAGTACGCCTTTCAAATGGTGCTCAACTTATGGCTCAAGGCAATCTTGGTGATGCTGCCTATTGGGCAATTAAAGGCTTTTATATGGATGGTGGTCGCGTAGGTACTGATGGTGCTGCCTGCGGGGATGACATAACCTGCCGACCTCATCATATTAAGTTTGTACAAAATGGCGTACAGATGTATCACACCCTGTCCTCCTTCGGCTCAGGCTATTCTGATTATATTTTGTATGAAAATAACTATGCTTTTGGCGGTCATCGAGTCAAGTTTCTGGCATACAAGACAACACACTCAATTTACCGACGAAACGTTGCACGTTTTGACCATAACCAAGAACATACAGGCCCTAAAAATACCTTCTCTTTCTATACGTCGACAAATATCATCGCACAAAACAATATTGTCATAGATGGTGATACCAAAGAGTTTGTAGCAACAGGTGAGCTTGCAGGTGAATATGGCTGCCCTACTACAGCTGGCGATAGTTTGGCTGAGTGGGATCGCAATATTCAGCTTAATTCAGACTTCCCGCATGCAAACTTAGATTTACAAAATGGTGAATGCTACGCCACTATCCGTGATTCAATTTCTTGGGATAACAGAGCAAATTTCTTTATTTTAAGCCGTTCTCCAAGCTATTTTGATCATGCAACCTTTGGCGCAATACATCTTGATGATACACCTCAAGTCGTTATTAATGCTTGGCCTGGTCGATTTGCCCGCGGCTTCACTAACACAATTTTTCACGATGTAAATAAAGGACCATTATTTGAAGGTTTAACAACTGGTACAACAGCAGACTACGAAGGCACAGGCACATTAGAGCGATACGGTATTGCCTATAACAATATTACTGATTTCAGCGGTTACCTTAAATACAACAGCCTTTCAGTTGATGACGACTCCCTTACAGCTTATGAGCCACTATGGTCTAGCTCGAATACTAATGGTGGATTACGTTATCTTGTTAGAATCGAGCCAAACTCTAATCTAAGCGGTAAGGCTAGTGATGGTGACGACCTAGGCGCTACAGTCATGACTTTTAAAGGCAAATCTGGCACCATGTGGGGCGAAGAAGGCTACCAGTCAGAAACAAATATGAAGCAATGGCCTTTCCCATTCCAAGAAACAATTGCGGCTAAAATGCGCTCAATGGAGTATGAAGGCCCTATGTGGACTGGGAGCTGGGGGAGTCGTACTGCAGCAGGAACAGGTACGTTGAGTGGTAACCGCGGGTTTGCAAAAACTGATACTAACCTAACAGACTATGTTTGGGGGTATTTAGGCTCAACAGTTCCACCAATGAATGTGCAAGGCTTTGGTCGTGATGAGTCTGTTACTGTACGTTGGGATCCACCAGCAGCAAGAGCTGATATCACAGGTTATAAAGTGTATGACTACAACCCATCAACAAAGAAAATTGCAAACCCACGTAATGCGGGCAATACCAACAGCTTTACGGTGGAAAACCTAACAAACGGTCAAACCTACTACTTTGCCGTCACAGCTATAAGCTCATCCACAGGGGAAAGTAGCTACAGCTATCCGATCCAAGTAACCGCAAGCAGTCATGCAAGGCCAAGACCACCAGTACTCACCCCTCACGATATCTAAAAATAAAAATGGCGCTGATGAAGCGCCATTTTTATTTCACTCGAGCGAGTCGCTGCTTCTCACGAGACCAGTCACGATCTTTCTGAGCTGCACGCTTATCTTGTTGCTGCTTACCTTTTGCAAGCGCAATTAAGATTTTGGCTCTACCACGAACCCAGTAGACTCTTACAGGAACACAGGTATAACCATTTCGCTGAATCCCAGAGAAGATTTTAGCAAGTTCTGCCTTATGCAAGAGTAACTTACGTGTACGTGTAGGATCAGGGGTAATATGCGTTGAAGCTGTTTTAAGTGGCACAATTTGAGCACCGACAATCCAGGCTTCCCCACCTTTTAAAACAATATAGCTTTCACCAATACTAAGCTTCTTATCACGCAAGCTTTTTACTTCCCAGCCTTCTAAAGCCAAACCTGCTTCGAAGGTTTCTTCTAGAAAGTAATCAAAACTTGCTCGTTTATTCACTGCAATTGCAGGCTCAGGGGCTTTTTTCTTTTTCCCGGCCATTCGAATTCTCCATTACTCATTATTTTCAGCCCAGTCATGACCATAGTCGAGCTTACTTCGATTTCACTCTGTGAGTGTAGACAAGGAGAAGCGAAGAAAGCGTAATTCAGCAGATAGCTCAGTTGGAGCTTATGTATGACAAGGCTCATTTATATCAATATGACTCAACTGTCTCTCATCATTTATTTCACGTATGATGTGATAACAATTCATCTACATGTCTTAGCATATCGTACTTAAGCTAAATTATGTAGAGACCAAACACTTACGAGGCTATCGAAAAAGTGTCTGCGCTTGATAGCTCATCGTTAAAAATGACCTCAAAATGCTCATTTACCTCTGTAAACTGCGCTTTTTCGAACATTTTTGCCTTGACTTCTCTGCGCTCAACTACTTTTGCGACAGCCTCTTATAACTCTAAAGATACGGGAATATCGGATGTTTGAGAAATATGCAGAGCAAATGCTCGCCGCTATAGACCTTCAAAGTATCATGGCAGGATTCGGACGTATTGCTGTCATTATACTGCTTTGGTGGGTTTTCACCAGGCTATCGAAGAAACTTCTTGCAGTATTACAGCGCAAGCTTTTAAAAAGTCATACAGATGCAAACGAGCCAGCATCCGAAGAGCATAAACGAATCACAACGCTCATCATGCTTGTGCGACAAGGGATTCTAATTCTTATCACTGCAACAACCATATTGCTTGGCCTTAAACAGCTTGGAATTGATATTGCCCCGATTCTTGCCTCTGCAGGTATTGTTGGTCTTGCTGTTGGTTTTGGTGCTCAAAACCTTGTGCGAGATATTATTTCAGGCTTTTTCCTTATTCTTGAAAACCAAGTACGTGTCGGTGACGTTGCAACAATCAATGGCACAACAGGCTTAGTCGAAGAATGTAATTTTCGAACCTTGATTGTTCGGGACCTCACAGGCACAAAACATATCTGGCCAAACGGCGAAATTAAAACAATTTCAAATCTCACCTCTGAATGGTCAGCTTTCGTATTCGACATTGGTGTTCACTATAACTCTGATATTGATAAAGTCATTCGAGTGATGCACGAAGAAGGCAAAAAACTTCGAGAAGACCCAGCATTTAGCTACCTCATTATTGAAGACTTTGAAGTATTTGGTGTTGATAAATTTGTAGAATCAGCAATGATTATCAAGGGCCGCGTAAAAACTCGCCCAATTCAACAGTGGGTTGTAGGTCGTGAATATCAAAAGCGTTTAAAACAACGTTTTGATAAAGAAAACATTACTATACCATTCCCTCAGCGTGACCTCTATTTGAAAACCATGCCAGAGTTTATGAAACACTTGGAAGCAGACCAGAATTCAAAAGGACAAGAATATGCCTCAGATGCCAGCAAGCAAACTGAATATTGAACAGAAAAACTATGATTACTATGCGCCAGAAACACTGGCGTTTGGTGGCATTGCTAAGGCAAAAGCGCTAAGCACACTTCCCTACTCAGTTAAAGTATTGCTAGAAAACTTAATGCGCCATTTAAACAAAGAGTTTGTTGATGTAGACGATATTAAAAATCTTGCGAACTGGAGCGATGAAAACAATCCAATTATTAAGGTATTACCAACGAGTGCAGTACAGCAGACAGAAAACTTAAATGCAGCCTTATCTCCAGACGAAGTCTGCAATCGTATTTCTACACAACTCAATGAAGCGCTTGAAACAGATATTATTACGATTAATGACGCAACACTCATGCCTGAATTAAAAGTCAGAGCACAAAACAAATCTAGCGCATTAACAGCAATCTATAATGCAGCAGGTGTTATCACTGTTCAAGAATCACAGCAGCAACCCCTTGCAAAATATCACCCTGTTGAATTTCAAATGAAACCAATTGTTGGTATTCACATTTCAGGACAATCAAAAAAGTCTGATCATGAAATTGCCATCGCAATTGCTGAACAACTTAAAAGTGAAAACCTGACTGACACTATTGAGTTTTACGGTGCAGGGCTTAAAAACCTCAACATCAATACAAGAGCATGTATTAGCGCACTTTTAATTCAACAAGGTGCTGAACAGGCTGTATTCCCGATTGATGAAGTAACACTCTCATCTGTGAAGGATACCAATAAAGCTCGCATAAAAGACTACGCGCAAGCTTTAGGGATATGGCATGATGAAAAGTTACCAGCACCAAGGGTGCAAAGAGAGATAAAGATTAATATTTCAAGTACGTAGCACTCTCTATAATAAAGCCCGAAAGGGCTTTATTTTTTTACTGCAACAGTAATTCCAACAAGAATAGCAGCCACAGTGACCGTTGCTACTCCATACATCACTTTAGGGCTAAACAATTTCTCTTTAAAAGAACTATACCAGAGCGGAGGATCTATATGTGCAGGAGTATAAGGTGAGGTAGTAAAAAATGATCTATCCCCTCCCCCTTCTTCTAGATGTCGAGCACCATCAAAAACATGGGTTTGGCTATGCGTAAGGTCAACACCTCTGTTTTTTAAAGCCCTTGGCGCACTTCGAAGATCCGTCCCCGCAATATAGTGCTGCATTGGTACAGAATGCGGTGTACTTAAGCGACTTAAATACGAACCTTGATGATTAAAACTATAGACGCGATCAGGTTGCTGAAGTTCAGATTCAACCGCAAAACTCGAAGATACTGTTCTAGCACTGTCTGCCATATATAGCCTCTCAAACTTAAATAGTGGAGACATATTATAGCGACAATAAAGCTGAATATTATTTGAAGAAAAATAGATAAAAATACATATTATTAAACTTTTTGATTATTTTTTACACCCCAAAATAGTAACTCAAAGCCACTTATAGAACCAAATTAAGTGGCTTTATGCCAAATATATAATATTCTTTTTTTAAGCGGGTACTGTTAATTGAACAGAATCTCTCACAAGCTAAACGCTATGGGTATATTATTGAACATAAGTGTAAAATTAATTTATCAAAAAGCCCGAAAGGGCTTTATTTTTTTGAGCTTTGAACTGCAATCACTGTAACAACGATTGCCAAAGCCAACAAAGGCAAAAAGCATTTTGGCTTTTGCAAATAATGCCCAAGCGAGCTTAAGGACATTGAAGTTGAGTGAGATCTAGACTCAGGGGTGTGATTTGCCTCAAGGTCTCTTACAGGCGTAGATAAATTACTCTGCATTTCGAGGGAGGGTAAATTCCCTAAAGGTTTTGGCTGAAGCAGATCTTTCCAGTCATCTTTAGGGCTATATGAATTAACTAAAGACTCAAGGTTCCTCTTGAAGGCTTCTTCAATTTGCAGATTGCGATGCTCATTAATAAGATTAAGTGATATATTTTCATTAACTTTACTGGTCAATTTCTGCATTGGACAAAAATGGGGGGCACGTACATATGCTAATCCGCAGAATGAACAATTTTTGGGCGGAGGTGTCTCTATTTTAAGAAGATCAGAAATTTTAGGCGGCCAATTACCTCCACCGCTACTGCTACTTACATTTACTATTCGAGCATAATTATCATGCCGAGTTGTATAGTTCGTTTGATAAACTGCTGGTGTACTATTTGAAGCCATAACTACTACCTTTTTCTTTAAATAGAAATAAAGTAGTCATTTTATAGCCCCCAAAAAAGCATAGCAATTTAACACTACAAACTTATAACTATATATTTCATATAGTTACCAAAGAAATCGCAATATGTATATATTTTATACATTTAAAAAATTTATGAATTCTTTATGTTGTTTATTATTCCCGGCCCTAACAAGCCAAAGACTACAGCACATAAAATAAAGGCACCTGTATTTATAAAAAAGGGTGCATTAAACTTAATAAATTTTTTGGGTTTTGGTTCAAGCCTTACTTCTGGTGTACCGTTTACTCTTTCTGTTTGGACGCCTCGTTGAGGTCTCTGACGCTGCGCTTCCAAATCATAATCTGAAACTTCAATCGTTGGTCTCGTACCAGTACCCCGAATACCATCACGGTTAATATGGCGAGTGTGTGCTGCATCTCGAATATCTGATGGTGTCATGCGGGTGACTCGGCTCTCATGCGCAGCAGGCGCTACTCTGGTCAAACGAGTCATTGGTATATCTTGACGCGCAATAGAATTTTGTCCAGCAGACTTATAAGTGTTCGGAGGTGGAGCTAAATAAGCTGTAGATAGTTGTGATTGTGATGGCATGATTTTCTCGCTGTCTTTTTCTTATGAAAGCGAATAATAATGCAATAGTGCTATACCGGCCAAGCTTTTAAATATCGAAGTTTTCGAATATGAGGCAAGCCCCCTAAAACCATAAACTTAAAGAGCCACTAAGTGGCTCTTTCATAGATTTGAGTTGTACTATTTTTCACTCTGACGAGTCAAACGAACAACTTCTTCTCGTAACTTATGAAGATCGAGCGGCTCTGCTGATTTGATGTGATGAGAAACAGGCTCCCCACTCACAAGCGCCACTCTAGACAAGAAACGTTTAGGCAGTTTTGCCATAGCATTTCCGCCTTGATGACTAAAGAAGCTTCCCCACAAGCCTTGTAGCCCCATAGGAATAACAGGTACAGTGTTACGCTCAAGTATTTTTAAAAGTCCTGGCTTAAACTCATCGACTTCACCATCACGAGTCAACTTACCTTCTGGAAATAAAACAATAAGCTCTCCGTTATCAAGAGCTTTTGCAATCGAATCGAATGCCTTGTCATAGACCTCAGGATTCTTAGTCTTAGAATCAATCGGAATTGTACGTAACGCTCTGAATATAAAGTTCAACACAGGCATGTCGTAAATCGGCTTAAACATAATAAAGCGTGTTGGACGAGGTACAAGACCGCCAATAATTAAAGCATCAACAAAACTCACATGATTGGCCACAATAATCGCTGGCCCCTGCTCTGGTATCACTTTATTCAAGTCATTATGTTTCACTCGATACATAATATTCACCAAGCACCAGACAAGGAAACGAGCGACAAATTCTGGCACCAAGGTAAAGATATAAGCTGCAACACAAAGGTTAAGCACAACCAAGCACCAAAAGAATGTATCAAGACCAAGCTTGAGAACCGCAAGTACGACCAACCCAAAGATAGATGCCATCACCATAAAGAGCGCGTTCAAAATATTATTGGCCGCGATCATTTGAGCTCGTTCACTTTCTTCGCTACGTGTTTGTATCAAACCATAGAGAGGCACAATATAAAGCCCGCCAGAAATACCCACACCTATCAACATAAAGAACACTTGCCAGTGTGTTGATGAAGCAAGAGCATCTCCTAAACTCAGTTCTGTGCCAGTAATCGGTGGGATTGCAGCAAGAAACCCACCAAATATGCTCAACCCTAACGCCCCCAGCGGCACTAAACCAATCTCGACTTTACCCGCTGAAAGCAAACTACAAAGCAGCGAGCCAATACCAATACCAACGGAAAAGGCCACCAAGAACATGGTAATAACACTTTCAGTTGAAGACAGATATTGACTTGTATAAACAGGAAGTTGCGTTAGATAGGCAGCGCCCAAAAACCAAAACCAAGACACACCAAGCATACTTAAAAAAACACTACGATTTTGCTTCGCATGCTTAATCAAGCTCCAAGTGGAGTGTTTTTGTACAGGCTTATCTGGCATGGCTAGTGAAGGCGCGTCAGGGATTGACCTAGACGAGAACCAACCAATAATGGCAAAAGTAATTAATAGAATGCTAATCACAAGTTTTGGTGTTTCAATTTCAAAAACCAAACCTGCAATAATATTACCAACAAGAATTGCTAAAAAAGTGCCCAGCTCAACCCATGCATTCGCAGTGTTAAGGTCTTCACGCTGCACGTGTTGAGGAATAATAGAATACTTAACAGGGCCAAATAATGTTGACTGTGTTCCCATTAAAAACAATAAAGCAACCATCCCCCAAAGGGCATCAAACCAAAGGCATACAACACCGAATGACATAATGATAATTTCAAGCAGCTTTATCTTTTGAATCCAAGCGGATTTTTCAACTTGATCTGCATAATAGCCAGACTTTGCAGAAAAAAGAAAAAATGGCAATACAAAAGCCATGTTAGCAAAGTTACTCCAAGCTCCAGCCTGCTCTGCTGCAATTAAAGTAAAACTGATTAAAATAACAGTTTTAAATAAATTATCATTCATGGCTCCAAAAAACTGAGTCATAAAAAATGGAAAAAACTGTCGACTCTTTAAGAGTTCACTTGTCTTCATGTTGTACACCTTGTCCAAGCGACTCAATAAATCCCTTGGGTTTGAATAACGACCTATATTTATATATTTCTTACCGTAGAATCCATAAACACTCTTGAGCACCACAGCCTCGCAAGCCACCAGGCACTTTCTTAATATCAATGGACTTAATAGTATAGGTGTCTCCGTATAAATGAGAGATCATCTTTTTAGGCACAGAGAAAGGAGGTCCCTCAACTTGAGCTTGATCATAAACAAAAGTAATCAAAAACTGAGAAGCTTGATGTGTAACACGGCTTAACTGGTTCGCATAGTCCGCTCGCATTGACTCAGGCATGGCGACTAAAGCTGCTCTATCGTAGATAGCATCCACCTGACCAATATGTTGCGATGTTAAAGCAAAGAAATCACCAACGTATATTTCAATATGTTCGCCTGTGTATTTTTTAAACTGATCGATGATTATGACTTGAGGTGCAATACCAAGGCTTTTGAAAAGATCAACAACGGCGCTTTCCACTAACTCAACACCCACCACCTTATAACCTTCTGAGAGAAGCCAAAATACATCCATTGATTTTCCACATAAGGGGACAAATACTGTTTGCCCTTTATCAAGCCCCATTCGGTGGAATTCATCTTTAATAAAAGCATTTGGTTTACCTTCATGAAAACCTATTTCACTTTTGGCCCACTTCTCTTTCCAGAACCCTGATTCCATGGCATATCCCTCTTCTCTTTATAAAACTCTAATGTTGTTCTTCTTAGGCTCATTGTGTAGCATACGGCTATTCAGTCCTATCATCACAATGCCCTAGGCGAAAGTAATCTAACATGAACCAAGATCACCAAAACACAAACGCAAAAGCAAATCCTTATGACGCTATTATTATCGGTGGAGGCGCTGCCGGCTTAATGTGTGCAGCTACACTCGGTAAAAAAGGCAAGCGTGTTGTCATTCTTGATCATGCCAATAAGGTTGGTAAAAAAATTCTTATGTCTGGTGGTGGTCGTTGCAACTTTACTAATTATGATATTAGTTGGGAAAACTACCTTTCTGCTAATTCACATTTCTGCAAATCAGCCCTAAGCCGTTATACGCAGTATGATTTTTTAGACCTGATCTATAAATATGAAATTCCGTTTCATGAAAAAACCAAGGGTCAACTTTTTTGCGACAACAAAGCAAAAGATATTTTAAATATGCTCTTAGATGAGTGTGCTTTAGGCGCTGTGGAAATTCTGACTTCAACAAAAATTGATCAGATAGAGAGACAAGCCTTAGAAGAAGGCTCTCAGATTTATAAGCTCAGTACATCTCGCGGCTTATTTAGTGCGCCCTCTCTTGTTATTGCCACAGGTGGATTATCCATTCCAACCATGGGCGCAACTGGCTTTGGTTATGATATTGCCAAACAGTTTGGTCTTAAAGTGACAGCGAAGCATGCAAGCTTAGTGCCCTTTACTCTTGCTCAACCAATGTTAGGCGTTGCACAAAGCCTTGCAGGTGTTTCACTCCCAGTACTTGTCGAAACTGGCAAAACAAGCTTCCATGAAGATTTACTCTTCACTCATAAAGGGCTTAGTGGTCCTGCTATTTTGCAGATTTCAAATTACTGGTGGCCGGATATGTCTATCAAAATAGACTTCCTGCCTCATGACTCAATTGATGACTTAATTGAATCATGGCAAGTAAATGGTATTAAGAAAAACCTTGTTAATGCACTATCAGAGCACATGCCAAAACGACTTGTACAAGCATGGTTTGAACATATTGACACTTTAAAACCACTTGCAGAGCGCACAGCCCTGCAACTGAACCCCAAAGAAGTTAAAGCTATCTCTGAGGCATTTCATCAGTGGCAGCACACTCCTAAAGGGACTGAAGGCTATAAAACTGCTGAAGTCACCCGTGGCGGTGTTGATACAGATGAGATTTCATCGAAAACCTTTGAAGCGAAAAAAGTCCCCGGCCTTTACTTTGTTGGTGAAGTCATGGATGTGACTGGCTGGCTTGGTGGTTTCAACTTCCAGTGGGCCTGGGCTAGTGCTTGGTGTGCCGCTCAGTTTATCTAAGCTACACGCCTAAAGCCATTATGGGCTCTGTTGCCAAGTGTTACGTTTTTCTCCTAGCCTGATACATTTTATCAGAGGCGATAAGGCTTGAATGCCTTATAATTTATAACAACTTAAAAAGGGGCAGCCCTCGGAGAAGCTCCAAGCGCTACATCCGCTCAATAAGAAAGGTATGATTATGGATAAACAAGTCTGGCTTAATATCGGCTCCCAAAACTTAACAATTGCAAAACTCTTCTACGAAAACATGCCTTTCTGCATGATCAATACAAAGCACTCTAATGACAAGATGCTCAGCCTCTATCTTGGTGATAACAAACTTGTTGTAAACCTGTTTGAAAATAGCGTCTTCGCCACAATCCTTGGTGCATCCCCTGCTCAGTCCTCCGAAATGCTGATGTCGATTGGTGCTGGTAGCATTAACGAAGTCAATCAGTGGGCTCAGGCTGTGCGCAACTCTGGTGGCAAAATCTTAGCAGAGCCTGACATGAAAGATGGCTGGATGTATGGCTTTGGGTTTGCTGATCCTGATGGCCATAAATGGAATGTGCTCTTTATGGATTACGATAAAATGCCGAAATAATCTCTCCAGAAGCAGAGGAAGGCATTGTAAATTTGAAATGCCTTCTGTCTTATAGCACTAATCCGTTTTTGACCTATAAATTAAGCTCCAATCTCCAGTCCCGCCATTAATAGCCATTAACGGCTCTCCACAGTGTCTAAAAATATCAAGCCCAACTGTTAACACGCAATTCGAAGTTAAAGGATCACGCACCGAAGCATAGTACTCAACATTCACTGATCCAGGTATAGCATCTTCAGGCACAAACCCATCAATAATCCGAGCATGGCTATTCGTCCCAAAATATGCAGGCCCATCGATATTTTCAAATAATTTTGCGAGTTTCAATACTTCAAAGTACACAGTACCTGAGCCGTTTAAAATTTTGAATGGCTTTTCCCCTGGCTGAAGGCGTGCATTAATCGACTCAAGCACTTCTTTTGATGTTCGACCTTCACACCCTTGAAGGCTATCCAATCGATTTTCAATCTGCTGACGAGCAAGAGGTGCAGGCTTCCCATCTGTCAGTAGCATTTCCTCGCAAGCAAAAGAACACGTCCTTAAGGTTGGCTGCCCAATCATCCAGCGATTGTTGCCAAGGGGAAAGATATCGTACTTGTTTGAAATTGACTTCACGCCCTTCCAAGGTCCATTCAGTTGAAGAGGAATCTTAAAAGCAAGCTTTGATGACTTTTCGTCAAAGTGAAAGCCAGCAGTTAAAAAGCTAACACCATAGCGCTCAAATTGAGGCCCATAATGTTCAGGTGCATCAAAGTAAGCTGAGAAGTAATTCGAAGCCTTACTATAAATTTTATGTGTTTCAAAATGAGACATATCATGTAATTCATTTGGCACAACGCGATGACGACCATCCTGGCTCGCTATCAAAAAATAATACTGGTTCGATGCAATACACTGAGGGTATGCCTTCAAAAGCTGACCTGTATGTTTTGTTAACTGATATCGATCGCCAACCTGCGCTGGAGCTGAAAGGGGCAATGGCGTAATACCAGAAGAAGTATCTCCACCCATAAGGTGTTTAGAAGCAATAGGAGGCTCTTTCATATCAACAAGATTTACAGAAACAAGTGCATTTGGCCTATTCGCAGTCTGGTTTAGTTGAAAAGATGTATTTGCAATATCAAAGCTTGCAGGTCTAGTAGCTTGTCCCGTTACGTACATAATGGCCTCTCATCCCAAAAAGCCATATCATCGGATAAAATAGCTCAACAGAGGCCTCATGCTTACATTATTTTAAGATAACTGGGCTAGTTCCAAAGACTAGTACAAATTTCAATCAATCAAAGCCGTGCAAGCCCCTGCACTCAATGGCTTATAACTTAAAAAATCAGATAAAAGTCACTAAAGCAATGCTTCTAAACTTGAACAGAATGCTATTCATTGGCAAAATCAATAGATAAAGCTATTTTAATCGAAAAACTCATCGAGCTTACTGCAAAGAGCAAGCCTATACTGGTCGAAAACCCATTGGGTATCTCTTGCACTATTACGGCTCACACCGCACACTGGAGTTATAACCTTGAAAAAATCTCTTCAAGATCAGTTATTGAAAGCTGGCCTTGGTAATAAGCAACAAGCCAGACAGATTAATACTGCAAAGAAAAAACAGCAGAAACAGCCTAAAAATGCCAACAATCAAGGTACAACTAATGCGCAAGCAGCGCGTCAAGCTCAGGCTGAAAAAGACAGACAACGTAATTTGGAACTTCAAGAGCAAGCTCAGGCCAAAGCTTTACAAGTTCAAATTAATCAGTTAATCGATTCCAATAAACTCTCAACCTATGAGCGTGGTCTACCCTACTACTTTATTGACGGCCGCAAAGTCTACAAACTCAAAGTTGACGAGAAAACACGTATCCGCCTTGCATTCGGTCAAGTTGGTATTGCAAAAAATGGCGATGACAAGCAACCAAACTTTCATCTATTGCCTGAAAACACAATCCAAAAATTAAAAGACCGTAAGGCTGAAAAAGCAGTAGTCTGGCATCAATCACCAAATAGTTTAAAAGACTATTTGGAAGCCAACGATATTGAAGATTGGAGCTATCCTAAAGGGCTCTTTGACTAAAAAACTGAACGACAGAACATGAGGTTGCTATGAGATCGCAAATGATGCCAACGTACTCACCACCAGAAAATATGGAAGTGAGCCATGGTGAGGGTATTTATCTTTACACTGCAGACGGTCAAAAATACATTGACTGTGTAAGCGGTATCGCTGTGAACTGCTTTGGTCACGCAAACCCAGAGCTTGTAAAAGTGCTAAAAAAACAAGCTGAGCGCCTATGGCATGTGTCTAATATGTTCCGCGTACCAGAAGCTGAAAAGCTTGCACAAACGCTTGTAGACCACTCTTTTGGCGATCATGTGTTTTTTGCAAACTCAGGTGGTGAAGCTGTAGAAGCAGCAGTTAAAGCTGCTCGTCGTTACCATCATTGCAAAGGCCACCCAGAGCGTAAGCGTATTGTTGCCTTTGAAAGCTGCTTCCATGGTCGTACAACAATGACTGTTGCAGTTACAGGTAATAAAGCTCACATGGAAGGCTTCTTTAATGGCGATCTTGATTGTGATCATGTTCCATTTGAAGACATGGATGCACTTAAAGCTGTAGTTTCAAAAGAAAAAACAGCTGCTATTATCCTTGAGCCTGTGCAAGGTGAAGGTGGTGTTCGTCCATTTACAAATGAATTTATTAAAGCTGTTCGTGAACTTTGTGATGAAACTGGCACACTTCTTATTTTTGATGAAGTGCAATGTGGTGTTGGCCGTACAGGTACTCTATTTGCATATGAGCAAACAGGCGTTACTCCTGATCTTATGTCTCTTGCAAAAGGCCTTGGGGGCGGCTTCCCTATTGGTGCATGTATTGCAACACAAGAAGTTGGTCAACACATGACATTCGGTACTCATGGGACTACATTTGGTGGTAACCCAATGGCTTGCGCTGTAGGCCAAAAAGTATTAGATATGATTCTAGCGCCGGGCTTTTTAGATGGCCTTAAATCTGTAGCCGCATACTTCCAAGGTAAACTTGATGATCTTTGCAAAGACTTCCCACAGGTTTTCTCAGGTTGGTCAGGTAAAGGGTTAATGCTTGGTCTAGCTTGTGTGCCAGAAAATACACAACTTTTAACCCTTGCACGTGATCATGGTTTACTTGTAGCCAAATCTGGTGGTAATAAGATCAGATTCTTACCACCTTTAAATATGTCAACTGATGAAGTTGATCAAGTAGCTGCTATTCTTCGCGACTGCTGTGCGAAAGTGAAATAACTCCCCTTCTCTAAAAAAGAAGAGTAGTTGTACTCTCCTCTAACCCTTCCAGCGGTTAGATGATAAGCCAGCACATGATGCTGCTGGCTTCTTTCCTTTAAGAGCTTCGTCTTATAGGTAAAGCCCAACACTTACATCTAGGCCTACTTATAAGATTGAGAGCTTAACGGCAGTCTTTCTCATTCGTTAAGGAGGTTGTCATGCAAACGGATATGCTCAATTGGCTGGATAGCCAACAATCCACAATGGAATCCATGCTGCATGAATGGTGCTCAATTAATACAGGCACTGAAAATGTAGAAGGGCTTAATACACTTCGCCCTCTTATTATTGATGCTTTCAAAGCATTAAATGCTCACATTGATGTTCTTGAACCTGCAAAGGTTGAAGAAGTCACCAACCAAGGACATGTACGCCAAGTGCCAGTTGGTCATAACCTGCGTATTTCAAAAATACGTGAAGGTAAACCAAAGGTCATGATGATTGGCCATATGGATACAGTTTTTGATAAAGACCACGAGTTTCAAGTGCTCACAACTCTTGATGAAGAGCGTCTCCAGGGCCCAGGTGTCACAGACATGAAAGGCGGCATCTTAGTGATGCTTCACGCTCTTAAGGCCTTTGAACAAAGTGAACTGGCTAATGAACTCAGCTGGGAAGTCTTTCTCAACTCCGATGAAGAAACTGGTTCTCGAGGCTCAATGCCAGAGATTATTGCAAGCGCAAAACAAAGCGATATAGGGCTTGGCTATGAGCCTTGTATGCCTCATGGTGCTCTTGCAGGCCAGCGTAAAGGTTCTGCTAATTATGCAGTGTCAGTTAAAGGGCGAGCAGCTCATGCTGGTCGAGAGTTTCATAAAGGCCGGAATGCGGTTGCTGCTCTATGTCGTTTTTTAAACATGCTTGATGATTTAAACGATGTACGCAATACAATTACATTGAACGTTGCCCAAATTCAAGGTGGCGGCGCACTTAATGTTGTTCCACCACAAGCTGTTGGTCGTTTTAATATTCGAGTTGAATCCCTTGAAGATCAGAAATGGTTTGAAGACTATATTGAGCAGGCCATCAATATCTCAAATCAACAAGACGGTTTAAGCTTCGAGCTTTTTGGTGGTTTCACTCGCCCACCAAAAATTATTGATGAAAAAACTAAGCGCCTGTGTGACCTTGTTCAAAGCTGTGGCCAAGAGCTTGGTATTGATATTACTTACGAACCGACCGGTGGCTGTTGCGATGGAAATAATTTGGTAGCAGCAGGTTTACCAACTGTAGATACACTGGGTGTTCGTGGTGCAAATATACATTCAAGCGACGAGTTTATTTGGATAAAGAGCCTTTCTGAGCGAGCTAAGTTAAGCTATCTCATTTTAAGGGCTTTTGCACAAAACCCTTCAATTATTGCAAAGGCTTAAAAGCACCAAATAAATTAAATTAGAAATTTAAAAAAAAGGCATAAAAAAAAGCAACAACACCAACATTGAAATACAAGGATTAAGTTATGATTTTACGTTTAGCCAGGATGGCAGACATGGATAAAATTTTGGAATTCACGAGCGCTATTGATGGCGGCATGACTTCCCTCCCCCATGATGCATCCGCATGGGAATCCAAACTCGCTATAAATGAAGCCAGTGTCCATGCTGCAGTACCACAACCTGAAGGTGATATTTACCTTTTTTTATTAGAACAAGATAATAAAATTGTCGGTACAACAGCTATTTATACAGGCGTTGGTTTAACTAAGCCCTTTTATAGTTATAAAGTGTCGACGCATGTATCTAAATCTGACTTTTTAACAAAAGTTGTCAAAACAAAAATTCTTCATTTGGTGAACGATTTCACTGGTGCTACTGAGCTTGCCTCACTTTATTTATTACCAAAATTTAGAGCACCAAATGCAGGGCGTTTTTTGTCCAAAAGTCGTTTCTTAATGCTGCATCAATTTCAAGAGCGTTTTGATAATACTATTTTTGCTGAACTCAGAGGCTGGGTTGACTCACAAGGTCGATCTCCATTTTGGGAAGCGCTCGGTGAAAAATTCTTCAAAATGCCATTCCAAAGAGCTGACTTTGTGTCTGCAGTGAATGGCAGCCAATTTATCTCAGATTTAATGCCCAAATATCCAGTGTATATGGAGCTTTTACCTGAAACAGCTCAGCGAGTTGTTGGTGAGTGTAATGATAATACTCGTCCAGCAAAACGACTGTTAGAGCAAGAAGGTTTTCAATGGAAAGGCTATGTGGATATTTTTGATGCAGGCCCTTCTATGCAATGCGATATTCAGCATATCAACATTTTAAAGAAAGCACTTAAAGTCAAAGTTGCTGGAACCCATAATAAACCTATCGATCCAACAGCACAGCACTATATTCTGAGCAATGGTCGCTTAACCGATTATCGTATTGCGCTGTCACCTATTGAGATTCAAGATGATCAAGCCATTATTCCTGAGCAGGTCATGAGGGATTTAGACCTGCAGTTAAATGATGAACTTGATTTATTACCAATGCAGACAAAGTAAATACATCTGCGAATAAAAACTATACCCATAGCGTTTAAGTTTAAGGTGTAAAAAACGCCTCATGAAATAACTCAGCAAGGCGCGACAACGCAGCATAGCTATTCTATGCAAGGCGGAGCAACACAGCTGAGTCATTTCATGTGGTGAGAGGAACACCTTAAACTCAAACGCTATGGGTATAAATGTCAAAAAAGGATTTAATGATGAAACAAGAACACCCTGCACTTTTTATCAATGGCAGCTGGACTCATGGCAGCGGCCATACTTTTAAAAGTACCAACCCTGCAACTAATGAACTAGTTTGGCAAGGAAACAGTGCCACAAAAGCAGATGTAAATATGAGTGTCGATTATGCTCGCCATGCTTTTGACGCTTGGTCTCAATTTTCACTTGATGAAAGACTTGTTTTTATTGAAGCTTACAAAGAGCAATTAGAGCTTGCCAAGGATGAGCTTGCTCAAACGATTCATGAAGAAGTTGGTAAGCCATTATGGGAAGCTAAAACTGAAGTTGCAGCCATGATTGGCAAGGTTGCTGTTTCGATTGAAGCTTATCATGAGCGTACTGGCCATAAACTCAGTGTTGCTAATGGTATTACAACTGAATTGCAGCACCGCCCTCATGGTGTTGTTACCGTATTTGGCCCTTTTAACTTCCCTGGTCATTTACCAAATGGTCATATTATTCCTGCATTAATTGCTGGCAATACAGTGATCTTTAAACCAAGCGAGCAAGCACCAAAAACTGGTGAGCACATGGTTCAAATTTGGCAGAAAGCTAATATTCCGTGCGGCGTCATTCAACTGATGCAGGGTGAAAAAGACACTGGTGTTGCACTTGCTAACCATTCTGGTATTGATGGTTTATTCTTTACAGGCAGCTCACCAACCGGGGCTATATTACAAGAAAATAATGCCAAGCTTTTCGGCAAAATTTTAGCGCTTGAAATGGGTGGGCATAACCCTCTTGTTGTTAATAAAATTACTGATATCAATGCTGCTGTATATACAGCTATTGAATCAAGCTTTATTACATCAGGCCAAAGATGTACTTGTGCGCGAAAACTTGTGCTTGTTAAAAGTGATCAGTCCGAAGCATTTTTAAAAGCATTTATTAAAGCAACTCAAAACATCAAACTGACGCTAAATAATACACAAGGTTTTATGGGCCCGGTTATTAATACACACCAAGCCTCTCGCCTTCTTGCAAAACAAGAAAAACTCATTGCAGCAGGCGCAAAGTCACTTGTTGAAATGACACAACCAGACTCATCACTCGCGTTTGTTACACCAGGCATTATTGATGTAACAGGTATTGACGTACCTGATGAAGAAGACTTTGGCCCACTTTTAAAAGTCTATCTTGTTGACTCTTTGGAAGATGCTATCAAAGAAGGCAATAACACTATCTACGGTTTATCTGCTGGCCTCATCAGCGAAAAAACAGAAGACTGGGCTGTATTCCAGAAAAAAATTCGCGCGGGCATTGTGAACTGGAATAAACCAACAACAGGTGCGAGCGGTAAAGCGCCATTTGGCGGGCCAGGCGCAAGTGGTAACTACAGACCTGGTGCTTATTATGCCGCAGATTATTGTGCTTATCCTATGGCAAGTGTTGCAACAGAGAAGCCGACACTTCCAGCCTCTTTAGCACCAGGAATCGAACTCTAAAATAATAAGGACAATAACAATGACAGAAATACACGAAATTAACTTCGATGGTTTAGTAGGGCCTACACATAATTTTGCAGGTCTCAGCTTTGGCAATATTGCATCTCATGCACACTCCAAGCAAACCTCGCACCCTAAAAAAGCAGCACTACAGGGCCTTGAAAAAATGGCGACACTCATGCGCATGGGTTTAAAACAAGGAGTGTTCCCTCCACATGAAAGACCACATATTCCAAGCTTACGAAAGCTTGGATTTCAGGGTACCGCTTCAGACATCATAAAAACAGCTGCTGCTGATCATAAGCAACTACTCACAAATATGAGCTCGGCCTCTTCTATGTGGGTAGCGAATGCGGGCACTACTTCAGCAAGTAGCGATACATCAGATGGTAAAACTCATTTTACTGCCGCTAATCTTTCAAGCATGCTGCACAGATCAATTGAGCATGAACATACCTCAAAGATGCTTCGTACCATCTTTGCAAGTGATCAATTCTTTGCTCACCATGATGCACTACCGGGTACACAGTTTTTTGGTGATGAAGGTGCTGCAAACCACACTCGTTTTTGCAATTCTAAGGGCACTCAGGGCTTGTCATGCTTTGTCTATGGTCAAAGCTATATGCAAGGTGGTACTAAGCCTGCCAAGTATCCTGCAAGGCAAACACTGGAAGCCAGTGAAGCTATTGCGAGGCAGCATGGTTTAACTGCGCACAACACCCTTTTTCTCCAGCAAAACCCAGATGTTATAGACCAAGGTGTTTTTCATAATGATGTGATTGCAGTTGGGTCTCGAAATATTATGTTTTGCCATGAACAAGCTTTTTTAAATCAGAAAGCTGCATTAACGGCACTAAAACAAGAGCGAGAAAAAACAACAGGTGAAGCATTTCATATTATTGAAGTGCCAACGGCTGCCGTTAGCGTTCAAGACGCTGTAAGCACTTATTTATTTAATACACAGCTTGTTTTTCCACAAGGTAAAAAAGCAACAATTATTGCGCCACAAGAGTGTCATGATAATCCTGCCGTTAAAGACTATTTAGAAAGCCTTATCGCAAACTCTGAAGCAATTGAAGACGTGAAGTTCTTTGATTTACGACAAAGCATGAACAATGGTGGCGGGCCTGCTTGTCTACGTTTTAGAGCAGCTCTTTCAAATGCGGAAATTGAAAGTATTGGAATCTCGACAAATACGCTGATGACTGAAAAGCTTTATGATCAGCTTACAGCATGGGTTTCTAAGCATTATCGCGATGAGTTAACGCCAGATGATTTACTCGACCCAGCGCTCTACCAAGAGTCGATGACAGCCCTTGATGAGCTGACATCAATTTTGAAAGTTGGAAGCCACTTTTATGACTTCCAAAAATAAGAGTGATTAATAAACCCCACCGCCGTGGCGCTTAGCGCCTAGCCACGGCATTTCTCGCTCAGGCTTATCAAGATAATCATCCATCTCCAAATCTGCATCAACGAAGTGCTCACCATACTCAAGCATTTCTTTAAACTCCATTGCCGCTTGATAATTCTTATGGAAGAACAAGCAACGAAGAGTCCTATTCGCTTGCTCAAAAGCAAGCACCTCAAGTGTCATATCGACTTTTGGTAAATAGATTTTTAAATCACCAGCATGGTCTTGCAAACGAAAACGCTCATCATGCATTTCAAGTAAACATCCTGAAAAGTTAATGTTTCTTAATTTCGCAAAAAGTGTACTTGGAACTGCATCTTCCCACTCTTCTGGTGGTAAGAAGTTATCTGACATAATTTTAATTTTTGGTCTATTTGTGACATATCGAGGATCTCGACGACGATCTAGAGTGACATAGCTGTGTGGTGGATATGTTCGCACCCCGTCAATCGTATCTAGATTAATTTGCGCCATAAAGCCTTTTACAAGCTGAGCAACAACACGAGGACGCTCAACATGAATAAGGTGATCAGCATCATCTAATGTTGCAAAAGTACCGTTTACGCAGGCATCGGTAAAGTGAGCATGATCGTAAGGTGCACTCAGATGATCATATTCACCTGTGAAAGCTAAAACGCGACAAGAAGGCGTATTTTTAATGGTGTTTTCACTAAGACCATCACCCTTAATAACAAGTTGAACTAGCTTATTTAAACATTGCTTTTGTACTTCATTTAGAGCTTCTAGTTTCTTTCTGAAGTATTGTCTGAAAACACCCCAAGTTCTGCCACGACCTAAAATATCATCACTGACAAGATATAAAAGTGCAGCATCAGCACAGTCAAGGTAATCACCATTATCTAATCGATGAACAACTTCACTGAGTAAAAGTTGCCAAATTTTGGTAGGTTTATGAGTTATACCATTCACGATAAGTGAGGAAATTTTATCGCCCCAACGCAGCGATGTTTCTAAAGCTACACTGGCTGCAGCAGATGAACCAAGCAAATGTAGTGTATGCCCTTCCAATGCTGGTGCTTTTAAAAGGCTTTCAACAAAGTCTGCAAAGCTTTTCAGCTCGATATCTTGATCAGACACATCAACATCCATATTCATACCAAAACATGGAAGAGAGACAAAAACAATATTATGCGTTTCACGCATTTGAAGCGCTAAATGTTTATAGACTTTTAATGATTCAAGTGGTCCTAATAATACGACCATTGTATCTTTGGATTTTTTTAGAGAGGACTTTAAACCAAGCACGTGCAATGGCCATTGATCGACCATAATTGTTTGCATTTTATTTTGTAGAGAAAAACCTTCTGGTTGTTGCCATTGAATATCTTCATTAATAACACCGGTTGGCATATTAAAGCTTTTAATTTCTTCGACTACTTTTTTAGTTTTTTTCTTCGCCATAAAGTCATATCCTGTGTGATCAAAAAACAATTTAATGATATCACTTTAATAATAGACGAAGTGGACCAGACTGCCCGCAAGGATACATAATTCTAATAAAATTTCACAATATATCAGCCATTTAAGCCAATTTAATTTATGTAACAGCTAAAATATTTCAAACATCATCAAACTACAGATTAATGATGACCGAGTGGTTTATAAAAATTATACTGAAGTAGTTTATTTGAATAAAACTCAAGCTGTTCCCAAATTTCATCACATAAATTATCGCGATAAACAGTTTTTTTAAAAATAGGATATTCTTGCTTATACACTTGAATTAATCGAACATTATGGTTACTTAAAGATGCCTGCATATTAACAAGTCGATCAGCGGCTTTAATGACGAGTGCTAATTCAAGCTCACCTTGAACCCGTGACATTTTTGCGTATGTCTTTGATTTTTTTTCTTGACGATTGAGCCCTGGCTCATCGGTGACAATCGAAACACAATCAGCGATGAAACCACCAAACTCTTGGTAGATCATCTTATTGGTCACAGGCGTATCTTCGACCACATCATGTAAATAGGCGATAATGGTTGCATTAATGCCGTAAGACTCGACATAGCGAGCTACTGCATCAAGATGCATTATATAGGGTAAATCACCATAAGTTTGACTACCGTGAGCTTTCTCAGCGTAAGCTCTTGAATACTCAATAAGAGATTGATCAATCTCAACCACTTAGCTCTCCTTTGCAAATCGTTTTATCAAAATGTCACATACGTCATCCGGTTGCTCTAAGGGTACAAAGTGACCAGCATGAGGAACAATTGCTAAGTCAGCTTTTGCATTCAATCTAGATGCCTTAATGGACTCAAGAGAAACTATCTTATCGTTTTCGCCTGCAACAAAGAGTGTCGGCACTTGCAACTGAGCCATATCAGCTAATAAAACACGCCTATCAAGGGTTGCCTCTAGCTGCCTCAAATAGACATCTTTAGCATCATCACCACCCATTTTTTGAATGAACTGGCGCAGCTCAACGTTGGTGTATGTTGACTCATCAAGATAGTCTTTTAAACGCCTGTCACTTATACCTGTGAAACTACCCTTTCTAATCATACCAATAGAAGAGCGAACAATGGCCTTCTCTTCTTCAGGATAGCCCATACTTGATGCACCAATAACTACAAGATCTTTAACTCTTTCAGGAAAAGCTAAGGCAAACTCTTGCGCGATATAGCCGCCCATTGAGAAGCCAATGAGATTAAAAGAATCGAATGAAGCCTTTGCAACACTTTTAATCATCTCTGCCACAGTGCTTTGTGTTCTTAAGCTAATAATTTGCTTTTGAGTAAACAGTGGCGCTTGGTGAGTCCATAGAGTTTCATCACATAAAGTGCCTGGTAAAAATACGGTAGGTGTCGCAATCATAATTAAATCCATAAAACTTAAAGATAAAAGTCTAAAGGAAAATAGATTAATAAAATAGAAGCGAATTAAAAATAAAAGAATGGAATTAATATGAACTAAGACGGGATTTAAAATCATTAACTTCAGAAAGAAGAAAATGGCGCATCTGGAAGGATTCGAACCTCCGACCCCCTAGTTCGTAGCCAGGTACTCTATCCAACTGAGCTACAGATGCGCGGTGTGTGGGCCATTATACATAGGTTTTTTTAAATTGCAACCACTATTCTGAAATACTTTTTACTTTTTACTTTTTACTTTTTGAAGAATAAAAAACATAAGGGCAAAATAAGAAAAGCTAGCACGCATGAGTTGCCAGATATAAAAAACTATTCAGGAAATAAAAAAATTTTGAGAGTATCAAAAAAGAGATTTATTTAAATAAATAAGGATGGTATTTAAGATCATCAACTTCAGAAAGAAGAAAATGGCGCATCTGGAAGGATTCGAACCTCCGACCCCCTAGTTCGTAGCCAGGTACTCTATCCAACTGAGCTACAGATGCGCGGTGTGCGGGCTATATTAACGAAGCAATTTTACCCTGTCAAGCTTTTTATCTTTGAACTTGTCATAAGTAAAAAACTTGGCGGAGAGAGAGGGATTCGAACCCTCGATGGGCTTTTGACCCATACTCCCTTAGCAGGGGAGCGCCTTCAGCCACTCGGCCACCTCTCCACACGTCAGAATGATACTCATAATAACCGAAGAGTGCAACCCTTAAATTCACTTTTTTTTAATTTTTTTAAAAACTTGCAAGCTCAAAGTTCATACAAAAAAGACGAGGGACGCCATCTGGCCTTCCATTCAGCCAGATGTACTCAAGGGAAAATATCCCCCTCGCCAAGCTCTAAATTCTTCAGAAAGCTGCTCAGTATCAAGCTGCAATCGCTCTATTAACTGCCTTAAGTCATCATAATTCATCTCTACAGCTGCTGTTTCAAGATGTGTTGCCAGCATTGCAAAGCGATCGACGACGAGCTCTTCAGCACCAAGCTTAATGCCTCGAGCTCGTTCAACAATATCGAGTGAAACTATCTGTGCACTATTCTCTAACTGAGAAGATTTAAAGTGCTTCAAGTCTTGATCAAGCTCATCTAGGTAAGCCGCCATTCTTGAAGTAAGGGATTGTTTGTCACCAATAAGTTCAAGCGCTTGAGCAGGTTGCCATACACACACATTATTTATATTGGATGGGCAGCACCAGTGATGTAATCGCTCTTTAAGAAGATCAAAGTTGAGAGGTTTCATTAAATAATCGCTCATGCCGCTATCGAGACAGCGCTGACGATCACCATCCATCGCATTAGCAGTTAACGCAATAATGGGGATACCTCTATATTTCTCGCCTGCTTCACCATTTCGAATAGCCTCTGTCGCGGTAAAACCATCCATGACAGGCATCTGACAGTCCATCAAAACCACATCGAATTCATCAGCTTTTAACAGCTCTAAACATTCTTGACCATCATTTGCAACAGCAATATTGCACTGAAGTTTATTTAAAACCCCCTTACCCACAACCTGATTCACGAGGTTATCGTCCACAAGTAAAACTCTTAAGCCTTTTAGAGGTTGCAGCTCAGTAGACTCTGTCGCAGGCTCTGAAGTTGATTGGCAAGATGCAGAAGCCTGCTTTTCAACCTTTTGTACTGTTGAAACTTTAGTGACTTTTCCTGCCGCCAAAGGCAACGTAATAATAAACTCACTTCCATGCCCATACTTTGAATTAACATGAATATGACCATTCATAAGTTCTGTTAAATTACGTGTGATGGCGAGACCTAAGCCTGAACCGCCAAAATGCCTTGTTGTAGAAGCATCAACCTGTGTAAAAGCACTAAACAACTGATCAACTCGATCTTCTGGTATACCGATCCCTGTATCAAAAATAATAATTTGAACATGCTCACCTTCAACTTGACGAGCACGGACACCTACCTCACCAGTTGAAGTAAATTTAATAGCGTTCCCGAATAAATTAATAACCATTTGACGTATACGGGTTGGGTCACCTTTGAAGTCATTCCACTTAAGCTCAGAAAAGTCTGTTGAACATTTAAGCCCTTTTTTCTCTGCCATAAAAGATAGACTTTCAATAGATGATTGAAGCAGTTCCGGCAAATTAAAATCAATCTGCTCTAGCTCCATTTTTCCAGACTCTATCTTAGAAAAATCTAAAATATCATTAATAATAGTAAGAAGCCCTTTCGCACTTGTAAGCGCTAGAGAACTAAATTGCTGCAACTTCCCAGACAGGTTTTCTTGCAGCATTAATTCAAGCATCCCAATAATACCATTCATAGGCGTACGAATTTCATGGGACATATTTGCTAGGAACTGCGTTTTAATTTGCGCAGCATTTTCAGCAGCTTCTTTAGCGTCCATCAATGCATTTTTTACATCCTGCTGGGCCGACACGTCCTGAATTGAGCCAAATATTCGCGCACAAATATTTTGCCCATCCATCACTTCATATTCTGCAATTCCGGTGATTGCTACCCAGACTTCTCGCCCACTCGTTGTAATTGCTTTAACTTCTACTCTAAATTGCTTATCATGATCAATACAGTCAGAAATTGCTTGCCTTAAAATATCTTTAGACTCATTGTTATAGAGATCCATAAAGCCAGATAAATCAAAATTATCATCATATATCTCAAAGATATCTCGAAACATATTTGAAACTTCAACATCACCAGACAATACATTGATTTCCCAAGCACCCATTCGACCTTGGTAGCTCATTTCTTCAAGCATGGCTTGCTTACGCGCTAAAAGGCGGTGTGTTTTACGACTTTCTGTAACATCAACACAGGCAACCACCATTCCCTGCAATCGATATGCTTTATCAAACATTGGAGTGCATCTGACATCGTAATAACCTGTTTGACCATCTTTCTTTTTTATTTTCCATATCGAGGAGTAAGCACTTTCATTACTAATAACTTTCCTCAAAATGGCTTGTGGTCTTGCCTCATTATTACGAACTAAGTTCATGTTTAATAGATCACGGCCAATAACAGCATCAAATAAATACCCAGTCACATCACAAAATGCATCATTAACCCAGTCAATCATACCGTCACAATCTGTGAGCACTAATAAATTTTGTGTTTGACTAGCAACCCTTGATAATTTCTCGACTTTGAGTGCATTCTCTTCAACGACAGTTACGTCCCTATTTGTACCAACAACACGAACTACCTCGCCATTTTTACCAATTTTAGGCAGGCCTGTTGCTTCTAGAGTTCTTATATCACCATTTGGATGAAATATCCTGAAATGAAGTCGAAAATCAATTTTATGTTCAATTGCTGCAAAAAACTTTTCCGAAACTATCTGCGCATCTTCCGGCACTATTAAGTTTGAAAAGTCTTCATACGCGCCATTAAATTTTTCCTTTTCCAGCTTGAATATACTGAACATCTCATCACTCCAAATGAGTTGTCCTGATTGTAAATCATACTCCCAAATACCAATACGCAATGAAGCAAGTGCAAAGTCTACTCGTTCAGAAAAGTGCTCAAACTCGGTATTTTTCTGCTTCATGCCAGCAGCGAGGGCTAAATACTGCTGCAAACCTGCAGCATCTACTTGCAACTGATCCGTCTCATTCAAGCATCTTTCACCATCCGACCTTTCAGAATACTGATGTCGTAGCAAATATAAAGCGAAAGGCAAGCACATTACGCTTGATAAAAATATCAAAAATAATTGGACACTAGTAGGTAGCTCAACATATCTTTCCCAAGATGAATCAGGCTGCAAACTAAAAAGGTAACTTTTATCATGAGTTCGGAAAGTAATAAAAGTTTGAGTATTGCCCCAATAGTAATGAACAGATGAGTCAGGCTGGGGTGAAGGAATAAAATGGCTACTTAAATTACTGCTACCTTCTTCAAACTCTAATGGTAGAACTTTAATATCAAGCAAGTGCAGTTCATTAATAATTTTAGACTCTAAATCTTTTAATGATACTTCAGACTCTCTTTGAAGAAGAATACTAGAAATATTATTCTGTGCATTTTTTTTAAAGTTGCTAAATACTTGCTGATTTGCGAACTGAAAAATAAAATATGTGCCAAGTGCTGCAACAGCAAGGCCAACCCAGCCTAAAAGCACTTTATCAATACGTTTCATCAGCCCACTTTGTGCTAAAAGTCTAATCATGTACTGCTTCACCATGAATTGAATTAAACATTTCACATTTGTGTGCTTATAAATAGGCGATTATTAATAATATCGCTCTTATTTATTTTAAATTACATATTTAAGATTAGACCAGATGGCATTTTATTGTGATTTTGTAACACAATTTAAAGCTTTATTTACTCACTATCTTCAGATGAATTAAGGGAAAAGACACGTTTACTAGGTGGATAACAAAGCCCAGCCTCAGCACAGCCTTGATATTTAATCTCAATAAAAGAAGCTTTTTCAATAGCTTGCGCATCTTCAGCTAAGATTATTTCAAGGTAATCATTATAAGTCATAACATGGCCCATATACTCATCATGGCGTTCAATGCCTGCTGGAGAATACTCAGCTTGGCCTAACTTTTGAATAACCTGATGACGACCATCAAGCAACGCAAAGCTAAATGATTTGTGATAGAGGTAATAGCCAGGCTCTAACATCCAAATAATCTTGAGCTGATTTTGACCCAACTCAATTGTAGGTTTAAAGGCTTCTTCAACTTTTAGAAACTCAACAGGCGCTTGAGCCTGAGACTCTCCAAAATAGCCATAAGCAATATGACTCGCCCCCATTGCTACACAGCAACAAATAGACATAAACAACTTGTACGCACTACTTTTAGTTTTCCTAGCCATTAAGCTATAACTCCTTATTTATTAGGCATACCCTAAACTGAGCAAGCATAAAAGCCTCTCACAGATTGATAGCGCTAAATTGTGGTAAGATAATCGCCGCAACTTTCGAGCTTTTTTAACCAAAAGGTGTTATCAAAATGCATTTAGAGACAGCTTATATTCCCAATGGTACAGGTGATCGCAAAAGATGGGGAAAAATTACTACAACATCCCTCGCTTGCGCTATAGCAGATAATTTCCTGAAATCTCAAGAAAAGAATGAATCCAGCTTTTGGCTCATCGTTGCACCTAACACATCCGATGCTTATCGCCTCTACTCTGAACTTCCGTTCTTTATGCCCGAGCACGCAGAACAAATTTCCCTTTTCCCTGATTGGGAAATTCTGCCTTATGATAGTTTCTCCCCTCACGAAGATATTATCTCTGAACGCCTAAGCACCTTATCGAAACTGCCAACACAAAAAGAAGGCATACTCATTGTTGCTATGACAACACTTTGTCATAAGCTATCACCTTCAAGCTTTATTAGCGCCAACAGTTTAGAGCTTGCTGTTGGCGATATTGTTGAACCAGAGTCTCTTAGACATAAGTTTAGTAAAGCTGGTTATCGTAATGTTGATAATGTTTACGAGCACGGAGAGTTTGCTATACGCGGCTCTATTCTTGATGTCTTTCCAATGGGGATGAACACCCCTGTTCGATTAGAGTTTTTTGATAACGAGATAGAAACCCTTCGACTTTTTGACCCTGAAAGTCAAAGATCAGGTGAAACTCTCCAAGAAATTAAACTACTCCCAGGTCGTGAGTTTCCGTTAACTGACTCAAGCATTCGCACGTTTAAGGCTCAATGGCTAGAAGAGTTTGGTAAACCGCCTTCGCCATGCCAAATCTATGATGATATTGATAACGGCCTTGTTCCTGGTGGTATTGAATACTATATTCCGCTCTTCTTTGATGAAACAAGTAGTTTAATTGACTATATCCCCGAACATTCAAAAGTTGTTATGCCTGTTAACTTTAATGAGCTGTTAAACCAGTTCTACAAAGATACAGAAAAAAGGTACGACGATTATAATATTGACCGCCGCCGTCCATTACTGCCGCCAAGCAAAATACTCTTACGAGAGCATGAGCTCAACGAACAAATAGCAGACTTCCCTGCAGCACAGTTCACACAAGATGAAATTGAAGAAAAAGCTGGCCGTATTAACTTTTCAACATCAGCCCAATCAAAGCTTGAAGTGAATTACAAAGCTGCCCAGCCATGGCAAGCACTCTTAGACTTTGTAACACCACGGATTCAGTCTGGCTTTAAAGTTGTCCTCATGTCGGAATCACCTGGACGCAGAGAATTTCTCAATGAAAAGCTCAGACCTATCTTTAAAAAGCACAACATTGGCGAAATAAAAGTACTGGATGGCTGGCCAGATGTCCAAACTGCAGATTATACAATTGCAATAATGGTAGGCCCTCTTGTTCACGGGCTCAGCCTTGATCAAGATAAAATTTGCGTTATTTGCGAGCATCAATTATTCAGCGACAGAGTTGCTCAAACTCGTCGCCGATCAACCAATGGACAACAAATTAATCCAGATCATATTATTCGTGATCTTACTGAGCTACGCATTGGCGCCCCAGTTGTTCACATTGATCATGGTGTAGGTCGATATGAAGGCTTACAAACAATGGATCTTGGTGGCCAACCTCAAGAGTTCTGTACCCTAGCTTATGCAAACGACACAAAGCTCTATGTACCGGTTTCTTCTCTTCACTGCATTGCTCGATACACTGGCGGTGATGAAGAGACAGCCCCACTTCATAAGCTTGGCAATGATCGCTGGTCAAACGAGCGTAAAAAAGCAGCGGAGAAAGCAAAAGATGTTGCTGCGGAGCTTCTACAAATTTACGCGAACAGAGCAATTCAGAGTGGTTTTGCTTATCCTTTCGATCAAGAGAGTTACGATAGTTTTGCGCAAGAGTTTCCATTTGAGCCCACCATGGATCAGGAATCAGCTTTCCAGTCAGTTATCCATGACATGATTCGAAAGCAACCAATGGATCGACTTATTTGTGGTGATGTCGGCTTTGGTAAAACTGAAGTTGCAATGCGTGCCGCATTTATTGCTGCACATGGCGGCAAACAAGTTGCCCTACTTGTACCAACAACACTGCTTGCACAGCAGCATTATGAGTCGTTACGTGACCGTTTTGCTCAATGGCCTGTACGTATTGAAGTTATCTCTCGCTTTAAAACAGCCAAAGAACAAAATGCAATTTTAGAGGATGCCGCCCAAGGAAAAATAGATATTCTTGTTGGTACGCATAAGCTGCTTCAACCGAGCGTTAAGTTTGCTAACCTCGGCTTAATTATTGTTGACGAAGAGCATCGCTTCGGGGTGAAACACAAAGAAGCTCTTAAAAAAATGCGAGCAAACCTCGATGTCATGACAATGACAGCAACACCAATCCCAAGAACATTAAACATGTCCTTAGCAGGCATGCGTGATATTTCTATTATTGCTACACCACCTTCAAAGCGTCTTGCTGTTAAAACATTTGTTCGAGAATCATCTAATGCAATTCGTAAAGAAGCTATTCTTCGTGAGCTCTTAAGGGGTGGCCAGGTTTTTTATCTCCATAATGAAATTAAATCCATTTTTAGCACCGCCGAACAAATATCACAGCTTGTGCCAGAAGCAAAAGTGATTGTTGCCCATGGCCAAATGCGAGAGCGTGAACTGGAAAAGGTCATGTCAGACTTTTACCATCAGCGCTTTAATGTGCTTGTGTGTACGACAATTGTAGAAACGGGTATCGATATCCCAACAGCAAATACAATTATAATCGATCGTGCTGATCACTTTGGCTTAGCGCAGCTTCACCAGCTGAGAGGTCGTGTTGGCCGTTCACACCACCAAGCTTATGCCTACCTACTTGCGCCACCTGTTAAAGGAATGACTAAAGACGCTGTAAAACGCCTAGAAGCTATCCAAGAAGCTGATACATTAGGTGCAGGCTTTACACTTGCAAGCCATGATCTTGAAATACGTGGTGCAGGTGAACTCTTAGGCGATGAACAAAGCGGTCATATTCAAACTGTTGGTTACTCCATGTTTATGGATATGCTCAATCGTGCTATTAAAGCGATCAAAAAAGGAGAAATACCAAACCTTGATCAACCACTTGACGTATTGAGTGAGATTAACTTACACATTCCTGCAGTTATTCCCGAAACCTATATACCTGACCCTCAAACACGACTTATTTTATATAAGCGAGTTGCAAGCGCTCAAACAACAGATGAGCTTGATGAGCTAAAAATCGAATTCATTGATCGCTTTGGAACATTACCCCAACCTTTTATTAATTTATTTGAAGTCACAACCATTAAACTTCTCGCACAAACTATTGGGGCTCGAAAAATTGACATCAGCGATAAAGGTGGCCGAATTGAGTTTAATACACCGCCACTGATAGACCCTATGAAGCTCATCAAACTCATACAAACCCGTATGACGGAGTTTAAGCTGAGAGGCTCTGATACGCTGGGTATTATTAAACACTTTAAATCAGCAGAAGAAAAACTAGAATGGCTCAAAGCGCTTATGCTTGAGCTAGCACCATAATAATAACGTTCTCTAATGAGAAGACTCTTCACTAGGGTTTAACGCCCTAGTGCTATAATCCACTTCATAGAGAACGTTAGAAGAGGCTTATCTCATGCACAATACATTAACCGCCCTTGTAAGGGTGTTTTATACGCTACCACTTTTATTACTTTCACTATCACTTCATGCTGCGCCCATCAATGATTCAGAAACTGAAGTGATGCGAGTGCAGTTCGTATTACTTGGCTCAACAAATTCAAATGATATGAATATTGAAAAGTGGAACTCAACACCAGAGAAAAGGGCTGAAGCTTTGGGCGAGATGAATAAGCTTTACAATAGTTCAATTCCGTCTGCAGGTGGCTCGCCTCGCCAACTGTTAAACCAATTAAGCCGCCTAACAGACTCTGGCTCATATAAGGTGTTATATGCAACACAATGGTCACAACCATCAACACAAAAAAGAAATAAAATTAAAATTGAATCAGAGCTCAATGATTTTACACCTTATAACTTTGCATTTGGCGAGCTGAGTGTTTTTGAAAGATCTGCTCTTATTTCAAAAGTGAATATAACCCTCGTAAACCAAGAGAGCCTGCACAACGATGAAGAACTGACTAAAGCTGTTGAACAACCAGTCGTGATTGATGCAAACCAAGACCTACAGAGCCCTCAGTCCTATCAATCACATGATGAAGTAGCTTCACAAGCGTTAGAATCAATAGACAGTAATCAAATCACACCTATTATTTACCTTGATCAGCAAAGACAAGTTAAACCTGGAAAGATACTTTACTTTGATCACCCAGTTACGCCAGCCTTTTTACTCATTACTATAGATTAAGACTAAAGCCTCACATCCAAAGATCCAGGCTGTTGAATACACACTTCAGCCTCGGCAAAAAATATTGCCTTAAAATTGGCTAAAATCTATTTAACTGTCTATCCTATGCGAATACAGAGCAGTTCTATTTCTGTCAAAAATTGATGGCGGAATATAGGCAACGTCCCTGATAGCACTCTACGCACAAAGGGCAAAGATAAATCAAATATACAGGACCGTAAATTTGATTTACTTTTACTCTACAAGGGTTAAGTCAACGCACCTTTTGTATAAATAGATGCTGGACAACTGTAGCGTCAGCAAAAAATTCTGACAAGAAATGAATTAGGTTAAGGAAAACATGTTCAGTTCATATTTGGAGATTTTTCAATCTAACTGGATGGCCACAGCAACTTTATTTGCTGGTTTAGGAATAGGCTATGCATCATCTCTGCTTAAACGAAAGCAGCGGCTTACGTTTGCAGAAAAACAAAACTCGACTGGATGGATCGAGCAATTCTTAGAGCCAGCAATAATATTAGATAATCACTCTAATGTCATAGAATCTAATAATGCATTTCGTAAAAGAGTTTCTACAGCATCAGCAAACTTAGATGCCACAACCCTATTCCCAGGCTTTCACTATCGTCAGAATAAATTAATGCAAGGCCCTGCACAGCTTATAGAGACACACGATGAAGCTTGGCTCATTTTAACTGATGCGCTAGACGAAGGTAAGTGCCTCATACGACTTATTCCAACAAGCCATGTTTCAACCCAAGAACTTATAGAGCAAAGCTCAACAGATCAACTTCAAATCCTTCGTGAGATTTTAACAAACCTTGCACATGCTATTGAACAGCCACTACTTAATACAATTGATGCAGCAAAAAAAATAGAGACTATTAACAATATTCAATTGCCACGAACTCAATATTTAATAAACACACTAAATTTAAATCCTGAAGCACTTGAAACCTATTTTGAACGCTATGCATTTAAACAGTCTTTAAATCAGTTATTAGGTGCAATCGATGACATTAAAGGGCTTGCAAACGAAATCAAGCCCCAATCGAAAGAGTCCCTATTAACTCGCAAAACATTTTCTTTCAAAGAAGCTTTTAACGACGCAGCAATTAAGATAAACACAACTACAGCAGCATCAACTCTAATTGAACATGGCATACAACCTGTTATTTATATGGATGAGCTTGATCAAGATCTACATTTTATTGGTTCAAAGCAAACATTTGTTGAAAGCATTATTGCGATATACGATCTTATAACCCAGCCTTTTGATCATAAAATTAATGACGGGCTCCCTAACGTACCAAGCCTCTCATGCAATATCAGCCTGAATCATAAAACCGAACAACTTATTATTAAGTTCTATGAGATATCTACGCAAAACTGGCTAGCCGCATATAGAAAGCAATACGCTCCAGACATGCTAACTAAATCTTGCCAAATAACCCTTAGAGGTATTATCGGTCTGATCAAACTTCATTCATCATTTCAAATGACGTATTCAACTGAGTATTTAACGCCATCCACTTCCACTTTAAAACTTTCATTCCCAACAAATAATGCATTGAATAAGCAGTACGAGCCGAGAAATTCTAGACGTTTTGGAAGCATGCGTAATAACCCAGAAAACCATGAACTTCTAGAGTCACTAAGCGAAGATATTGAATCAGCACCAAAAAATAAAAAGAATGTCACAATCCATTAAACCTCGAATTTAGCAAATATCGAGTAGGGTGAGGCTTACGCCTCATCCCTCTCACAGAACCGCA
>TARA_B100000686_G_scaffold174425_1_pt1 | contig 38502 bp, 37 predicted proteins | sample TARA_B100000686 | Tara Oceans TARA_B100000686 (sample SAMEA2622733) | marine metagenome | biome: marine biome (ENVO:00000447); feature: marine epipelagic mixed layer (ENVO:xxxxxxxxx); material: "saline water (ENVO:00002010), including plankton (ENVO:xxxxxxxx)" | depth 150 m | reverse complement strand
ATGCTGCTTTTTTTCAAATCCTCCGTGCACTACTTTTGACTATAACTCTTGTTTCACTCGTTATTAAATTCCTGTAGAATGGCCCTTTAATACAGATATTGCTTAAGCATACATGGGGTTTGTCTCATTCATCAAACCGTGTTTTTATAAGAAGCTTAAGTGCAAGCTGCTGAATTATAAATGGATATAATGGTGTTGATATGAGTACTGCTGGAAACCTTAAGCTACCTCTTGGGAGCGTAGTTGCGATTGTCACTCCTATGAATGAAGATGGTTCTATTCATTGGGAAGACTTTGAAGCTTTGATTGAATGGCATATTGCGTCAGGTACAAATGGTATCGTTGTGGCTGGCACAACTGGTGAATGTGCAACTTTTTCCATAGAAGAGCAATCTGAGCTGTTTAAACGTGCAGTTAAAATTATCAACAAACGTGTTCCAATGATTGCTGGTACTGGTGCAAACTGCACTGCAGAAGCAATTGAGCTTACTCAAGCTGCCGCTGATGCTGGCGCAGATGCAACTTTAAGCGTGGTGCCTTACTACAACAAGCCAAGCCAAGAAGGTATGTACCGTCATTTTATGGCTCAAGCTGAAGCTGTGAATATTCCACAAATTCTTTACAACGTACCAGGCCGTACTGGTTGTGATCTTCAAAATGAAACAGTTCTTCGTCTAGCAACTCACAAAAATATTGTAGGTCTTAAAGATGCTACAGGTGATCTCGAAAGAGCATTTCATCTTGTATACGACTTAAAAGAGCAAAACTTAGAAGACTTCATTCTTTACTCTGGTGAAGATATGAGTTCACTTGCGTTTATTAAGCTAGGTGGTCATGGCACTATTTCTGTAACAGCTAACGTCAAGCCAGCAGAAATGTCAAAGATGTGTGCGCTTGCACTTGAAGGCCAGTTTGATGAAGCTAATGCAATTGATAAACCGCTTCGCTTCTGGCATAAAAATCTGTTCATTGAATCAAGCCCAGCACCTGCAAAATATGCTCTTGCACAAATGAAGAAAATTGCAACTGCAGAACTAAGACTACCATTGGTTCGTATCAGTGATGGTAACGCTAAAGTGATTGACCAAGGTTTAAACTCCTAAATAAGCTGGTAGCCTATAAGTAATTGACTTCTAGGCTAAAATAAATGCTTCAGTCTTGTGTAAGGAGAACACTCGAAGATGAATTTAAAACAGTTAACAGTATGCATCTCAATTGCAGGTCTTGCAGGCTGCTCAAGTCTTTCTGGCGAAGGCGGTGTATTTGAAGACAGAGCAATGGATTATAAGGAAGCACACTCAATTGATCGTGTGCTGACTGCAGAGGATACTGGCGGGCAATATGCACGTGATGACCTTTATCCTGTACCACTGCCAACAGCTGGAAAACTGTTTGAAGAAACGCCACGAGTGTCGAGCAGCTATATATCACTTGAGCTCAATGCAATTCTTTTGCACAAAAACGAGAGCTTTGATCGAACTCTTTTTGCAAATATTTATGGTCAGCATCTAGAGCTTGCTATTGAAAGCTTTGCTCGTGAAAGACAATTTCAAGCAGGGGAGGCAGATTTAACGTCTCTTCAGAAGAAGCTTGTAGAAACAGGTGATGTGCAGGGGCAAGTTGAAAGACAATGGGTAACACAGTGGACTTCAGGTAAGGCACTTGGATACCCGCAACCAGGCTTTTGGAAGCGTTTATTTGGTGCTGATAAATTGCAGCATCAGTATGCATTTTTCTTAAGTAAGCCTAAGCTCACTGCCCAAGATAATGGTTTAGATCAATATACGACACAGTTGCATATTGCACATAGAACACGAACAGGCAAAGGTAAGCCAGTTTCGCAGTGGACTACAACGGTAGATGCTGATGAGTTTATTGGTACAGAGCTAATTAAGTTAGTCGATCACTTAAAACAGCAGGTCGCTATGGCTTCTGCAGGTAAACTCAACAGTATGACGATTACGTCAGAAAAAGATGGTAATGGGCTGCCTTATCTCGCAATTTCTGATAGATTTGCGCTGGTATGGGAAGCTCTTCTTAAAGTTATCCCACAAAAAACATGGAAAGTCACAGATCTTGATCGCTCAAAAGGCATGATTTATGTAGAATTGAGTGATAAAAAGACTGTGCAGGCATTAGGATTGGATCATTTCCAGTTACAACTGAGTGAAGGTCCACAAATGATGATCCTCAGTGTGGATAAAGGCGATGATCAGCCTGCTGATGCAGCAAACGCTGAACGAATTTTGGCTGTTATTTATGACGGCTTTTCAAGACTAATTGAGGTAAACAGCAATGACTAAGACTGTAGACGTAAAAAAGGGCGATCTCCTATACGCTGGTAAAGCAAAGTCTATTTATAAAACTGATAATCCAGATTACACGATCATGGCATTCCGTGATGACGTATCTGCGTTTAATGGCGTTAAACTAGAGCAGCTTCAACGTAAAGGCCAAATCAACAACTTCTTTAACGGCTTTATTATGCAAAAGCTTGAAGAAGCAGGAATCCCAACTCACTTTGTTGGCTTTACAAGTGAAACGGAAAGCTGCGTTAAAAAGCTTGATATGCTCCCTCTAGAGTCTGTTATCAGAAACAGAGCTGCTGGTAGTATTGCAAAGCGCTATGGTCTTAAAGAAGGTTTAGAGTTTAATCCTCCAACAGTGGAGTTCTTCTTTAAGAGCGACGAACTGAATGATCCTATGCTTAATGAAAGCATTATTTTAACACTTGGTTATGCTACACAAGATCAGCTCGATCAAATGAAAGATCTATCTTTACGCGTTAATACAGTTCTAAGTGAAATTTTTGACAAGGCTGGTATTCTACTGGTTGATTTCAAACTTGAGTTCGGTCTATTTAATGGTCAAATCGTTCTTGGGGATGAGTTCTCTCCAGATGGTTCTCGTCTATGGGATAAAGAAACTCTAGAGAAGCTTGATAAAGACCGTTTCCGTCAAGACCTTGGCGGTGTTGTAGAAGCTTACGAAGATGTTGCAAATAGAATTGGCGTGCCAGACTATTTCGCCTAATCTAAACGATTTCGACAGAGCAAATACTTATTAGTATTAATATAGAGTTTTGCTTTGGTGATGATCTAAAAAAAACCTCCTAAATAAGGAGGTTTTTTTATGTTTAAAATTTAATGATTTGAAGCTTTATCTCTCCAATATTTCAATATTATAGCCATTTTGAATGTAGATTTTTATTGGCATAAGTTCATTTTTAAAACTACCATTTTTAGAGTAAAGACATAAGTTGCCATGGCTTTATGTAGTTAAAGTAGCTATCTATGATTGCTTGGTTTTTAAGAGTTAGGGTTTAAGGGGACTTCAATGGTTAATTCCGCACAGCAGATTGGTAACGACACAGTACTACAGTGGGTTACCTTTAAGCTTGGTCGAGAGACATATGCCATTAATGTTATGCAAATTAGAGAAGTTTTGCGTTATAACGCAATTGCGCCTGTACCAGGTGCGCCTCATTATGTATTAGGCATTATTAATCTTCGTGGAAGTGTAGTAACTGTTATAGATACGCGCACTCGCTTTGGTTTAGCTACAGGTGAAATTACCGATAATACTCGAATTGTTATTCTTGAAACTGCGTCTCATACAATTGGCGTTTTAGTTGATTCAGTTGCTGAGGTTGTGTACTTAAATCAGTCAGAAATTGAGACGACCCCACACGTTGGTAATGATGAAAATTCAAAGTATATTCAAGGTGTTTGTAATAAAAATGGCACGCTACTGATTTTAATTGATTTGGATAAATTACTGACGGAAGACGAGTGGGCCGAAATGCAAATGATGTAATTCAGATTACTTAAGCTATATTTAAAATAATTACATTAATTTTTCAGGGACTAGGAAAAGCCTCTCTTAGCTTCTTCTACGAAGTAGGGGCATTAATAACCTAAGGAATATTGATAGTGGCAGAAGCAGCTTTAAACAGTCAAGTAACACAGTGGGCAACATTTAAACTCGATAAAGAGCTTTATGGTATTGATGTTATGTCAGTACAAGAAGTTCTTAGGTATACAGAAATAACGCCTGTACCTGGTGCCCCACACTTTGTTCTAGGCATTATTAACCTAAGAGGTAATGTTGTCACAATTATTGATACTCGATCTCGGTTTGGGTTAGGACCTTTCAATATTGATGATAATTCAAGGATTATTATTGTTGAAATTCAAGGTCAAGTACTTGGCTTATTGGTTGATTCTGTTGCTGAAGTTGTTTATGTAGAAGATGACGAAGTTGAAAAAACACCTAATGTAGGTAATGAAGAGTCTTCTAAATATATTCAAGGTGTTTCCAATAAGAGCGGTGAGCTTTTAATACTTGTTTCTCTTGAGGAGTTTGTAAATCTTGGTAGTTTTGACGCTGAGTTTGCGTAAATTTATTAAAAAGTGTCAAAAAAAGAAAAGCCCTCAAGTTAGGGCTTTTTTTGTATCTAAAATTGACGAAAAAAGGCGTGAATAAAGTGTTGACGCTACTCTTAAATAAGAGGCTGTTATTTTAAGCCGTTAAATCTCTGGAATAGCTAATTAGAGCAGAAGTGCGTTCTAGGGGTGGTAAAACAATAATAAAGTAAAAACCTTATTGGAGAGTAGTATGAACTTAAGGTCTTTTATATTTTTTGCAAGTTTATTGGTTTCATTTTTTTCGATATCGACAGCACATGCTGAAGCACCTTATGAAATTGAAGGTGTTCAAACTGTAAGCGTGCTTGATGCTTACAAACTTCATAAAAAAGGTGCAATTTTCATAGATGTTCGCGACCGTGAAAGCTGGGAAACGGGGCATATTGAGGGTGCGCTTCATTTAGATTTTACTGCAGAAGAATTTATCGCGCTTTATTCCAATGATGCTTTAGATAGATCAACGCCAATTGTGTTCTATTGCAATAGCTCGCTTCATAATGCTGGTGCGATGGCGAGTTATTTTGCAAAAGAGTGGGGGTATACCAATGTTTTCTTTTTTAGAGATGGTTACTACTCTTGGTTAGCTGTTGATGCACCAATGACCATGGGGAAAGCTGAGGCTCAGCTATCAGAAGCTGAAATGCGCCACGAAGCACAAGAACATGTCAATATGGCAGCGGATGTGGCTTCAGCTTCAAACGTGAACTAGCAATCTAAATTTAAACAAACTGGGAGGGAGCAAAACTGGCTCCCTTTTTTATTGCTTTATTTATGAGCTAGTCTTAAAAGGGTATGTTTAACAACAAATAGATGCACTTTTGATACAAAACATATAACTTTTAACTAAGGCATGAATCACGGTTAGCTATAGACCTCGTGTATAATAATCACATGACTCATACCCAAAGTGTTTAGGATTGCGAGTGGATTTAGTTACTTTCAATCCTAAGCGCTTTGAGTATCGCACTGTCTTATTACTATTCTGAATACATAGAGAAGCTCAGGAGCAAGGCACTTATGCTGCAAACAAAACAATTCAAATTAAAGTCCATGATGCTGGGTATCTTCTGCGCCCCGTTAATGTGGAGCTCTGCAACCCTAGCTGAGCCAACAGCATCTCAATCCAATGATATGGTGGTTTGGGATACTGTAACGGATGAAGCCGGTGCAACATCTGAGCCTACACCAAAGCCACAGACAACAATGCAAGATATCCAAGTTCAAGAGCGAGCAATAATGGAAGATGGTCAAGCTGGTGGTGTTGCTACTCCTGATAAAGGTAAGCCTAAGAAAGCTGAAGATTCCATTGATAAGTATCTTGAGCCAACCAAGCCACCTGCAAAAGTATCAAAAATTGTAGATATCTTTCTTGAGAATAAGAGTAAGCCACAAGGTTTCTTAACTGCATATACAACAAAGCGTGCAGATACTGACCTTAAGCTCGTGCAACATCAGCCAAGCTCTATTCCTGCTGAAAGCCGTTTTCAAGTATCCAATTTCGGAAATTATATTCGTCTTGGTCACGAAGAAACAGATCGCTTAATCGGTTACAGTAAAAACTACTTTGGTTTCAATAGCGTGTATTTGCAAAAAGACTACTTTGAAAAACGTGATTTTTGGTCTCGATTTAAAGTGGCACCTTCTGGTGAAAAAGACTGGTACCTAATTCGCAGTTACACTGAGCCTAAAAAGTGTTTAACAATAGGTTGGAGCCAAAAGCTACGTCTTAAAAACTGTAATATTAATGACAAGTGGCAAAAATGGCGTTTCCTACGTGAAAAGTCAGACGCATACTGGGTTCCAGATATGGACCTAATCGACCTTGATATTATGTAATTGCAGATTAGATTGAATTTTAAGCACAAAAAAAGGGTTCTAGATGAACCCTTTTTTTGTGCTTTTATTTTATTTAAACATACGTCGGATACTACCATTTCGACTAAATGGATTTGATGTCTCTGGAAGTCGTGGTTGGTATGATGAATATGTTGAGTAGCCAGACGTTGAGGTTGGTCGACTCTCTTGTGGCGAAAAGCCGTTGTTGTTGCTATAGCCAAACTGGTTATTAAATTGGTTGTTCGTAGGTGTTGGTGCTGGCGGTGGTGTATTCAAACGAATGGCTGTATGGTGGATAACATCATGGCTATGAAGATTATCTTCCTCTCGTTGATAAGCTGCAACCTGATGCAGTGAATCTATATATTGGTTTGTGTCTGGAATATAACCTAGGTATTGGCCATTTTCTTCGCTAGAGAATTTACACTCGTCTTTTTTATCTCCAACAAGAACAGCACCGCCATAGAGAGTATCTAAATCATTGGCACCTTCTGTATAGGCTTCACGGAATACGATGCCCTGAGATTTAATTGTATCTGTTAGTTCATCGAGGAATTGATCAGTTACTGCTAGATAATCATTATCATCATCAACAGCATTGTTGTAAAACTCAACAACGTCATCATCGTTCGTTGCTAGAGCAATAGTAATATTGATTTGGTATTGTTTAGCGAGCTCGCCTACGAGTTTCATACCATTATAACCAGCATACTTTTTATCTGGGAATGTTGGAATGCCGTCAGTAATAATTGTAAGGTTTTCGCGGCCAGGTTGTAACTCACCACTTCGAATCATATCTTCAAGCATTTTAGGGAATGGTGTTAAATCATCAACGGATGATAAATTTTGCACAAACTGCGTTGCTTCCATTTCTGGGTTTTGAGAGCGTTGGCTTTCAAACTTGTGGCCTACATCGCTGACATTTGTATTGCGGTCGCTAAAGTCATACATTCTAAAACCAGCGTTTTGTTGGAATGGTGCTAAAACTTTAATAGCTCTTGTCAGGCGTGATTTCATTTCCTGCTCGCAGGAAATACCAGTTAAAGGAAGGCGAACACGTTGTTGGCGCTCATCTCGAGAAAGCTTAAGTTTTTTGGTTATAGGGTCAATTGATCCTAGAGGTCTGTTATTAATATCAACGAAGCGGCCATGCTGATCTTTTTTGTAAGCTCTTGCGTTTAAGTCATCACGCATGGAAATGCTTGTATCAACAAATGTTGTGTGCCTTTTGAAGTAAGCTGATTCAGCGGCACTAGCAGCAAAACCTGCTGGTGCGCGAATATGATCGAGTAGTTCCATGGTTGCTTTGTTATGAAAAATTGGGTTCTGCTCAATAATTCGTAAAATGCTTGGTAGAACTGCACCGCGAGGAATTTGGCCAGAGCGTACAGCTGTTAATAAGCCTGCTGGTGATACAGGCTGCCATGCTGGCGGGGCATTACCAGTTGCAGCTTGGTCAATACTATCTCTTAACTGGCGAGCTAAATTAATATGGCCAATATGCTCTAAGCGGTTTGAAACTTCATGGAGTTTATTTGCTTGGTTCATTGTTTCTGGTGAAAAGGGAAGGCGATTTTGAGCTATGGCTTGTTGGCCCTCATTGGACATGGCTTCACTTTGCATAATGGATGATTGCATAAGATTGCCAACAGGGTTTTGTGCGCTTACGCTTTGTTGCTGTGAAGCTTGTGCAAGCATTTGTGAAAGAGACATTTGAGCAGGCATATTTTTTACCTTATTTAATGATGTTAAAATGGTGCTATTTTTCCATTGCTTTTCAAAATAGGCTGATCAACAACAATAAAGTGTTCACCTGTTAAATGTATACATATTGTTACGTAATATTTGGGAATGGTGTATTTTTATACAGTTTTGAATGGTGTGATTGCGTTTTAGTTTTTTCTGTATGGCGTTAGATTCTTTTTTGAGCTGATACTTGTTTCTTTATTTGAATTGCTTTTATCTTTTGTTGCATCATTATTGTCTTGCAGAGCAAATTCACCATCCATGTATTTTACAAATGCAAGAATTTGCGCAACTGCAATATAAAGGTGTGGTGGAATAAGATCATTTTTCTGCAGCAGCATGAGCTCTTGCATAAGAAGAGGGTTATCAAAAATAGGCACTCTTGACTGTATAGCTGTTTCTATTATGGCTTCAGCATCTAATCCTTGCCCAATCGCTGAGACAAATGGAATTTCATTTTCATCTTTCCATTCAATAGCAATAGCATCAGTTCTTTGTCCCATGGTTTAGTTCCTTCAAGCTGCTTTATACATATTGATCTACTTGGAATTTTGGTTGGTGCCGTACACTAATTTCTTCAGCGGCAGGTTTGCCTTGTTTCCACCGCACCCCTTGAACGCTGAGCCCTATGCGAGCAAGCCGATCCATTAATTGGTTTTCATAGGCTTGAAAAAAATGAATGTGAGAGGCATGCTCCATCCATATATCTGTTGCACAAATAGGGATGGCAAAGCCTTCATTAAATCGTAGATCAAATCGAATAGCACCGTATTTATCTGTTTCAAAATCAAGGGTAAGCACTTGGGAAATTTGTGTTTGGTTTTGCTCATCTATATGTCGGTCTGTTTGTGCAGACACTTGCATCCAGCCTTTCGATTGCTCAGAGCTGAGTTGAATTGGAATTGTCATTAATGTCATTTTTTGTTGATCATCGGAAGATGCTTGGCTCAACATGCTTTGTATTGTTTCAGATATACCTGCTCTTAGTGCGAGTGCATTAATCTGCTGGTTTTTAAAGTGTGGTAATTCAAGTAGCTCATCTTCTTGTTGAATTAATTGCATTATTTTATGAATTATATTTTGATCAAAACCTGTTTTAGAGAGTTGTTGGAATGTTTGTATTTCTTGCGATAGAGATGAAAGCTGTTGACCTGCTTTAAGATAGGCAGGCCAGAGTTTTTCAAGTGCTGTATGAATTGAGAGTAAACTACTTGAGTTTGATGAAGGCAGCATTTGTAAAAAATGCTGTGGATTATTAAGTATTGTTTCAGGTGAATCAATCCAGCGCTTTTGAAGCTGCACCCATGTTTGAAGCTGATGAAAGAGGGCGTTTTGACCATCAGCATCAATGTGCGCAGAACCTGTTTGCTGTAATATTGGGTTTAGAAATTGGCGACTTAAAACATTGTCATGTGGTGATGTTTTAAGCTGTTGGATAATTTTAAAGCCAGATATGTGTGTTTGCTGTACCTGCGCATAGGCCTTCGCAACAAATTTATTTTTAAGTGTTTGTATCGCTTCACTAAGATCAGATGCGCCTAATGCAGTGAGCTGATCAGACTTTTGCACTGGTAACTGGAATGTACCGTCCTCGTTTTGCATCTTTTCCAAAGCATGACTGAGCAGCGTCATGTTCTGCTGGTGAAGACTTCGTAATGTCATGGCAGGAATGTTTTTGAGCCACTCAGGGAGTGATGCTTGGCTATTGAATTGGAAGGGCTGTTCAGCAAGCCATTCTAAGGGAAGTTTATTGATAGTTTGTTGAGCAATAATGGCTGCTATTTCTTGAAGAGTATTCTGTTGTAAACCACTTTTCTGAGTTAATGCGCTAATCACTTGCATGATCGGTTTAAAATATTGAGCAGACTCTGTCAGCTCATCTGGGTTTGAGATCTTTGCCATTAAACTATTCAGTTGGGACTGCGTTTCAGGCGTAATATGGCTGAGTGTTTTAGGCTTAAGCTGAATTGTGTCATCAGTTCGTTCAGCAGAGACTGCAAGTAGCTCACCTTTTGTAAGAGCTTTTTTACTATAAAAGCTGAGTGTTTGTTCGTTATCAGGTATGAGTTGGTTGTCTTCAATCCGATACACAACCCGAGCTTCTACTAAGTGTGTATCTTGACTTTGTCCCTTTGAGGTCGCTGCTGCCTCTGAGCCTTGGATTTGAAGTATAATTGTGAGCTGATCATTCTTAAGTTGCGCTGAGGCTTTCTTAATACCTGCCTCATTCTGTAGACTTGCACTAGATTGAATTTGCTTATTGATGAGGCGTGCAATATCAGTGGTGTTGACCAGCGATGTAACGTCAAAAGAAGCCATAGTAACTCAACTTGTTGAATTGAAAGGTTGCGATAGATAAAAAGACTTAATACTTTCCTTTATCATAGTCAAAAAGTTGTAAACAGCCTGCTATGTGCAAGTAGCTAAAATAATGAAAGGGTGTAGAACAGATGTTGTCATTCAATTCCTTTAGTGTCATTCGAGGCGAAAAAACACTTTTTAAACCTCTTTCAGTCAATTTCCGATCTGGTGATCTGGTGCAGCTTGTTGGCCCTAATGGACGAGGAAAAACTAGTCTTCTCAGAGTTCTAGCTGGCATATTTTCAGGGTTTGAGGGGCAGTTTAGCTGGCTGGATGAGCAAGTACCTGTCTATCTTGGCCATAAAACAGGGCTTCACCCAGGTATGAATTTACTTGAAAATATGCAGCAACTGTTCAATCTCTATAATCTTGAACATGAGCTTATTGATAGCATTTTGTTAAAGCTTGGGCTGATGGGCTATGAATCAACGCCTGTTACTCGTTTAAGCGCAGGGCAAACTCGCAAAATTACATTAGCACCTTTATTTCATCCAGCCCTGCACCAAAAGCCTTGGCTCCTTGATGAACCATTTACCTCGTTGGATCAAGAAACATGCCTACTTATTGAAGGGTTGTGTTTAGAGCATGCTGAAAGAGGTGGCTTTGTTATGATGACATCCCATCAAAACTGCTTGCGAGAAGATGTACGTGAGAAAATAACGCTTTTGCAACTTGAAGAGCCAGAGCCGCAAGTAATAGAGGACTATGACTACGAATGACTAGTATACGAAACGACATTAGGGTTGCTCTAAGCCGCGAATGGCTCTTGCTTCGACGTCAGTCAACACATCTTATTAATGGCTTCTGCTTTTTTTTACTCGTCGGCTTAATTTACCAAATTATGTTAGGGCCTAACTTGGTTATGCCTCAAGGTGTTGGTTTATGCGTCTTATGGGTTCTTTCTCTGCTTTCTATTCTACTCATTGCAGAAGGCTGGTTAGCCACTGATCTCAAATCTGGTTTCTATGAGATTTGGTTGAGCCAAGGGCGCAGTTTATGGCTGCTATTTGCAGTTAAGCTTTTCATGCAGTGGCTTGTTATTGCAATGCTCATGCTCTGTTTCGTGCCTATTGTTGGTTTTCAAATAGGTATTGATATGCAATATATCCCTTTAACACTCATGGCAATGGTTATTTCTAGCCTCGCAATGGTCTGTTTCTGTGGCTTTGGTGTAGCAGTCACCGCTGGGCAAACATCTGGTGGGTTACTGACAGCAATACTTGTTCTACCGTTAAATATTCCACCTATGATTTTTGGAGCAGGGGCTGTGATGGAACAAATGCAAGCTTATGACTATTGGCCTGTATTAATGTTGTTAACTGCCATATCATTAGGCGCTATCATGTTAATCCCTGCTGTGATGGGGTTCAGTGTTAAAATTCTGGTCGAATAAGGTAAAGAGAAAGAGAGAGTAAGCATGTGGAATCGTTTTAAAACCTGGTTCTATCAGATGTCATCACCACCGCACTTTTTTGAGAAGATTAAAGGGTGGATAAAATGGAGTGGCTTTATTGGTTTAACTCTATTGGTTGTTGGTATTGTTTGGGGGCTCGGTATTGCCCCTGCGGATTATCAGCAAGGCAACAGTTTTAGAATTATCTATATCCATGTTCCTGCCGCAGGTGCAGCTATGTCAGCTTATATTATGCTGGCTATTTGGGGATTGATCTATTTGGTGTGGAAAATCAAGATGGTTGATATCTTTACCCAAGCCCTTATTCCTTTTGGTGCTGTGCTTTGTGCTATTGCACTTTTGACTGGTGGCTTGTGGGGTATTCCAACTTGGGGCATTGCGTTTGTTGCGGATGCTCGGATTCTATCAACAGCTCTTTTGCTGTTCCTTTTTATAGGCTTGTTTCTTATTCGGTCTCAAGTACAACCACTTGAGCGTGCTCAAAAAATATCAAGTATTGTGGCAATTGTAGGTGTTGTGAATATACCTGTTATCAAATACTCCGTTGAGTGGGTAGCTACATTACATCAGGGGGCGACTTTTACATTAACTGAAAAGCCAAAAATGCCTCCGGAAATGTATTTGCCATTGTTATGCACAGTCCTCGGTGTCTATTTCCTAATGTTTGCATGGACAATGATTCAAGCTCGTTGGATATGCCTGCAGCGTGATTCGGGAAAACGTTGGGTTAATCAGTGGCTTGAAGCTCAGTCTAAGGAGAAATCATCATGAATTGGGCGTTCGATTCTTGGAGTGAGTTTTTTGCTATGGGCAAGCATGGTCTCTACGTATGGAGCTCCTATGGAGTCTTTTTTGGACTCCTGATACTATTGGTGCTGGTGAGCTATGGGCAGTTTAAAAGCTGGCAGAAAACTGAGCTTAAACGACTTCAAAGGCTCAAGCTTCAGAAAGAGCATGAGCAATCGGTCAAGAAACAGCAGTAATCAATAAGTAGTGGAGTAAGTCGTAATGAATCCAAAGCGTAAGAAAAAGCTTATTTTGATTTTGAGCTTATTTGCAGGTTTTGCTTGTGTATTTGCTCTCGCATTTTATTCCTTAAAAGGGAATCTAGATCATTTCTATTCACCGCACGAAGTTCTTGAAGGGCAAGTGAAGCCAGGCCAAAGGCTCAAAGTAGGTGGTATTGTTAAAGATCACTCCGTGGAGCACAGTGAAGATAGTCTTGATGTGACCTTTATTGTGACGGACACACTAGGTGACGTCATTATTAACTACACAGGAATACTTCCTGATCTTTTCCGTGAAGGCCAGGGTGTGGTTATTCAAGGTGTGCTTAACGAACAAGGCGGTGTTGATGCCGATAAGGTTCTAGCAAAGCACGATGAAAACTACACGCCGCCAGAAGCAGCAGCTGCACTAATGAAAGCAGCAGAAAAGCAAGAGCAAGACGCTGCTAAAAAATATTCCAATCAGTAACTTTTAATTCTTAAGTAAAAAAGTCACAGTTGTTGCCAAAGCATGTGCTGTGACAATCATAATAGGGCTAAAACTATGACAGTTCGTACTCGTATAGCACCATCACCAACTGGTGATCCGCATCTTGGCACAGCATATATTGCGTTATTTAACCTTGTTTTTGCAAAGCAAAATGGCGGTGAATTTATTCTTCGTATTGAAGATACTGACCAGCTGAGAAGTACGCCACAGTCAGAAAAACGTATTCTTGATTCACTGCAGTGGTTAGGTTTGAACTGGTCTGAAGGCCCAGATGTTGGTGGTCCACACGGCCCATACCGTCAAAGTGATCGTAGTGATATCTATAAAAAACACGCGCAAGACCTTATTGATAATGGTCATGCTTTTCATTGTTTCTGTTCAGCTGAGCGCTTAACAGAGCTACGCGAAAAGCAAATGGCTGAAGGTCAAACAAGTGGTTATGACGGTCATTGTTTACACCTATCAAAAGATGAAGTCACAAAGCGTCTTGAAGCAGGTGAGTCTCACGTTGTGCGTATGAAAGTACCAACTGAAGGCGTATGTGAGTTTAATGACCTTCTTCGTGGCCCAATTCAAATTCAGTGGTCTCAAATCGATATGCAGGTACTAGTAAAGGCTGATGGTCTTCCAACATATCACCTTGCAAACGTTGTTGATGATCACCTTATGGGTATTACTCATGTGTTTAGAGGCGAAGAGTGGGTTAACTCTGCACCTAAGCATCAGCTTCTGTACAAATATTTTGGTTGGGATATGCCGCAACTAGGGCATTTACCACTGCTGAGAAACCCTGATAAATCTAAGCTTTCCAAGCGTAAGAATCCAACATGTATTCAACATTATCAAAAAATGGGTTTCTTACCAGAAGCGGTCCTTAACTATCTTGGTCGCATGGGTTGGTCTATGCCTGATGAGCGTGAGAAATTCACACTAGAAGATATGATTGAGCATTTCTCTTTAGAGCGTATGTCTCTTGGTGGCCCAGTATTCGACGTGACTAAATTGAAATGGTTAAACGGTCTTTGGATTCGTGAGTCATGCACACTTGAAGATCTTGCTCAGCGCATTCAAACATGGGCGCTCAACCCAGAAAACTTAATGCCAATGCTACAAGATGCACAAAAGCGTATTGATACATTCTCAGATTTAGCACCTCTATTGAGCTTCTATTTCTCTGGTGATCTTTCGCTGAAAGCAGAAGACTTCGCTCATCCTAAAATGGACGAAGAGACAGTAAAGACTGCGCTTCAGCTTGCGCTCTGGGAGCTTGAAGTTCAACAGGATTGGAGAAAAGAGCCGATTCTTAAAATTTTCCAAGGCGTAGCTGCGCATTTTGAAGTGAAATTGAAAGATATAATGCTGCCGTTCTTTGTTGCTATTACTGGCCAAGCTTCTTCCGTGCCTGTGATGGATGCAATGGTGCATTTAGGTCCTGATATGAGCCGTTATAGAGTGCGTCAAGCGGTAGAAATTTTAGGTGGTATTTCGAAAAAAGCGATGAAAAAGCTTGAAAAACAAAAGCTTTGCATCGATACATCAGATGTCTGATATAATTTGTCAGACAATTTAGCTTTTATCTATACGAAGTAACTGCTTCAATAGATAAAAGCTATTGAGTTATAGATTTAATGTATTTTACTAATGTACCAACCTCTTTCATACTAACTTCAGTGGTTACGAAAGAGGTCGCAACATTAAGCGACACATCAAATCGACTACTGCGAATTTTTGAAAGAAAAAGCAATTTACCTCAAGGAGATAAACATGGCCCTAATTAACAAGCCAATGCCAGAATTCGAAGCACAAGCATTTCACAATGGTGAGTTCACTACTGTTAAGAGCAGCGACCTTAAAGGTAAGTGGAGCGTATTCGTATTTTACCCAGCAGACTTCACATTCGTTTGCCCAACAGAGCTAGGCGATGTTGCAGACCATTATGAGCAACTACAAAAGCTAGGCGTTGAAGTATTCTCAGTATCTACTGACACTCACTTCGTTCATAAAGCATGGCATGACGCTTCTGAAACTATCGCTAAAATCAAATTCCCAATGATCGGCGATCCAACTGGTAAAATCACTCGTGGTTTCGACGTTATGATCGAAGAAGAAGCTCTAGCTCTACGTGGTACTTTCGTTGTAGATCCAGACGGCCTAATCAAAGTTGCTGAAATTCATGACCTAGGTATTGGTCGCTCAGCTTCTGACCTAGTTCGTAAAGTTGCAGCAGCTCAATACGTTCGTGAAAACGACGGTGAAGTTTGCCCAGCTAAATGGCAGCCAGGTGCAGAAACTCTTAAGCCAAGCCTAGACCTAGTAGGTAAAATCTAAGACCGAGTATAACTCACCTTAGATGGTTTAAGTCTGATTAGCGCATTGCGCTAATCAGCCCTTAATTGGACGTCGTTTGAATATGGTTTAAGTGTTTATCAGTCAGAAATAGAAATATTTAAACCATATTTTTCCACCCCAATTTTCCCTTAACTTTTATTAAAAATAAGCCTAGGAATGGCTTAGGGCTTCTTTTGCCCTAAATTTAAGAATTGCAGCGAAAGCTACGACTATTTAACAGGAGAGACTTACTATGTTAGACCAAGGTATAAAAGACGCTTTACAAGAATATGCTAAAAAAGTCAGCAGAAACGTCGTATTCAAACTCAACCCAGGTGAGCATGAAAAAAGAGCTGAGCTCGTTGATATGCTTGAAACCGTAGCAGGCATGTCTGACCTCATTACCCTTGAACATGGTGAAGTAAGCCAGTCCCTTGCAAGTGGTGTGACATTTGAAGTGCTTTCTGCTGGTAATGCAGAAGGTGTGATCTTCTCAGGTGTGCCTGGTGGTCATGAATTTAGTTCATTTGTATTAGCTTTCCTTCAAGTAGGCGGTGTTGCCCTTAAGCTTGATGAGTCTGTACAGAAGCTTGTTGCGGCTATGAATCAGCCACTCAAATTCCAAACAGTTATTTCTCTAAGCTGTCATAACTGTCCTGATGTTGTTCAAACTCTAAACCAATTTGCAATGCTAAATCCAAACATCACTCATGAAATGATTGATGGTGGTTTGTACCCTGAATTTGTTGAGAAGCACAAAGTACAAGGTGTGCCTTCTGTTATCTTAAATGATGAGCCTTTTGCAAATGGTAAAGTTGAGCCTGCATCTCTTATTGCAAAGCTTCAAGAATACACAACGAAAAATGCACCTGCTGATGCTGAGCCTGTAACAACTCAGATTACGCTTGAAGATTTACTGGCTAATCTGCAAGACGTGCTTGTTGTAGGTGGTGGTCCAGCTGGTGTGAGCTCTGCTATTTATGCTGCTCGTAAGGGCTTAAAGGTAACACTTGTTGCTGAACGTTTTGGTGGCCAAGTGAAAGATACTGTTGGTATTGAAAACCTTATTTCTGTACCACATACAACTGGTACAGAACTAACAGCACATTTGCGTCAGCATGTTGAGTCTTACTCTGTTGCTATCAAAGAGCACTTTAAGGTAACTCGTGTTGCAAAGCTTCAAGATGAATTCTCTGATGTACCTGCAGATATTAAGTCTGATATTCACCTTGTTTACTTAAGCTCTGGTGAAGTCATTGCAAGTAAAACAATGATTATTGCAACAGGTGCTAAGTGGAGAGAGCTAGGTGTGCCTGGCGAGAAAGAAAACATTGGTAGTGGTGTAGCTTACTGCCCACACTGTGATGGTCCATTCTTCAAAGGTAAAAAGGTAGCAGTTATCGGTGGTGGTAACTCTGGGGTTGAAGCTGCGCTCGATCTTGCTGGTATTGTTGATCATGTGACAGTATTTGAGTTTATGCCTGAGCTTAAAGCAGATAAAGTGCTGATTGAGCAAATGGATAAGCGCGATAATATTAATGTCATTAAAAATGTTGCCACAAAGCAGGTGATAGCAGATAACGGTAAAGTTGTCGCTATTGAATACCAGCATCGCGATACTGATGTAATAGAGCAGCTTGAGCTATCAGGTATCTTTGTTCAAATCGGTCTATTACCTAATACATCATTCCTTGATGGTTATGTTGAGACAAACCGTTTTGGTGAAGTTGTGATTGATGCACACTGTGCGACAAATCGTCCAGGGGTATTTGCTGCTGGTGACTCAACAACTGTGCCATACAAGCAAATTATTATTTCCATGGGCGAAGGTGCGAAAGCTTCTCTAAGCGCATTCGACTATTTGATCAAAAACTTCTAAGAATAGGCAGGTTTGAACCTGCTTTTGACAAGCCAGAGAAATTCAATCAAGGTATAATTGAGTTTCTCTGGTTTTTTTTTTATGCCTAAAATATGAGGTTTCAATTGAGCACTAGAACAATACATACGCGAGTTCCCTTGGCTGCACGTTTACGACCGCAATCCATCGAAGATTACATTGGTCAAGAGCACGTACTTGGTGCTGGTGGCGTGGTTCGAACAATGCTTGATGCGGGTAATCTTGACTCAATGATTATGACTGGGCCTCCAGGTGTTGGTAAAACAACCTTAGCTCAATTGCTGGCTCAAACGCAAAATGCACACTTTGAAATCTTATCTGCAGTAAATGCAGGTGTTAAAGACATTCGCCAAGTGCTAGAAGCTGCACGTACACGAGAGCAGGCCACTGTTGTTTTTGTCGATGAAATTCATCGTTTCAATAAGTCTCAGCAAGATGCTTTTTTACCAGCAATCGAAGAGGGTGTTGTGACCTTTCTTGGCGCAACAACAGAAAACCCAGGTTTTTACGTTAATAATGCGCTTCAGTCTCGCGTGCATCTGGTTTTTTTGCAGCTACTCACAATCGATAATTTGAAAGTCTTATTAGAAAGAGCTTTGCGCGACGATGAATTTGTTGCAAGCCGACAGCTTAATATTCCTGCGGAATCTGCAGAGTATCTGTGTGAAGCTGCGAATGGTGATGCAAGGCGTTTATTGAATATGGTTGAAGCTCTGGCCAAGAGTGCTAAGCCTCAAGAAGAAATAACGGTAGCTGTTTTAAAAAAACGTATCTCTCACTTAATTCGTTTTGATCAAAAAGGTGATGAGTACTATGAGTGCATATCTGCATTTCATAAAAGCTTACGAGGTTCGGACCCAGATGCCGCGCTTTACTGGATGGTTCGCATGCTTGAAAGCGGCTGCGATCCAGCTTCAATTTTTCGACGTATGTTTTGCGTAGCATCTGAAGATGTGGGGAATGCCGACCCAAGAGCGTTGCAAATCTGTAATGATGCAGCTGCGGCTTATGAGCGACTTGGCTCTCCTGAAGGTGAACTTTGTCTAGCTCAGGCTGTAACTTATTTAGCTGTGGCACCTAAGAGTAATGCTGTGTGCTTAGCACTTAAAGCGGCACGATCTCTCGTTAAAAGCACGCCTGCATTTCCAGTCCCTAACCACTTATGTAATGCCCCAACACGAGCAGATCAACAAAAAGGCAAGGGTATTGGCTATCAATATCCACATGACTATGAAGATGCTCATGTACAGGGGGTTAATTATTTTCCTGATGCACTGCGTGGCACTCGCTTATATGAGCCTGTGGAGAGGGGCTTAGAAAAGCAGATCGCCGCAAAATTGCGACGATTGCGAGATGAGGACTATTAGGCTTTGTTTCTGTCTGGGTCTGCCATAGGGTAGCGCTGACCATCGGTTTCACTTCGAACCAATTTATCTGTCTCAGTTAAAAGACTTTGAGATTCTTGCTCAACCTTGGCATGGATTTTAGACACATGATTTCTAAAAATAGGGTCATTGTTGTTTAAATTGTTCAGAGGCATTGGAGGTGCTTCATAAGTTGGGCTTGCAAAATGGTCAACTCTTATTTTTTCACGCTCCATTGGTGCCATAAAGACAGGCACAAATGGAATTCTCAGTCGACTAAAGACATTTTTTTGAAGTGCGTGAAGTTTTGGCGGCATAATGTTTTTACGGAGCTGATCAACCTGTGGTGACATCAGCGTAATTAATGGAGCGCCACTCACAAGATGGGCTCTTACAAACCCTTTTGAATTTCTCCAGTTGAGTTTATTCGCATCTTCATAAGGTTTTAGACCCTCTTTCGAGCCACCAGGGGCAACTGCCAGAAGTTTTTCCTGTGAAAGCAAACGCATAAAGCCAGACTTTTCAGCAAGCCTGTAACCAAGGCCATGCAAGACAGCACTAACGCCAGGTAATCCCATTAATGCTTCATCAACAACCATTGTTGATTCACGTTTTTGATTTTCTCGAATGGATTGAAGTGCCATTGCTATATCAAAAGTAAATAAAGAATGATTCATAGCAACAATAGCTCGTCCATGCTGTGGCAGGCTATTTTCAATGTTGTGCATTGTGAGGTTGTGCTCTGCGTTTAGATGCTGCATTACTTGCTGCTCCAGCTTTTTTGGCCAACGAGCAGGAGGCATTGATTCAGCAGGGATTTCTTCAATTTGAAGTAACGGCATTGCACCTGCAGAGGCAAAAGCAGCCATTGCAAATTTCATGGTTGCAATAACAGCTTCAGGTGTTGCTGGTACTTGGGCTCCATGAATGGCATTAAATTCTTGCAGCCATTGTTTCATATATTGAGCTTCAAATGCTGTAGGCGTATCTCTTTGTTCTCGAATAGCTCTTGATGCAAAAGACGTTAAGTTACGAGCTATGCGCGTCTCTAGAAGGGCAGTAATACGAGTTTGAAGATCATGAGAAAGGCTTGGCATTTCTTTTTTTATGGCATTAATATTAACTTGCTGCAGTGCGTGCTCAAGAGGGATTGCTTTGTGCAATGGCAGCTCTTGGTTTAATGCCTCAAGTATCTCAGTAAATTCACCTTCCGCTGCTGGATTAAATTTCTCAAATGCATGGTTTAATTGCCAGTTGCCGAGGAATGTTTCAGTCGTAAGCGCTTTTTGTAGTGCTGATGGTAAGTCGTTTACGGTATTTGATGCATCAGCAATATGTTGAATGAGTTGTAAGGCCTCTGGATTGAGATCTTTGTTTTCCATGCTGAGTTCAAGAGACTCAGCTGGTGATTTAATAATGCCGCTCATATTTCGAAATTGACGTGGAATGTGATGTAAAGCATAAAACCCAAGGGCCCAAGCCATGGTGTTGCCTACGCCTGAAGCAGCAGTTTTACCAAGGCCTGTTATTGCTTTAGTACCAGCATCGAAGAGAGTTTCGGCATTTGTCACTGCGCCGACAGAGGAAGATAGGGTAGAGAAAACGCGGCTCAAACAGATGCCAACATTTGCAGTGTCGCACATGCTTTTGAGGTTAGTACGCTGCACTGACTTTACGGTTTCACTGGCAAGAACACCACCAACCTCCGCAGCCCACTTCACTTTTGAGAACGGGGGCACTTGTTCTGGTGTAAATATTTCAGGGTTAAGTTTAGCTGCAAAAGTATTTTTATTGAGTAAAGCGTTGCCTGCTTGCATGGCCATGCTGCGTTCCTTTTATCGACATTTTCTTATGAGTTTTATTAAATAGAATAAAGTTTCGATAAAAGTTTGCTAATAGGTAGAAGGGTGTAATTTTTTAATTAATTTGTGAAAGTTTTCAACAAGGTTAGACTAAAAGATACTCTAACCTTGTTGAGTTCTTAGGAGAGTTTTAATTTCTGAAGAGGGGATTGTTTACACCAATCCACAAAGCGGGGCGCTAAAAGAGGCGTGCTAATATAATCGCCCGAAATAAGAGCTATTCCAAGTTTACGGCAAAACTGAAGTTGACCAACATCTTTAACACCAATGCTAATAATAGATGTATTGGTTTCTTCTGCTGAGACCATCATATTTTTCCACGTCATCCAATCCCACTCGGAAGCAGGTCCATGAGGTAGCGTAGAGAGACACCAGTCTGTATTTGGGCTAATGCTGCCAAGGTTTTCAACGCCACTGCCATCATCACTTAAGACAAGGTGAGGGCGTAGCTGTTCATCAACTTCATTCTCAAAACCGCCTCTATCAACAGAAAGTTTTAATTCAAGTCCGTTTATTTCCAGAAGTTGCGCTAGCTTAATGAGAGCCTCTTTATGCTCGATGTGGCGAAGCTGTCTATTAGTAACAGGTAATATAACTCGCAGTGGATGTTCACTATGGGGAAGTGTACCTAAAACCTTTATATCAGATTCAATCAACTCAATCATTTTTGTAAGCATAAGATTCGCTATATCTAAATTAGCAATATGCCGAATCGTTGAAGTATCATACGCTGTTAATGAAAAAGGCTCTTCACCTTCTTCATGCTCTGTTGAGTTTAAGATAACAAGCATACCTTGCACTGTTTTTTCATGAGTTGAAATGAAAGGTTGATACAGGAGCTCTACATGGTTTTGCTGTAGCTTACTAAAGAGTATTGTTTCTCTTGAATTATAGGCTTTCATGCGAGCATCAAGCTCTTCATCATAGAAATAGAACGTCCTCTTACCACCTGCTTTAGCGCGATACATCGCGGCATCTGCAAGTTTAAGTAGAACTTCCATTTCAACAGCATCTGATGGCGCCATTGCAATACCAATAGAGGCGCTCACATCAGCTCGTTGACCTTTAAATGTAATAGGTTCTTCAATCTTCTTAATAAGCTGCAGTGCTATTCGACGGATGGTCTCTGGTGTTGAAATATCAGAAAGAATAATCGTGAATTCATCACCGCCAAGTCTAGAAATCATATCGCTCTTACGAAGCACTTGAGGCATTCTTTCACTAACGGTTTCGAGCACCATATCACCAGCATCATGACCAATGGTATCGTTAACCCCCTTAAATCCATCAAGATCGATGAGGAAGAGGGCAATTGCTCTATGGCCGCGCTGAACGGAGGTTAAATTGCGCTCTAGCGTCTCCATGAAGTAACGTCTGTTTGGTAGCCCTGTAAGTGCATCATGAAAAGCAATGAACTCTAGATTCTTTTGTTGCTTTTCAGTTATGTCGAGCATGAAGTTAAAACCTTCACCAAGAACACCTACTTCATCTTTTGTTTTAACTTGAGCTCTCAATTGATAATTTTTACTTTGTGCAATTTTTTTAGCAAGCTCGGCCAGATCAAGAATTGGTTTGGAAATAATTCGCTGTAAGCGTGATATACCTATATAACCAGCAACAAGAACCAAGCCAAAGATAAAAATACTGGCAGCCATAAAGCGAGTGAGACGCGTCGATAATGCTTCTAGTGATCTCTGCAGGTACAGATACCCGATTAAGTCTTGGCCATTTCTGTATACAGGTGTCCATAGGTGAATATAGTGATCAGTAATGGGCTCCATTGAGGCTAGATTTTTGGGTAATCCTTTAGGGCATTCCTTTTCATGGTGATCGAGAGGGTATTCCCCTAGAAGTTGTTCAGTAGCGGAGTATATGCAGCCCAGCATATATTCGGGACTATTTTTTAATGCATCAAGGTTGCTTTGGCTATTTCGTTTATCGCCAAAGTTTATAGCGACTTCACTACGAGCAGCAAGAATTTGGCTGAGTGTATCAACTTCTTCGAGCATGTTTCGTTTAGTAAAAGTTCTATCAAGACTAATAATGGCTGTCATGGCCAATGAGAGTGATACGAGCGTAGTTGCCATAGTAAATGTAACCAGCTTATATTTAATTGAATAGTCAGAGAACTTAAAGAGTCTTTTAAAATTTAACTTCATAGTTGCTTCCGTGTATCGATGCTGTTTTTATGCCGTCAGGGCGTGTACGCACCAATACAGTATTAAAGGGGAGTAATTCATTCCTTTAAGTATATGCAAACTTGAGAAAAGAGCAGGGTAAAAATTATCGTAAATTCAGGAAAGGCTTGAATTTTTCAGTGCTTATAAATGTCAGCTCATGTAAATTTTTACATAAAGGTTTAGCCAATAAAGCTATATGATTTAAATGACAAGCTAAATGTATCTTTCAGAGTGTTAATTCCTTAGAATTATACTGTTGGTATTTTTATACAAATAATGCCTAAGTGCTATATTTGCTTTGTGTCTAAATGAAAAATGCGTTTTTTATACGGATAAAGCCCCAGATTAACAATGGAGATAAATATGCTAGATAAAGCCGCTGAACAGCAGCAGTCTAAACTTGTACCACCTCATGGTAGCGATACACTAATGCCTCTTCTTGCTGAAGGCGAAGAGAAAGCACGCTTATTAGAGAAAGCAAAATCTCTTCCACAGCTAAAGCTTTCTAGCCGTGAAGTAGGCGATCTTATCATGCTTGGTATTGGCGGCTTTACTCCTCTAACAGGCTTTATGGGCTCTAAAGACTGGAAAGGCGTTGTAACTGAAATGAAACTTGAGTCAGGCATTTTCTGGCCAATTCCTATTACGCTTTCCGCTGTGCAAGCTGACGCTGACGCTCTTGAAATTGGTCAAGAAGTTGCACTTGTAAGCCCAGATCAAGAAATTATGGGTATTCTTACGCTTGAAGAAAAATACCAAATTGATAAAGCTCTTGAGTGCCAAGAAGTATTCAAAACAACTGAAGAAGAGCATCCTGGCGTAAAAATGGTAATGGCTCAAGGTGATATTAACCTAGCAGGTCCTGTTGTTGTTCTTTCCGAAGGCCGTTTTGCAACTGACTATCCTGGTGTATACATGACGCCTGCAGAAACTCGTGCGCTATTTGATTCAAAAGGTTGGAAAACAATTGCTGCGTTCCAAACTCGTAATCCAATGCATAGATCTCATGAGCATCTTGCGAAGATTGCCGTTGAATTATGTGATGGCGTTCTTGTTCACTCACTGCTTGGTAACCTGAAAGCGGGTGATATTCCTGCTGATGTACGTCAAGAAGCTATTAAAACACTTCTTGATAACTACTTTGTACCGAATACAGTGGTTCAGTCTGGTTACCCTCTAGATATGCGTTATGCTGGTCCTCGTGAAGCGCTTCTTCATGCTCTATTCCGTCAAAACTATGGCTGTAGCCACCTTATCGTTGGCCGTGATCATGCGGGCGTTGGTGATTACTACGGTCCATTTGATGCACACCATATCTTTGATGAAGTTCCAGAAGGTGCTCTTCTAACTCAACCAATTAAAATTGACTGGACTTTCTGGTGCCATAAGTGTGACAACATGGCATCTATGAGAACATGTCCTCATACGGCTGAAGATCGCGTTCTTGTTAGTGGTACAAAGCTGCGTAAAGCGCTTTCAGAAGGCGAAGATGTGCCAGATTCCTTTAGCCGACCAGAAGTGCTTAAAATCCTTAGAGCTTACTATGAATCTTTAGCTGAAGATGAAAAAGTGAAAGTTGAGCTTAAAGGTCACTCTGCTCGTTAATATTGAGCGGGGTTAGACTGAATAAAAGGGCAGGGTAACCTGCCTTTTTTGTTGGCTGACATTCTTAAATACAGCTGTTTTTGGTGAATTGCTTAAATAATAGGCATAAAAAAAGGCATTCCATGAACGCCTTTCTTTTAAGCATTAATGTTCTTAAGACAAGCTTACATCTCTAAAAGTAAAGTAATCTTTTAAAGCATTAACAAGAACAACAAGCTCTTCTGGTGCTTTGATAAATGAGAAACCGGTATCATAATAACCTGGTGTCACATCGCTACGGCTCCATAAGCTTAGAGCCTCAAACTCAATTTTCTTAGACTTGGTATTATCCGGCACATGAATGCTCAGTTGAAATACGGCGTGAGTCATCAATTGAGCTTGACTGACTAACATCATACCTTGAGATGAAATGTTCACAATATAACCCAATGGGCGTCCTGTGACTCTATTGAACACCTGAAGATATAACGGCAGTTGGTGCCGTTGTATAATTCTTTTCTCGTCCGTCGTTTTTTTCTTTGTCATAAGATAACTGATCCCTCAAAACATCTGCTTAATCTTTAGTGTAGATCAGCTTTATGAGATGTAAGGTCGTTGAAGTTCAAATTACCAAAGAAATATCTGCCTTTTTAGGTGTTTTGGCTTATACCTAATTGATTTTGCGATATTCTTTTGCCATGTCTAGTTGGACAATTAAATTGTAACACCATTTCTGTATAAAACATAACCATTTTTTGTAGCTTAAAATGAAGTTCTGGCTTGTAGTGGCGGTAAATAGCGGGTTTCAAAAGAATAGGGTGTGAACAAAAAATATACAAAGGGGCTGGTTGTATCAGCACCCTCTATAATTTTAAGGCTATTTTTTTACGAGTTTTCTTTCTCTTTTGTCGATGCTTCTGGTTCTGCATAATCAATTGGTGCAGATAGCTTTTCAGGAAGAGGGGCATTCTTTTCTGAACGCACAGCTTCAGCTGCTAAGGACTTTAAAGAGGATCTTGAAAGTTCTTGTGCACCTATGGCTAATTTTTGATGCACAGCTACATAGTTTTGCGTAAGATTGTGCACGAGCTCAGCAGTTTCTTGGAAATGTGCATTCACTTTATCCTGATAGTCGGCAAAATCCTGGCTGACATGATCAAGGTCTCTGGATAGTTTTGATGCCGTACCTGTTCTGCTGGATACGAGTTTGTGGATGAGTGCGCCTACAAGGCACCCTACAGCAAAAATGCAAACAGCGATAAAACCTGTCATTCATCAACTCCTCAAGGTGTTGTCTAGTATCCAGAAATATAACCTATGAGCTTGATTATATTTCTGACAAGGTAAAAAAAGTATCATCATTTTATCTGATACATCATTAAATATTAAGAGGTATTCCTATGCTTTCCACCCCTATGGGACGATATCAAGCGTCCTTAGAGAGTGGTCTTCTCACTCCGGACCAGCATCAGAAAGAAGCAGTCGAGCTTTTAGAAAAACATTTTCAACAGCTTATATCTTCAGATTTTAACAGAGTATCGCACGAAGAGAAGAGTTTCCTCAATCGGGCGAAGTCTCTTTTTGGCTTCGGAGGCGGAGAAAAAAAAAGCAGTTTGCACTCTAGTGTCCCCGTTAAGAAGCTTGGGTGCTACATCTGGGGTGGGGTTGGTCGAGGAAAAACGCATTTGATGGATTACTTTTATGAAAGCCTGCCATCTAATGTACCAGCTAAACGAACTCATTTTCACCGGTTTATGCGAGAAGTTCATGCAAGAATGCATGAATTAAAAGATGTTAAAAATCCACTGCAAATCATCGGTAAGGAGTATGCAGCTCAATACAGAGTGCTCTGTTTGGATGAGTTTGTGGTTATTGATATTACTGACGCAATGTTGCTTGCAGGGCTAACGGATACTTTTTTCCAAGAAGGGTTGTATCTGATTACTACATCAAATGCGCATCCCCAAGATCTCTATAAGGATGGCTTGCAACGAGCACGCTTTCTCCCAACAATTGCTAACTTGGAAAAGTATTTGGATATTTATTATTTAGACTCGCAAAATGATTTTCGATTAAGGCACCTAAAGCAGAATCCTACTTATAGTGTTCAAAATCAAGCTGGCGATATGGAGCAGCAAATAAGCGAAGTCTATCAGCGCTATGCTTCAAGTCATAAAGCTGAGTCCGGTCAAATAGATATAAATAATCGTAAAATTCACTACAAGGGTTTGAATAACGATGTGATCTGGTTTGATTTTAAAGCAATATGTGGTGATATGCGTAGCGTGGCGGATTACATCGAAATTGCACAAGAATTTCATACTGTAATAGTGACAGATATACCGCAGTTTGATGTCACTCTTGAAAGTGAGGCTCGTCGTTTTATTCATTTAGTAGATGAACTTTATGACTCACGTGTTAAACTTGTGGCCACCGCTGCAGCTCCGATTCATGAGCTTTATAAAGGAACTCAAGTTGTTTTTGAGTTTCAGCGAACAGAAAGTCGGTTGATTGAAATGCAGTCCGAAGATTATTTATCAGCAGCAAGAGTAACTCGAACTTAAAAGAGTTATTTTTTTTGATATTGAATTGATGGAATAGTGAACAAAATCAACCAACTTTGAACTGTTTAGAGCAAAGAATCTGAACTGTTTTTGAGAAAGGTGCTTCTACTACTGGCATATCTAAAAAAAAACAGTTAGAATGTTGGGCCAAGCGCTGTTCCGCGTGCCGGTTTACCATATATAGGTCTTAACCCACTTGAAACGACCTATAAAAAACGGTTAGTATTCGACCTCAACACGTCGAACGGTTGCGTTGCGCGGCGAAGACAGGCACAACAGTTAGTTATCTGTTTTACCGAATTTAACGAAGTGTCTTTCGATGTGACCGGAATGAAAGACGAAAAACGATTGAGGATCTGGCATGAAAACCTTTAGTGCAAAACCATCTGATATAAAGCGTAAATGGCTTATTCTTGACGCTGAGGGCAAGACACTCGGCCGCATTTCTACGGAAATCGCACGAGTACTTCGTGGCAAGCATAAACCAGAATATACACCTCACATGGATCTAGGCGATTTTGTTATCGTTGTTAATGCATCCAAAGTTAGAATCACTGGTAACAAGTTCAACGATAAAATGTACTATCGTCACACTGGTTACCCAGGTGGTATCCGTGGCATGAACTTCAAGAAGCTTGTTGCTGAGCATCCAGATCGAGTAATCGAACTTGCTGTTAAAGGTATGCTTCCTAAGAATGCTCTAGGTCGTGCTATGTACAGAAAGTTAAAAGTTTACGCTGGTGCAGAGCATCCACACGCTGCTCAACAGCCAGAAGAAATGAAAATCGCTTAAATAATGCGATACCCTGGCAGTCTTTAGTGGTTGGCGGGGTTGAGTGTTTTAGCAAAAAAGCATTCAGTTTTTTTGAATAAGTAATTTTTAAACTTCTGAGTTTTCAACTTTAGAGATTAAAGTTCGTAACTCGATTTAAATGTGATTAAGAGAGAAAATTTATGGCAGCAATTGAAAGCTACTATGGAACTGGTAGAAGAAAATCTTCTTCTGCTCGAGTTTTCTTAAGACGCGGTGCTGGTAACATCCAGATCAACGGTCGTAGCCTTGAGGAATACTTTGGTCGTGAAACTGCACGCATGATTTGTCTACAGCCACTTGAGCTTGTAGAAATGGGCGAAAAGTTTGACGCATTCATCACTGTTCGTGGTGGTGGTATTGGTGGTCAAGCTGGCGCTATCCGTCACGGTATCACTCGTGCACTTATCCAATATGATGAAGCTCTTAAGCCTGAACTTCGTAAAGCTGGTTACGTTACTCGTGACCCACGTGAAGTTGAGCGTAAGAAAGTTGGTCTACGTAAAGCACGTAAGAGACCACAGTTCTCCAAGCGTTAATCTGGTTTTATTTTTTGGTTTTTTTACTGGTATCTGGTTAAAAAGCCAAAAGCTGCAAATCAGTTATGCTTCAAAGTATAAGCACTTTATTCAACTAAATGAGCTAAAGTGGTTAAAGCTTTGATAAAACCAAGTAAACCATGTTTACTTGGTTTTTTTTTAATTTTAGTTCCTTGAATGACTTTCTTTATTTTCTCCTAAGCGCTATGCTTTACGGGTTGCAAAAAAGCCTTTTTTCGGTATGGTGTTTGAATTATTCGTCATTTAGGGCTACTTAAATAAATAAGTTGATCCAAAACAAAAGGCAAAACTTGGCAAATTGCTATATACGCAGTTTGTCTCGCTTTTAAAATATAAAGCTCTGTGACTGAGCGAGGATCCGGAGGAAATTATGATCCGAGATGATGTAAATCATGGGCGACGACGTCTCTTTATTGGACTTACCGCTGCTACAGGTGCTGTTGGCGCTGTAGGTGCTGCAGTTCCGTTTGTAGGTTCCTGGATGCCAAGTGCAAAAGCACGTGCTGCAGGTGCACCTGTAACGGTTGATATTAGCAAGCTTGCGCCAGGTCAAAAAATGACTGTTGAATGGCGTGGTAAGCCAGTATGGATTGTTCGTAGAACGCCAGAAATTTTAGAAACTCTCAAAACAGATGCCCTTGAAAGCCATCTTCGAGATCCAATGTCTGAGCAAATCACTCAGCAGCCTACTTATGCACAAAACGAAGTTCGTGCAATTAAAGATGAGTACCTTATCCTTGTTGGTATCTGTACGCACCTTGGCTGTTCTCCACTTTTCAAACCAGAAGTTGACACTGCAGAATTTGGTGATAACTGGTTTGGTGGATTCTACTGCCCATGTCACGGCTCTAAATTTGACCTTGCTGGTCGTGTATTCCAAGGTGTTCCTGCACCACTGAACTTAGAAGTACCACCACATTACTATGTTAGCGATAGTGTTGTGACTATCGGTGAAGATGGTACATCAGCAGAAGGAGCAGCCTAATGTCTAAGAATACTTTGATGGGGTGGGTAGATAAGCGTTTCCCTGCCACTAAAATGTTTAAAGAGCATATGAGCGAATACTATGCTCCAAAGAATTTAAACTTCTGGTACTTCTTTGGTGTGTTCTCCATGATTGTTCTAGTTAACCAGCTTCTAACAGGTATTTGGTTAACAATGTTCTATGAGCCAAGTGCTGATGGTGCATTTGATGCTGTACAGTATATTATGTATGACGTTGAATATGGCGCCATACTTCGCTACTTACACTCAACAGGTGCTAGTGCATTCTTTGTTGTAGTCTATCTTCACATGTTCCGTGGTCTTATGTATGGATCTTACAAGCCGCCAAGAGAGCTTGTTTGGATTATTGGTATGTTTATCTACCTTGTACTTATGGCTGAAGCATTCTTTGGTTACCTATTACCATGGGGTCAAATGTCCTATTGGGGTGCACAGGTTATCTTTAATCTAGCGAGTGCTATTCCTGTTTACGGTGCTGACCTTCTAGATTGGGTACGTGGTGACTTCCTTATTTCTGGTGCAACTCTAAACAGATATTTTGCACTTCACGTCGTTGCTCTGCCAGTTATTCTTCTAGGCCTTGTTGTTGCACACATCATTGCACTTCATGAAGTTGGTTCCAACAACCCTGATGGTGTTGAGATTAAAGCAAATAAAGATGAGAACGGTATTCCACGTGATGGTATTCCATTCCACCCATACTACTCAGTACATGACCTTCAAGGTATTGTGTTGTTCCTGTTTGTCTTTATAGCTGTAACATTCTTCTTCCCTGATGGTGGTGGTTACTTCCTTGAAAAGCCAAACTTTGAGCCTGCAAACGGTTTAAAAACACCTGAGCATATTGCACCTGTATGGTATTTCACACCATTCTACGCAATTTTGAGAGCGGTTCCTGATAAGCTCCTTGGTGTTGTAGCAATGGGTGGTGCTATTGCATGTCTATTCTTACTTCCATGGTTAGATAGAAGCCCTGTGAAGTCTATGCGTTATAAAGGCTTCTTAAGTAAAGTCGGTCTTACAGTTTTCTGTGTTTGCTTTGTTATTCTTGGATTCTGTGGTGTTAAATCTCCAGATGCTTATTTCTTGCCGGGTCTAACGTGGAAAATTACAGGTCAAATTTGTACGGTACTTTACTTCTTGTGGTTTATTACAATGCCATTTATTTCAAAGGCAGAGAAAACGACTACACCTCCAACTCGCTTAACAGTTAGTCACTAGGAGGATAACCATGGAAAAAAGTATGAAAAAAACTCTTATTTCAAAACTTCAGGTTATCTGTGGTGTTGTTGGTTTAGCATTTGGTCTTGCGGCTACTCAGTCGCAAGCTGCTGGCGGCCATAACGTTGATTTGCAAAAAGCACCTATTAACCTTGAAGATAAGGCATCCCTTCAACGTGGTGCTCGTTTATTCACTGATTACTGCATGGGTTGTCACAGTGTTAACTATATTCGTTATGAGCGCTTAACAACTGATCTTTCAATTCCAGAAGAGCTTGTGAAGCAAGAATTTATTTTTAACGATAAAGATATTTTTGCTCAAATGCGTATATCTACACCTGCAGAGTATGGTAAGAAGTGGTTTGGTACTACACCTCCTGATCTTACGCTTGCTACACGCTGGAGAAGCCCAGACTGGGTTTACTCATACCTTCTTGGTTTTTATGAAGACTCGAGCAGACCGTATGGTGTAAATAACAGCGTTTTTCCAAACGTAGGTATGCCACATATTATGGCAAACATGCAGGCTAGTGTATCTGATGAAGAGTTTAAGAGCGCCATGGGCGATTTAACTAACTTCCTGACATACACTGCAGATCCAGATAAGCTGGAAAGAGAAAACATCGGTCGATGGATTCTTATATTCCTTGCTATTTTGTTCATCCCAGTTTGGTTCTTGAACAGAGAGTACTGGAAAAATGTTCACTAATTCTTTGAACATGAAAAAAAGCAGCTTTTGAGCTGCTTTTTTTTTGCAAAAAAATAGTTGTACTTTTGAGAAATGGAGTGATTAGGTGATAGGGCTATCAGTGGTAGCTTGACGGTTCTTCATAATGCAAGGTAAAGTACAGTGAAGATAAAAATAGTTCAGGAATGAGTGATTTAGCAGCACTTTAGGTTTTAAAGTGAAAGGAGGCTAAGTTTTCTGCATTTCTTTTTTCTCTTGTTACAGTGAAGTCGAAGTTAGGATTTCATATGTCCCCATGGAAGGTTTCGTACCTTTTTAAGTCACACCCAAAACAGTGAGAGTTGAAGAGTGAGTAAAGACGACGGCGATAGTATTGGTAAAAGGATGTCCATGACACTTTATTCTGATGCGGTGGATCATTATAGCCATGCAGTAAGAATAGTTGTTGCGGAGAAAGATATTGGAGTTGATCTCGTTACTGACAGCTTGTCAAAACCATCTGCAAAGATTTTGGAAATGAGCCCTTATGGCGATTTACCTGTGTTTGCTGATCGAGATTTAGTGTTGTATCAGCCATTGATTATTATGGAGTACCTTGATGAGCGTTTTCCTCATCCTCCATTGATGCCTGTGTATCCAACATTGAGAGCTCTTAACAGGCAGTGGGTTTATCGAGTGAGAAGAGATTGGTCTCAACTTGTTGATTTAATTCAAGCGCCAAGCTCAAGCGATGCAGAAAAAGAGCATGGCCGCATGCGCTTGCGAGAAAGCCTCATGAGTGCAAGTCCAATTTTTGAAGAAAAACCATTTTTTATGAGTGATGAGTTTACTTTAGTCGATTGCTGTATTGCCTCTATCTTGTGGAGATTGGGTACTATTGGTATCCAGATTTCAAAAACGAGATCACCAGCTTTGGCGCAATATGCAAAACGTTTGTTTGAAAGACCATCATTCCAGCAAAGCTTAACACCACAAGAGAGAGAGTTTCCTTCAGGGTTTGTAAGCTAATGATAACTTTTGTGTCTAGGTTGATTTAAGAGTGTTTTGAGGGCTGGCAGATCATAGGTAAACTCGGTAAGATCAAATGATCGTAGTTTAAATAACATTGAGAGGATTCAGTGGACAACTTAATACCAACCCGTGGATACATGACTAAAGCAATCTATGACTGGATTGAAGATAACAAGCTAACGCCTTATATCGTTGTTGATGCGACTTATGAAGGTGTCGTTGTACCTGAAGAATATGTTCGTGATGGGCGCATTATTCTCAATGTATCCTCAACAGCTATACGAAATCTTAAGATTGATGCAGAAGTTCTTTCGTTTTCTGCACGGTTTGGAGGTGTAGCTGTCGATCTTTGGATGCCTATAGGTGCTTTACAAGCCATCTACGCAAGGGAAAATGGCAAAGGTCTCTTCTTTGAAAGGGATGGCGATATTCAGCCCCCTCCATCAGGTACTGAATATAAGAAAAAGTTTAAAAGACCAACTTTAAAAGTAGTGAAGTAATAAAGATCTACAAACTTTAAAAAAAGCTCGTTGTCAAAATTAGCAACGAGCTTTTTTTTTTGTTCAAAATAAACTAAACGCCTGAAACGTATAACTAGAGTGGCTTAATTAGCTGAAGTGGTTGAAATTACTTTAGTTTTAAATGCGTCAAAATCGCAAATTGTGACGTAGTTCCATACCAATATCGTCAAAAGATACCAAAATAACATTATACAAAGTGATTAATGATGTTTTTTTGGCGAGGATTTGGTTGTGGCAGTATTTAAAATCGTAAGCCTAATAGTTGTAGCAATGTATTTAACTGGTTGTGGCGGAGCCGCTTCAGATGAAGTCACTGATGCTCGTTCTATTGTTGATGATCTTGTGGATGTTGGTACTGGTGGTGGTACTAATGGTGATTCAACAGCTGATGCTGGTGAAGGTCAGGACACAACAGATGGCAGTAACAATGGTTCAAACGATGCTGTTGCGGATAATGATGAACCTACAGAGTCGAACGAAGAGGCTCCTCCATATACTCAAGATACATTAACAGCATCGATTACTTGGACACCATCTAACTATTACGAAGATGGCAGCACAATGAGTTCCAATGAGATTTCACACTACCAGATTGTATATGGTTCAGCTGCAGATAACCTAGATCAAGTCTACGAAATCAGTCTTGCAGGTCTTTTAAGTTTTGATTTTGAAGCTCTTGCAAATCAAACTTGGTATGTTGCAGTTAAAACAGTCAGCATCTATGGTGGCGTAAGTGACCCATCAAATATCGTAGCTCTTAATTTCTAAAGAGAGGCAGCTATGTTTCTGCCATGCCTTTGTCGCTTTGTTAAATATTAGCCATATTAAGTCTTCATACTCTCACTTCTTGCCATTTCAGAGCTGATCTATCATTATTGATGCTATTCTGGATCAATTTTTTATACATCTATAATGTATTCTTAAGGTGTTCAATCATTTGAGGTTGAACTTCTACAGCACTCTTTGTATTCTTTTGCATCCTATCAGGACGGTACCTCTGGCGTAAGCTAACTAGGGTTTTCCGTGCAGAAGATAAAAACAGAAATATAAGGCACATGAAATGTCAAACACACAGCAGAAACGTTACTTTGGAACTGATGGTATTCGCGGCAAGGTAGGGCAGGGCGCTATTACCCCTGAGTTTATATTACGACTTGGGTGGGCTGTAGGTCGTACATTTCGCCAGCATTCAGGGCGTAAACCTCTCATTATGATTGGTAAAGACACGCGTTTGTCAGGGTACATGTTTGAATCTGCTCTAGAGTCAGGTTTATCTGCTGCAGGTGCTGATGTTGCATTGTTAGGGCCAATGCCTACACCTGCCATTGCCTACCTGACACGGACCTTTAGAGCCTCTGCGGGGATTGTGATTAGTGCTTCGCACAATCCATATGATGATAATGGTATTAAGTTTTTTGGAAGTAATGGCCAAAAAATATCTGATGAGCTAGAGCTTGCCATTGAAAATGAAATAGAGCACGCCTTTAAAAAGATTGATTCTGGTTCGTTGGGACGCGCAACTCGTATTGCAGATGCTGGTGGCCGGTACATCGAATTTTGTAAAAGTAGTTTTGATCGTGAATTGTCTATGCGTGGCTTACGTGTTGCTATCGACTGTGCACACGGCGCAACATATCACTTGGCACCGGATGTCTTTAAAGAGCTGGGTGCAGAAGTCTTTACCTGTGGTACAGAGCCAGATGGACTTAATATCAATAAAGATGTTGGATCGACATCGATGGGACAGCTGAAAAAGCTTGTGGCGGACGTGAGAGCTGATATTGGTATTGCTTATGATGGTGATGGTGATCGAGTTATGCTTATGACCAATACTGGTGAGATCATTGATGGTGATCAGATCTTGTATGTCTTAGCAACACAACTTGGATCCGATTTTCAGCGAATTCCTGGTGTGGTTGGAACTCTCATGAGTAACTTTGGTCTTGAGCAGGCTTTACGATCTAAAGGTATTGATTTCTGTCGTGCAAATGTTGGCGATCGCTATGTCATGGAGATGCTGCGCGAAAAAGGATGGATGCTTGGTGGCGAGTCGTCAGGCCATATTGTTTGTTTGGATAAAACAACTACTGGCGATGGTATTATTTCGTCTTTGCAAGTTGTTAAAGCTCTTATTCGTGGTGAACGAAGTCTTGCAGATGCTGTCAGCGGCATGGTCAAAACTCCGATGGAAATGATTAATGTTAAGTATGGTGAAGGTAAAGACCCTCTTAACGATGAAAATGTGCAAAAGGCTGTTAAATCCGCCGAAGCTGCTTTAGGAAAAGAAGGTCGAGTATTACTTCGCAAATCTGGTACAGAGCCTCTCGTTAGAGTAATGGTTGAGGGGACTGATCATAAACAAGTGCATCAATATGTAAGAGAAATTGCTGAAGTTGTAGAAAAGGCTGTTGAGTAAAAAAGAAAATTAAAAAATGGATAAAACTGGATTTTATTCAGGTTCGATTACCTGCCAAATTGTATACTGCCGACATATTCAGCAGCTCTAAAAAATACAATTATTTTTAGGCTTAATGCCAGTTTTTTTAGAGGTTACTTTAAGGTCAGGTTCTCATAAATATACAAGGAAAAGGTTGATGAAATACATCATTGCAAACTGGAAAATGCATAGTAATTATGCTTTTGTTCAGGATTGGGGGCAGACGTTTGTTAATGCTTTAACTTCTCAAAAAGTTGAAGTAATTAAAAATGCTGCACAAATTATTATCTCACCACCTTTTCCTTATATTCATGATTTAATGAGCGCAACAGCTGATCAATCAGAATCGATAATTTTATGTGCACAAAATGTCTCACATCATACTGGGGCTGGTGCATATACTGGTGAAGTCTCAGCTGAGATGCTTAAAGATATTGGTTGTCAGTATGTGTTGGTTGGTCACTCTGAGCGTCGAGCTATGGGGGATAATGATCTTTTGGAGCAAAAGCTAAAGAATGTACTTGAAGCTGATCTAATACCAGTTTTTTGTGTAGGTGAGCCTCTCGAAGAACGTGAAGCTGGACGAGCTTGGGATTTTATTGCAAATCAACTTTCGCTTCTAAAGAATATTGATCCAGCTCAGCAGTTGTTGATTGCTTATGAACCTATCTGGGCAATCGGCACAGGCCAAACTGCAAATCTAGAAGATATTGAAGAAATGCACACCCAGATAAAGGCTGCTTATAACTGGCCTGTACTCTATGGTGGCAGTGTGAAGTCTTCAAATGCAGGCAAACTTCTGGCATCATCTGTCATCGATGGTGCATTAGTTGGTGGGGCATCATTGAAACCTGATGAGTTTTTGTCTATTGTTGAGGCAGCTTCTTAGGGATATACTCCATATTTATCGATACAACAGGCCTGATTGACAGATCTTAAAAGGTTATGTTGTGTTTATGACTTTAAAAGCCAGGCTGGCGTCTAAATAAAACAGGTTTGAGTAATGAATGTAATTTTAATTGTCGTACAAATCGTAGCGTCTATCGCTCTAATCGGTCTTATCCTAATGCAACAGGGTAAAGGTGCCGATGCTGGTGCCTCTTTTGGTGCTGGTGCATCCCAAACTTTCTTCGGTAGCGCTGGCTCTGCAAATGCCGTTACTAAGCTTACAGCTTTGTTCGCCACTATTTTCTTTATCGCGAGTCTTGGTCTTGCTTATGTAGCTCAAGAAGATGACAGGTCAGGTCTGCAAAAAGAGCTTTCTGAGCAATTAGCACCTGCTGCTGGTGATGCTGCTAATACAGGTCTTGCTCCTGTAGCAGAAGAAACAAGTGCGCCTGCTGATGCTGCAAATGAGGGCCTAGCGCCTGTTGTAGAAGAATCTCAAGCTGAAGCACCTGTTGTTGAAGCAGATTCTGCACCTGAGACCGAAGCTGTAGAAGCTGTGGCACCTGCTGCTGAAGAAGCGAAAGCGACAGAAGAAGTAGAGCCTAAAGCCGCTCAATAAAATATGCGTTATTGAAAAAGGTGACCTTTGGTCACCTTTTTTTTGCCTGAAATATATAACTTATATGTTTCAATTCATTACTTTATGCAAAAAGCACTAGATCGACTTGACTGATAACGAAATAATATCGTTCAAAATTGCAGGGGATGCTCGAACTTTAAACATGGATGCTTAAGTGACTTACTCTTTAAAGAGGCTTTTGCATGACAAACTTTAATATTCAATCACAATCAATGCCAGCATTAACTTTTCCTAGTGCTGAGCAGCAACATACTTCTTTTGGCCAAGAAGGTTTGCTGAATCAATGCTTATTCGATGATACGCTTAGGTCAGAGTCACCATTAAATTGGTGCGCAACACCAGAATTGCTATCAGCTGGTTCAACTAAAAATAACTCTATAGAACTCGCAAATATTGAGTCCTATGCTCAACAAGAGCCGTCGGCAGGTATGTTTGCAGGAAAGCATCTAAGTCTCAATGATGCGTTTGATATAGATCCTACCATGACGCAAATATTTGATTTAGCCCCTATGAGTCCCTTTGATGAATCTAATTTTGTGAAAGAAGGAGATGCCAATATATTTGCATCGCCTCAACAAGACCAGTCGGAGATTGTAAGAGGTGGAGGTAAGCCCGAGTTTTTCTCAGCAGACAGTCTTACTCGTTTAGCAGAGGAGAAAGGCGTTAGTTTTGTAAGCCGTGACGGCGCTCCTGTAGTCAAGCCTACGCCTTTAAGGCCTGCACAAATGGCATCAGCTGTATCTGAGCCGCAACAAGCGCTCATTAAAACCTTTGCACCTGTGGTTCAAGCCTTTACGCCAATGAGTTCGCCTCGTCAGAATTTTCCCCTTGACTCTAACCAAAACACTACTCAAGTGCATGAAGCATTATCTCCAAAAGCGTCTTCTGTATCAGGAGCCCAAGCAGCATTGCCGCAACTGCGACTGGCTACTCGTGGACGTAAAACAATGCTTGATAGTAAGAGTGCGAATAATAAAGTGAAAGAAGGCCGTATTGAGAGAGCATTCAGTTGTAATATGCCTAAATGTGGAAGGGCGTTTAAAAGAGCGGAGCATTTGAAAAGACATATGAGAACACACACAGGTGAAAAAAAATACATGTGCAGTGTCTGTGATAAAAAATTTAGTCGCTCTGATAATGTGAGACAACATCAAGTTACACATCCCAATGCTACAGCTATGCGGGTTGTTAACCTAGAGCTTGAAGCAGGTGAAAGAACTGGCCTTTTATAAAAAAAAGTAAAATAAATCGTTGACATTCAATAATATTATGTTATCTTATCACCAGCTTAAGACGCACTGATTGCTGCCGAAGTGGTGGAATTGGTAGACACGCCATCTTGAGGGGGTGGTAGCAATAGCTGTGCCGGTTCAAGTCCGGCCTTCGGCACCATTGCTTTTTAAGTTGAGGTCAATATTACCAAGACAAATTGACCTGTTATATACAGTTGCGGGATGGAGCAGTCTGGTAGCTCGTCGGGCTCATAACCCGAAGGTCGTTGGTTCGAATCCAGCTCCCGCTACCAACTTTAAAGTCTTTAAGAATTATTTATTAAATCAAATTCTTACCTTGACCTTAAACATTAAATATGTATATAATGTCACACTCTGATGCGGGATGGAGCAGTCTGGTAGCTCGTCGGGCTCATAACCCGAAGGTC
>TARA_B100000686_G_scaffold355390_1_pt1 | contig 38507 bp, 33 predicted proteins | sample TARA_B100000686 | Tara Oceans TARA_B100000686 (sample SAMEA2622733) | marine metagenome | biome: marine biome (ENVO:00000447); feature: marine epipelagic mixed layer (ENVO:xxxxxxxxx); material: "saline water (ENVO:00002010), including plankton (ENVO:xxxxxxxx)" | depth 150 m | reverse complement strand
TCTTATTATAGAAATGAATTAGAAAATATAGTGGATGGTACAATTAAAGATATCAGTCCGAACCCAGAAAGGACAATAACTATTGCGGGATTAATGGCTAATATTCGGACTTTTAACACGAAGCGAGGTGACATGATGGCATTTGTCTCTATCGATGATCAAACAGCCAAAGCCGACATAAGTATATTTGGCGAACTTTACTCCCAATTAAGAAAACTGACCCAATCGGATAGCCTTTTCATTATCTCCGGAATGACTAGCAAGGATGAGCGTACAGGTGGGCTTCAAGTAAGAGCCAATAAGATTTACACGATGGAAACTCTAAGAGCTAAAGCATTACGCAAGATTAAGATTAATTTAAAATCCGATATGAGTCCAAATAAATTAATACCACAATTACATGATTTACTAACATCGTTTTTAGGCACAGCTACAAAAATTGAAATGGAATATCATACTGCCAAAGATGATATTGTATCAATAAACTTTGGAGAAGATTGGCGGGTGAATGTCTCAGATATTTTTCTCGATGAGTTATTTCAATTATTGGGTCGGTCAAATATATCGTTTGTTTATGATAAAAACGCGCTTGATGTTGTGAGAGAAGGTGGTGAGTTGGGAGCACCACGAGTTACTATCTAGTTTGAGAAAACTATCCACAGTCCGAGTTATTTCGTCATAGAATTATGAAAAACTTTCTTGAATTTGAAAAGCCAATAAATGAGTTAGAAACTAAAATAAAGGAGCTTAAAGAGTTTAATGTGGATGACACATTAAACATCAAAAACGAACTCCATAGATTAGAAGCAAAAACCCGAAAACTGACAGAGTCTATATTTCGGGACTTAAGTTCATGGCAAATATCGCAATTAGCTCGACACCCAATGAGACCCTACATGCTTGATTACGTAAATAAAATATTCACCGACTTTGTGGAACTGCATGGAGATCGAATGTATAGCGATGATCAATCAATCGTGACCGGTCTAGCTCAATTCTCTGGGACAGGAATTGCTGTTATTGGGCATCAGAAAGGAAGGAATACCGATGAAAAAGTAAAGCGAAATTTTGGTATGCCACGACCTGAAGGATTTCGAAAAGCTCAACGAATTATGAAAATAGCCGAACGTTTTCAATTACCGCTGATTACTTTCATTGACACCCCCGGTGCATATCCGGGTATCGATGCAGAAATGCGTGGTCAAAGTGAAGCTATAGCCCGGACTATCGCATTAATGACGGATCTTAAAATACCAATTATATCAATTGTTACGGGAGAAGGTGGTTCAGGAGGAGCGTTGGCCCTAGGCGTCTGTGATAGATTATTGATGCTACAGTATTCGATTTACTCAGTGATATCCCCGGAAGGTTGTGCCTCGATATTATGGAAGGATTCAAAAAAAGCTGAAGTAGCTGCAGATATTCTTAAGATAACTTCAACGGATTTGAAAGACCAGAATTTGACTGATGAAGTTCTAGGAGAGCCTATTGGTGGCGCGCATAGAAATATCGACTCGATGGCGTTAACAATTTCAGATGCATTGAAACGCCATCTTAGCGACCTCGAAAAAATAAACAAAAGGGATATGCTTATCAATCGTTATGACAAATTAAGATCGTTCGGAATCTTTTCCGAAACTTAAATGAATAAAAACGGCGAAAATGGTATTAGAAATAGTAACGCTGTACGCTCGGCCATTAGAAAATTTAGTAAGAATATATTGGGACGATCTGTATTTGTTGCATATAGTGGTGGCGTTGATTCCCATGTTTTGCTTGTTGAGTTAGAAAAATGTTTCAAAAAATCAAAAACAGAGTTGGTGGCTTTGCATTTTAACCATCAATATTCAAAAGATTCAGATATCTGGGAGATGCACTGCCAAGAAACCTGTACTAAATTAGATATTAAAATCATAACAGGCAGGAATTCACAATCGGAAATATTCAATGGAGGAAAAGAAAATTCCTTTCGTATTGCACGTTATAGGTGGTTTAAAAGTGTAATTAAGGATGGCGATATTCTTGTCACAGCCCATCATTTAGATGATCAAATTGAAACATTAATGTTCCGATTGATACGAGGTACTGGCATTAAAGGAATGGCGGCTATTGAGGAACAACGTAAATTCGGGAACGGTCAATTGTATCGTCCATTCCTCGGGGTTCCTCGAAAAGATATTTTAGAGGTAGCACGTGATGGCTTGTTAAGGTGGGTTGAAGATAAAAGTAATACTGATGAAAGTTATGATAGAAACTATATACGGAGGAGAGTTCTTCCGCTGATTCAATCAAGATGGCCCTCAAGTCCTACTGTAATTTATAGAGCAACACGGAATTTGCAACGAGCACAAAAGTTGCTAGAAGAAATTGGGGAAAGTGACTTTCGTAACATTCACGAAGAAGCTAGCAATTGCAGGTTTTCAAATTATGGAAAAATTAATATTCATTATTTAAATGCCATGTCGACAGAGAGAACCGAAAATTTATTGCGTTATTGGGTTCAAAAAATTGGTTATGAAGCGCCATCTTCTTCGAAGTTAACTGAGCTACTTCGACAACTACGAACCTCTGGTCGTATAAATCAGACATGCGTTAGATGGGGAACAGTAGAATTTAGACGTTATCGCGGACACCTTTATCTACTCCCTATGCAAGAATATGAATCAAATCGAATTATTCAGAGACGATGGAATTCAAGGCAGGAATATTTTGGAGAAATAGGTATTCGGTTAAATCTAATCAAAACCATAGGGAGAGGACTCAAAAAAGAGGGGCTCGAGCTGAATAAATTGATTATTAAGAATTATCGGAAAAAACATCAAATTCGGCTATACAAAAATGGACGAACAAAATCCTTAGCTAAATTGTTTCAGGAACTCGGCGTTCCTCCTTGGGAGCGCTATAGAATACCGATTGTTACTATAGAAGAAGAGGTCATTTGCGTGCCAGGAATCGGATGTACGGAACATTTATTAGTGAATAGTTATGAGCCAGGTATAGATTTTTCGATCGAAGAAACATAACCAATCTAGGCTAATGTCTTTCTTCCTTCAAATTAAACTGATTGTGATTCTATCGCACCTCTGGTATTCTACTATTCCGTCGCTGTGGCGTAACATTTTGGTATGATAGATATTACGCTTAACCATATGATTAAATTGGTTTACTAATTAAATGCGCCAGGTATATCCGACGGAAAATCAATGAAGTTGGTCTTCATAACTGGTGGAGTTGTCTCTTCGCTCGGCAAGGGAATTGCATCGGCGTCTTTAGGAGCATTGCTTGAGGCTCGTAAACTCCGAGTTACCTTTATTAAATTAGACCCCTATATCAATGTTGATCCAGGCACTATGAGCCCGTTTCAGCATGGTGAGGTGTTTGTCACCGAAGATGGTGCCGAAACTGATCTCGATCTTGGTCATTATGAGCGATTTGTACGCACTAAAATGAGTCAGGCAAATAATTTCACGACTGGCCAAATTTATGAGCGTGTAATCAGGAAAGAACGACGCGGTGAATACCAAGGTGGAACAGTTCAAGTTATTCCACATATAACGAATGAAATAAAGGAAAGAATTAAAGAAGCTGCAAAGGAGTATGATCTAGCTCTCGTAGAAATAGGTGGGACAGTGGGAGATATTGAATCACTTCCGTTTCTGGAAGCGATACGCCAGTTACGAATTGAAGAAGGGAAAAGTAATACTATTTTCATTCATCTGACTTTAGTGCCTGAACTTGCATCAACGGCAGAGCTGAAAACTAAACCTACGCAACATTCGGTTAAGGAACTAAGAAGTATAGGTATTCAGCCAGATGTTGTTTTGTGCCGCTCCATCTCACCAATACCGGAAGAACAGAGAAATAAAATTGCTCTATTTACCAATGTTTCCGTAGATTCGGTCATTTCAGCGAATGATGTGCACAATATCTATTCGATACCGCGTCATTTCCAAACTCAAGGACTGGATACAATAGTGCTTCAACATCTAGATATCACTGCTGTGAATGCCGATATGAGTGAATGGGATCAAGTAATTGATGCAATTGATTCTCCTACTCAAGAAGTAACTATTGCGATGGTTGGGAAATACATCAGTCTGAATGATTCATACAAATCACTCTCCGAAGCATTAGTGCATGCAGGAGCTAGTCAGCGTTGCAAAGTCAATTTAGTTTATGTTGATTCTGAAGTGATCGAAAAAAATGGAATCCAATCCCTGCATGAAGTTGATGCTGTTTTAGTTCCCGGGGGTTTTGGTGAACGAGGAATAGAGGGAATGGTTGAATCAGTTAAGTTCTCCAGAGAGCACGACATTCCATTTTTAGGTATTTGTCTAGGGCTTCAAATCGCGATTATTGAGTTTGCTAGAAATGTTGTGGGCCTCAGTGGTGTTAATAGCACCGAATTTTCACCTAATTGCGAACATCCTGTCATAGCATTAGTATCGGAATGGATGCCTAAAGACGGTAATCGACAATTTCGCACAGAGAAAGATGAGTTGGGAGGCACCATGCGGTTAGGCGCTCAAATCGCTAAAATTGCACCAGACACCAGATCTTGGGATATCTATCAGCATAAAAAAATATTTGAGCGCCACAGACATCGATATGAGGTTAACAATAGTTATCTTGAAGCGCTTATTTCGGCGGGACTGGTAGTTGCTGGTATTTCTGAAGATGATCTAGTAGAAATTATTGAATTGCCAAATCACACTTGGTTTGTTGGTTGCCAGTTTCATCCTGAATTTACATCCACACCTCGTGATGCTCACCCTCTATTTTCTAGTTTTATAGATGCAGCATGTAGTTATCGTAATCGTAAACATGAACAAAAAGGATAGTTAGTGTCATGAATCTAAATGGCTATCACATAGGGCGAAATCACCCTCTCTTTTTAATAGCAGGTCCTTGTGTGGTCGAAAGTCGTAAGCAGTCACTTGAAGTAGCGACTACTCTCAAGCAAATTGCTGAGAAATTCAACATACTAGTAATTTATAAATCTTCATTTGATAAAGCAAATCGGACTTCAGGTTCGGCATTCAGAGGACTTGGCATTGAGGAAGGTTTAAAAATTCTTGGTGAAATCAAGAATGAGGTTGGTTTACCGGTCCTCACTGATATTCATCTGCCCGACCAGGCACAATTAGTAGCTGAAGTAGTCGATGTGCTTCAGATTCCCGCGTTTCTGTTCAGACAAACTGATTTGCTTCAGGCAGCAGCTAAAACTGGAAAGTTGATCAATTTGAAAAAAGGACAATTTGCTTCTCCATTTGAAATGGGATCAGCAATAAATAAAATTACTATTGCAGGCGGTAAAAATGTAATGTTGTGTGAACGAGGTAGCACTTTCGGATATCATAACTTAATAGTTGATATGCGCAGCCTTGAAATTATGTCTAAAACGAAGTGTCCTGTGGTTTTTGATGCAACTCATTCTGTACAGCTTCCGGGAAGTCAAGGTAATCAATCTGGCGGCGAGCGAGAATTTGTACCAATTCTTGCGCGAGCGGCTGTTGCTATTGGAGTATCAGGAATTTTCATGGAGGTGCATCCTGATCCTCAAAATGCTCTTAGTGATGGACCGAATTCTTGGCCATTGAGTGAATTAGAAGGATTGCTAAGAGACTTGTTGAAATTGGACGCATTAGTAAAGAACCAATTAATAAACACTATGACTTAGGTGGAAGCGTAGCTATACTGAAAAACCTATGGTTTATATAAGCGCACTCCATTCTAGAGAAATAATCGATTCCCGGGGTAAGCCAACGGTTGAATGTGAAGTTACACTGAACGATGGTAGCCATGGAGTCGCGTCAGTTCCATCCGGAGCCTCAACTGGTTCATCAGAAGCCACAGAACTAAGAGATAATGACCCCATTAGGTACAGTGGAGCAGGTGTTCTTAGAGCTGTTTGCAATATCAATACAAATCTAAAGGAACTACTGTGCGACGGAACTGAATTTAATCAATCGACTCTTGATCAGTTGATGATTAAGTTCGATGGCACGGCAACTAAATCTAATTTGGGAGCTAACGCCATTCTTGCTGTATCGTTGGCCTTTGCCAAAGCAAAATCATCTAGCCAGGCTGTGCCCTTGTATAAATATATCGCAAATCTCCTCGGTAATTCGACACCAAATTACTTACCTGTCCCACAAATGAATATCCTAAACGGAGGCGCTCATGCAGATAATTCTGTGGATTTTCAGGAATTTATGATATTGCCAGTAGGTGCCAACAGTTTTAGAGAAGCAGTTCGGGCAGGTTGCGAGATTTTCCATACGCTAAAAGGACACTTGAAAGAACATCAATTAAATACTGGTGTTGGTGATGAAGGTGGATTTGCTCCACAGCTTGAAACTAATGAGTCCGCTATTAGCCACGTGATTTCGGCAATTGAGAAAGCAGGCTATGAGGTTGAAAAGAATATTAGTATCGGTTTAGATGTGGCAAGTACAGAAATTTTTCGAAAGGATAAGTATCATTTGTTTTCTGAGAATCGTATTTTAACTAGAAAACAATTTTGTGAATTGTTAACGGATTGGTCTAAGCGCTACCCAATAATGAGCATAGAAGATGGAATGGCTGAATCCGACTGGGAGGGCTGGAAATTATTGACAAACAAATTGGGCAATCACATCCAACTTACAGGCGATGATTTGTTCGTCACAAATCCCAAAATTATTCAAAAAGGGATTACTAAGGGTGTTGGGAATTCAGTGCTAATAAAGCCTAATCAAATAGGGACATTGATTGAAACTCTAGAAGCTATTGTGCTCGCTAAAAAAGCGGGATATGGTATTACAATCTCCCATCGTTCTGGTGAAACAGAAGATACCACGATAGCGGATTTGGCAGTTGCAGCCGGTCCTTGCCAAATTAAAACAGGATCAGTGTGTCGAGCAGAGCGGACAGCGAAGTACAATAGGTTGATTCGAATTGAAGAAGAGTTGGGGGAATCATCGATTTATGCTGCCTATGAAGCATTTCCTCAATTGAAATCTAAGGTACGTTAAGCAGATGAGAGCTATTGGAATAGTTAGGCTAATGGGGATAATCATTTCCCTGGCCATGCTTGGATCGCTTCAATATTCTCTTTGGGTTGGTGATAATAACCTAACTGACTTATATAAAATGAATGTACAGATCGAGAATCTACAGAAAGAAAACAAAGAGCTTCGAAACAAGAATAATAACCTTCATGCGGATGTTATCGATATAAAGAATCGACCCGGCGCAATCGAAAGAAAGGCGCGATACGATCTTGGATTAATAAAAAAAGGTGAAAGTTTCTATCAAATTATTCGTTCAGGTGATGGTTAACAACGTTTAATGAGCATAGCGGTAACATCTAGTTGTCATTCGGAGTGGGTGTATGAGTCAGTTCAATTGCGTTCTTTGATCCATTCCAATAGAGTTTAGAATTAAGTTTAATTTCAGTAGGCACGGTTAAAAGAAGCTCACCTCCCGGTTTTGTTGAAAATGAGGCCGAGTTGACTACAGCTCCAGCACGTTTTTTGCCTGATTGGTCTAAGAAAAGTAACTCTCCCGGCGCCGGGATTGGATTTTTTGAAATAAAAGCGCGCCCCATGCGTTGTTTAATTTTTCCTAAGTAACGAACTCTCGCTACAATTTCCTGCCCTGGGTAGCAACCCTTTTGGAAGTTTACCCCGCCGAGAAGGTCTAAATTTAGTGATTGAGGTATAAACATTTCGGAAGTCTCTGTTGTAACTCTTGGCGTGCCAGATCTAATCTCAAATAAATTCCACTGTTTTATTGTTCCTCTAAACATGAACTCGTCAACTATCGCGCAGATCGAAGCTAAATTAGAACGATTTATTATTATTAAAGCACCTCCATGGTTTTGCCATCTAGCTTGTTGGAAGCCTGACATTATGGTGGAAAAAATAGAATCATTGGGATCCAAATGTTTTTCAATCTTTTCTATTAATCCAGATACTTGTGAGCTGATTAAGCCAAATGGAATTAATGAATTATCTCTGTTCAGAGTTACTTTTAATCGAAGAATATATATTTTTAGTTTTTTTTCTAGATTTGATAGGATTTTAGAATCGGTCACAAGAATGTAGTCATTCTGAAGGCGTATTATTAATATTACAGCGATAAGTCGCCCCTTTGGATTACAGTATCCTGAAATCACACTCTTTTTGCCCTCCTCAAGAGGTCCGACGTCTGTAGTCATTTGTGCGTTTAGAAATTCCTTAGCATCAGGGCCAGAAATGCGTAGCACACTGAGGTTATCGATCGGAATAAAAAATCCTTGATTAAGTTCCAACTTCTTGAGCGGGTTAGATTCAAGGACTCTTAAAGCTTCGATCAATTCATCTGAGCCTCGGTTTGGTTTCATATTCGGTGAATATTCGGTCATAGCATTGGGTGAATTTTATGTTTTAATCAAGTTAGTTTTAGAATTTGTTAATTATAATTTAGTTTAATTTTGACTTCCTAGAAATAAAAACTCAATGCTTGAGTTTTCGCCTTAATAAGGAGACAATAGAGTTCAATAAAACTACCTAAGAAGCATCTAGTGTGAACAAATCTTCAGAGCCAAATATAGCTTCAGATTCTAGCCTAACTGAAGATAAGCGGCGTGATGATTGCGAGCCAGATGTTTCTCAAATTTCGTCGAAAAAAAAACACAAAAAATTGGTTGATCCGACTCGTTATGGCGATTGGGAAAAAAATGGTAGGTGTATTGATTTCTAAATGAATAAGGCTTTTATAAAACAGTAGTTTTGATCCATGAAACCGACGACCCGGCCATTATCGCCACATCTTCAAATATATAAACCCCAATTAACGTCCCTATTATCTATTCTTCATCGATTTACTGGTCTTTTTCTAGTTGTGGGAGCAATCATTATCGCAGGTTGGTTGCTTTCATTAGCTTTAGGTGGCGAATATTTTTCGTCATATCAAACCATTTTAAGGACAATTCCGGGAAAGATTGTTTTAGTCGTATGGAGTTTTAGCATGTTCTACCATCTTTTTAACGGAATACGACATCTTTTTTGGGACGCGGGACGTGGTCATGAGTTGAAAAATGCTTATCTAACTGGGTGGTTGGTTGTTATAGGATCAGCGCTTGCGACAATTGCGCTTTGGGCATCATCATTCTTTATTGAATAATCTCAACTTTATGGCTACAAGAATAGGAAAAAGCGGGACTAAACATTGGATTTGGCAGAGAGTCAGTGCAATTGCCCTAATTCCTCTATCATTATGGATAATAGTCGCTGGCAACCAATATATATTTAGCGATTACATAGTGGCGCGGGAATGGCTTTCTAGGCCCACGATAAATCTATTAGCCTTGTTAAGTCTTTTAAGTTTGATTCTCCATGCCCATTTAGGACTTGTTGTTATCATTGAGGATTACACAAACGGCGCGATTAAACGCACTCTTAATTTCGTAGCTGTTGTTATTACAACTATTATAGGAATAAGCGCTTTTTTCACATTTTTAACCTTTTCGATTAAGTAACTAAAAATATGACTAAAACCTACCATCTAATAGATCACAAATACGATGTGATTGTTGTCGGAGCGGGAGGCGCTGGATTGAGAGCATGTTTAGGGTTAGCTGAAGAGGGGGTAACTGTTGGTTGTATATCTAAAGTATTTCCGACTCGTAGTCATACCGTAGCCGCGCAGGGTGGAATCAGCGCAGCTTTAGGTAATGTTAATGACGATGATTGGCGTTGGCATATGTACGATACAGTTAAAGGTTCTGATTGGCTAGGTGACCAAGATGCCATAGAGATGATGTGCAAAGAAGCGCCAGAAGCAGTGATTGAGCTAGAGAATTACGGTGTCCCATTTTCGCGAACGAATGATGGTCGAATTGCACAACGAGCATTTGGCGGCATGACAACTGGTTATGGTGAGGGTCAGGCAATAAGAACCTGTTGTGCGGCAGATAGGACAGGTCATGCGATATTACACACGCTCTATCAGCAATCTCTAAAGCGCGATACAAAATTTTTTATTGAATATTTTGCACTCGATCTAATTATGAAAGAAAGTCGATGCGTAGGTGTTATTGCGTGGTGTCTTGAAGATGGTAGTTTCCACCGTTTTTCAGCAAAAATTGTCATACTTGCCACTGGCGGATATGGCCGGGCTTTTTTTTCAGCAACGTCAGCTCATACTTGCACGGGCGATGGCAATGCAATGGCTCTACGGGCCGGGTTGCCCCTTCAGGATACGGAATTCATTCAGTTTCATCCGACGGGTATTTATGGTTCGGGGTGTTTGATCACTGAGGGTGCACGAGGTGAGGGGGGTTATTTAACAAATGCTAATGGCGAACGATTTATGGAACGTTATGCGCCAAATGCAAAAGACCTTGCATCTCGAGATGTTGTTAGTCGGGCAATGGTTTTGGAAATTAGGCAAGGCAATGGAGTTGGAGCAAATAAAGATCATCTCAATTTGCAACTTGCTCACTTAGGAAAAGACGTTTTGCATAACCGGCTTCCTGGCATTACTGAGACAGCCAATGTGTTTGCTGGTATTGACATTACTCGTGAGCCCATACCAGTTCTGCCAACTGTCCATTACAACATGGGTGGTATCCCTACCAATTTACATGGTGAGGTAATTACACTTGATAAAAATGGAAAGGAAAACGTTGTAACAGGCTTAATGGCAATAGGGGAGGCAGCTTGCGTTTCAGTCCATGGGGCCAATCGTTTAGGCTCTAATTCATTGCTAGATTTAATTGTTTTTGGTCGTGCTGCAGCGAGAAAAGCAGTAGTATTGTGCGGGGAAATATATCAGTCGGATATATTACAAGAGGATTGTAACAAAGTTATGCGAAGGTTTGATAGGATGCGTATGGCAGCGGGCTCCTTTTCCGTAGCAACCCTCCGAGCTGAGATGCAGAAGATTATGCAAAATGATTGTTCTGTCTTTCGAGAAGAAGATAGCCTTCAGAAAGGGTTAGCAAAGTTAGAAGATTTAATGGAAAAACTGAATGATGTAAGTGTGACAGATCGATCTTTGATATGGAATACCGACTTAGTTGAGGGCTTCGAATTAGAAAATATGATCCAACAGGCAGTCGTTACAATGAGCTCGGCACTTTTTCGAACAGAAAGTCGTGGAGCTCATGTGCGAGAAGATTTTCCCGAAAGAAACGACGAAAAATGGTTGAAACATACTTTAGCGTGGTGGAGCATGAACGGTGGAGTGCGACTCAATACTCGCGAAGTACAAATGAAGACATTGACTGACGATGTCGACTCAATCCCTCTTAATATCCGATCCTATTAGGAGTAATAATCGTGGCGTCTTTTACGTTACCAAAAAATTCAAAAATCAAAACAGGAAATAGCTACGAGCTCACACAATCGTCTGAGACGTCCATACAAGTGATGGTATATCGTTGGAGTCCAGATGATGAAGAAAACCCTCGAATCGATACTTATGAAATGGATGTTCAAAAAACTGGACCGATGTTGTTGGATTTATTGATAGATATCAAAGCAATTTACGATTCGAGCTTAGCATTTCGAAGATCCTGCAGAGAGGGAATTTGCGGCTCTTGTTCCATGAACATAAATGGGACTAATAGATTAGCCTGCACCACGCCCATTAAGGAGTTAAACGCTGAAATACGAGTATATCCATTACCTCATATGCAAGTAATAAAAGATTTAGTAGTAGATTTAGAGCATTTCTACCGACAGTATGCATCTATTGAACCATGGATTAAAGGAGATTCGTCCAAGGGTGATGAGTTCATAGAAAATCATCAGTCTGTTGAGGATCGTCAAAAAATTAACGGTAGCTATGAATGCATCATGTGCGCTTGTTGTAGCACAAGTTGTCCAAGTTACTGGTGGAATTCAGATCGATATTTAGGCCCTGCAATTCTTCTACAGTCGTATCGATGGTTGATGGATAGCCGTGACCAAGCTCGGAAGGAGCGTTTGGAATACTTGAGAGATTCTTTTCGTTTATACAAATGCCATACTATTATGAATTGCGCAAATGCCTGCCCTAAAGGTTTAAATCCTGCTCGAGCAATCTCCGAAATAAAAAAAATGTTAGTTTTGGAAGAGTAAGCTGTGAGTACCGAGAATGCAAAACTCCTATGGAGGTGCCGACGAGGGGCTAGAGAGCTAGATGCCCTCCTTGTACCTTATGGCGTTGTGCGATTGCCTATGATGGATAAAGATGAAAAACAGCAATTTGAAAATTTACTTCAAGAACAGGACTCCGATCTCTTAGACTGGTTTCTTGGTAGATCAACTCCCTACAATACAACTTTAGTGTCGACTATAAAAAATATACTTCATTTCAAAGAAAACAATGGTAGTAGATGTTAGTCAACACGTAAGAGTATCAAAAGGTTTGCCATATACTTACCACAAATAGTAAGCTATCGAACAGGCACTTATTGTGCTAGTAAAATTGCTGCTGTTGATTATAAACATCACATTGTGTTTGATAGAAGATTCGAATGATTAATGTCTCTAAAACAAGCAGTATTCGAAATTTCGCGATTATCGCCCATGTCGATCATGGAAAATCAACATTAGCTGATCGGCTTATACAAACTTGTGGGGGGTTAGAAAGTCGAGAAATGTCTGAGCAAGTCCTCGACTCTATGGATTTAGAAAGAGAGCGTGGTATAACCATTAAAGCACAGAGTGTATCTTTACGCTATTTAGCAAATGATGGAAACCAATATAATTTAAATTTTATAGATACACCTGGGCATGTTGATTTTTCTTATGAAGTATCTAGATCTTTAAGTGCCTGTGAGGGTGCTTTATTAGTCGTAGACGCTTCTCAGGGTGTTGAGGCACAAACAGTCGCTAATTGCTACACAGCAGTTGAGTTAGGTCTTGAAGTGATACCTGTCATTAATAAAATCGATCTTGCTTCGGCGGAACCAGAAAGAGCGAAAGGCGAAATTGAAGACATTATTGGGTTAGATTGCAGTGATGCGCTTGAAATCAGCGCGAAAACAGGGATCGGAATTGAGTGTGTGCTTGAAGGCATTGTCAAGTATCTACCAAGCCCCATAGGGGAAAGCAATGATCAACTAAAAGCGCTGATTATAGATTCGTGGTTTGATAATTATTTAGGAATTATTTCATTGATCCGTGTTATTCAAGGTAGATTATCTTCCAACATGCGAATAAAGATGATGTCAACCGGGGGTGACCATCTTGTTGAGGAAGTAGGAATATTTACACCGAAAAGAAGTCGTACGGAGCATCTGGTAGCTGGCGAAGTAGGTTATTTAGTCGCCAACATTAAAAATATAAAAGCAGCACCTGTAGGAGATACCATCACAGATTCAAGGAAACCGGTTCGTGAGGCATGCACAGGATTTATCGAAGTAAAACCGGTTGTTTTTGCGGGACTATACCCAGTTAATAATGGTGAATATGAAGCTTTTCGTGTTGCTTTAGAAAAGCTAAGTTTAAATGATGCATCATTAAAATATGAACCGGAAGTATCTCCCGCTTTAGGATTTGGTTTTAGATGTGGTTTTTTAGGAATGCTGCATATGGAGATCGTTCAAGAACGTCTAGAAAGAGAGTATGAGTTAGAATTGATCACTACTGCACCATCCGTTGTATATCAAGTAGAACGTACCGATGGAAGTGTTAAGTTAATTCATAGTCCTTCTCAATTACCCGAGCAATCAAGAATCAAAAATATACGGGAACCTTTCATATTAACCAGTATTCTATGCACGCAAGAATATGTGGGGTCAGTAATTTCTTTATGTATTGAGAAACGGGGTATTCAGAATAATATCTCATATCATAACCGTCAAGTCATGATCAAATTTGAAATGCCATTAATCGAAGCTGTCATTGATTTTCATGATCAACTGAAGTCAATAACCCGTGGTTACGGTTCACTCGATTATGAAATCATTGGTTATCGGGAGGCTGACATGGTAAAAGTTGATTTATTAATTAATGGTGAACGTATTGATCCGTTATCGATACTAGTTCATAGAGATCAATCATCTTATAGAAGTCGTGAATTGGCATTAAAAATGAAAAAAATCATCCCACGACAAATGTTTGATGTTTCAATTCAAGCTGCAATTGGTTCTCGGTTTATTGCTAGAGAAACTGTTAAAGCTCTCAGAAAGAATGTGACTGCAAAATGTTATGGTGGGGATGTAACTAGAAAACGTAAATTAATAGAAAAACAGAAAGAAGGAAAAAAGAGAATGAAACAAATAGGTTCTGTTTCTATACCTCAGGAAGCGTTCTTATCAGTTCTTAGGGTGGGAGACAAGTAAGTGGATTTCGCGATTATTTTATTTATCTCGCTAATTGTTACCGGGGGGATCCTAGCAATCAATTGGTTACGCCCTAGGCAGGATCATAATAGAGGGATATTTAGCAAGATTATGGCAATTATTGTTGATTACAGTCGGGCGTTTTTCCCAGTAATTTTGATTGTTTTTGTTTTGAGATCATTCATTGTTGAACCATTTCGTATTCCGTCTGGCTCGATGCTGCCAACGTTATTCATCGGTGATTTTATCTTGGTAGATAAATTCCGATATGGTGTGAAGATACCAATTATCCATATTAAAGTAATACGCACAAGACTACCAAAAAGGGGAGAAGTAATTGTTTTTCGTTATCCTATCGATAATTCGACCAACTTCATTAAGCGGGTAATAGGAGTGCCAGGCGATGAGATTAGGTATTTAGATAAACAATTATTTGTTAATGGAACCGTTGTCGAATTGACAGAATCTAATCGTTACGAGGAAGCTTATAAAACAGAATACATTGAGACTCTTGGGGAGTCGCAATATAGAATATGGAATGATATAAGTCGGCGATCCAGAGTGATGCAAATCACTGTACCTGAAAAGAGTTACTTTGTAATGGGAGATAATCGAGATCATAGCAATGACAGCCGTTATTGGGGATTCGTACCTGAAAAAAATATAGTGGGACGCGCGTTTTTTGTGTGGTTTAGTTGGAATTTAAAAAACGGCGGTATAAATTGGTCGCGAATTGGCCATAAGATTCCTTAGTCAGAACATCTAACTCTATAATTATGGATAGTCTTAAAAATAGAATCAAAAGCATATTCAATTACGAATTTCGGGATACAAAGTTACTTCAGCAAGCAATTACTCATCGTAGCGCTAACGTAGCTGATAATGAGCGTTTAGAGTTTCTAGGGGATAGCGTGCTTGGTATGTTGATGGCGGTAGAGCTTTATCACAAATTTCCAGATTTTAAGGAAGGAGAATTAACTAGAAGCCGATCACGCTTGGTAAGAAAAGAAACTCTTGCCGAGATAGCACGGAGGAACAATATTGGATCGTTGATCGTTATGGGTGACGGCGCTTCAAAAAGTGGCGGAGCTGATAGAAGTTCCATTCTTGCTGACGCTTTAGAATCAATTATAGGAGCAATATATCTGGAAGCGGGTCTAGATGAAGTTCAAATTATACTCAAAGAACTATTTTTGCCTGAATGGGAAAATTTAGGATTTACTCAAGTAAAAAAGGATCCAAAAACACAGCTCCAGGAACAAATGCAGAAAATAGGTAACCCGTTACCAAAGTATAGTGTTGAAAAATCAATTGGTGAGCCGCATGACAAAAAATTTACGGTGCTATGTACGTTAGATCCCTCAGGGGAAAAATTTGAGGGACAGGGTACTAGTCGTCAAAAAGCCGAGCAAAATGCAGCCGCTTGCGCGCTGAACTCAATGGAGATCACGGATTTTTGAGTACTAAACTTTTTCGATTTGGTTTCGCAACAATTATTGGGCGTCCAAATGTCGGAAAATCTAGCCTAGTAAATACAATCACTGGTTTAAAAACCAGCATAACATCGAGACGACCCCAAACTACTAGGAATAGGGTGATTGGATCCTTAACACGTTCAGACTTTCAGTTGCTTTTGATTGACACCCCAGGCATACATGATTCACCTAAGCTTCTTAATACAAGGATTAATCGTACAGCATACAAGAGCTTGAAAACAAGCGATATAGTTGTAATGCTTATCGATGCTAGAGGGTGGAAAAAGGACGATGAGCGAATCTGGAAAGTTATAAAAGACACCACTCAAACAGTAATTATGGTTATCAATAAGCTTGATTTACTTTCTAATCCAGTCAAAGTGTTACCTCTAATTGATCAGTGTTCAAAATTAACCGGTATTTCTGAAATAATTCCAATATCAGTGAAGAGTGGACACAACCTTGAATCATTAGTAGAAATAATCAGAAATTCCTTACCTACACAACCAGCGGAGGTTTTAATTAATATAGATGCACTCAATGACCCAAAGCAATCAGTAGCTGAACTCATTCGTGAGCAAGTATTTCGATTAGCTGGAGCAGAGATACCATATAGGAGTGCTGTTATAGTGGAACAAGAAAGGTTTGATTACGGTAAACCCGAATACCATGCTGCAATATGGGTAGAGACACCTGGACAGAAAGCCATCGTGATTGGAAAAGATGGCGAACGTTTAAAAAGAATTAGTATGCGAGCGAGAAATGAAATTGAAATGATATTTGGTAACGAAATAGTATTAATAGTTCGAGTAGTCGTTCGTAAAAATTGGTCATCAAACCCCAAAGATTTATCTAAATTAGGATATGGAGATTAGTAAAGGGTCATTGAATTGGATAGAAATAGAAGAGTAAGTAACGAATCAATTTTTATTCTTCACCAGAGGCCATTCTCTGAAACTAGTTTGTTGATAGAGGGATTTTCTCGTAATTATGGCAGAGTAGTTTTGATGGCAAAAGGTGTCAAGAAAAGAAAGTCACGATTGCGGGGAATGCTTTTGCCATTTCAAAGAGTTACCGCATCTTGGTCTGGGAAGGGCGAGATTAAAACTATGATTAATGCGGATATGGGTGGTTGTCGAAAAAGCCTTGCAGGTGAAAAACTTTTCTGCGGTTATTATCTAAACGAATTAATTCTACTCACGTTGCAAAAAGGTGATCCACATGAGAAATTGTTCGATTGTTATGCACATACTGTTAACAAATTAAGTGAGGACAGTGATATTGAAAAAACATTACGAATATTTGAGAAGAATTTGCTTCAAGAAATTGGTTATGGCTTAAATTTAACCCATGATGTTGCATCAGGAGCGCCGATTGATCCTAATGTAACCTATCTTTATATTTGGGGATCAGGCGCCATTCCTAGAGAATCTTCTACTGATAGTGGCGCAGTAATACAAGGTGGATCGTTGTTGGCGTTACACGAGGAGACCATATTCAGCGAATTGCATCGCCGGGAACTCAAGCAGCTCACAAGAGGTGTGATTGACTATCAATTAGGTGGAAAACCTATAAAAAGTAGGCGTATGTATAGCTATTTATTTTCTAACCTTGAAAATTTACATAATTAATAACTTTAAGTAATGCAATAGTGAAATCATGGTCGTAAGAATTGGAGAGAGATAATGGAATTAGGTGTAAATATTGATCATATAGCCACGCTACGACAGGCACGAGGAACCTTATACCCTAGTCCGCTTGACGCCGCAAAAATTTCTGAAGAGTCGGGAGCAGATTTAATTACAATCCACCTCCGCGAAGACCGCCGACATATAATGGATGAAGATGTGAAAGCTCTTCGAAAGAAGATAAAGACTCGTATGAATTTAGAAATTGCTGCTACCGATGAAATGATTCGAATAGCGTGTAAAATAAAACCGGATAATGTTTGTTTAGTGCCAGAACGTAGAGAAGAATTAACTACTGAAGGCGGGCTAGATGTAAAAAAAAATAATGTAAAATTAGTAGATATGGTATCACGATTAAAAGGTGAAGGTATTGAGGTGTCAACTTTTGTTGATCCGGATAATGTGCAGATTGAAGCCTCTTATACCATAGGCGTTCAATCAGTTGAAATCCACACTGGAACATATGCAGATTCAAATAATCCTGATGTCATAGCGTTGGAACGTGACAAAGTAGTGACCGCTAGCTTATTTGCTACGCAACAGGGATTAAGAGTTAATGCAGGTCATGGCCTGCATTATAATAACGTTACTCAAATTGCTAATATAGGAGCAATCTCCGAGTTAAATATTGGTCACTCCATTATTTCGAGAGCAGTTTTCGTTGGGTTATCCAACGCAGTTCAAGAAATGAAAAGGCTGATAGAAGCCGCGAATCAAGAAGCTGTTTGATGGCACTGATCTAGTTAAAAAAGTGTTTAGCTTACTCTTCTGGAGCTGCAAATCCAGCTGGAACATTGCCTAATTCACCCTCATTAAAAAGAAAACCAAGCATATGGCTCTCTATCAGTTTGACATGTTCCGGATCGGCGGTGCTTAGACGATTTTCATTAATAATAAGTACTAGCCGTTGCAGCCACGAATCCCAGGCTTCCCTAGAAATAGTTTCATATATTCTTTGGCCAATTGCACCAGGATATGGAGGGCTGTTCAAGCCTTCAGCGACTCGATTTAAAACAGCGCAGTTTACCTCTCGCATGGTAAAATAATGGGATGGTGACTATTAGGTTAATTGTAAGCAGTAATTATTCTAAATAAAAGCACTATTACATCCAATGAGTTAAATTTATATAAATAATTGAATATAGGATATACCGAATGATAGAGCAACAGAGCACCCCCAATATAATTGAGCAAGGCCAAATAACAGTTACGGATACTGCGCGATTAAAAATTTCCGAGTTGATAGCTAGTGCTGGAGAGTCAATTGACGCAGTGAGAGTGTTTGTAACAGGTGGTGGCTGTAGTGGCATGAATTATGGCATGACGTTTTCAGAGACGAACAATTCTCTGGATAGCATCTTAGAAGGTTCTGAAGGGTTTAGAATGGTGGTTGATCCTTTCGCTTTATCATACATGCATGGCGCAGAAATAGATTATTCGGAGGATGGCGCCAATGCTACTTTTGTTTTCAACAATGTTTTTCAGGCTATCGGTGGAAGTGGATCTTGTGGTGGTTGCGGCGGCGCCCAATAAAGAGTAATTGTATTTTTGCAAGGTTAGTGATTAACAAGTATAAACCTCAGTTAGTCACTCCTATCGCTAGTCAAAAATATGATATCTGTAAGGATTTTGGCAGACTCAACTAGTATCGCTTCTTCAGGAAAATCAATTTTATCTAGCGATCCTGGTGTGACTGTTTTATCTTGACCTAATAAAATATTTTTTAGTTCGTTAATGTTGTTTTCGTGTGAGTCGCGTTCGGTATAACGGCGCGATTCATCTAGGGAAAAAATATTTTTTTGTGCTAATTTAGCGTCGAATTCTATTTTCTTTGTAAGGTACCGAAATATTGGGTTATTCCTTATTCTGGTATCATGTTTCATTTGTAGATTAGACCACTGTTCCTCACCAAGTCTCATATTTTGATCATACTCAACAAAAGGGATAGGCTTGATCTCAGACCAAGGCATGGCGCTCTTATTAGTCCATTCACGTTGATTTGGACGGTAGTATGTTTCTGGTAAAACAAAGTCTGGGATTACCCCACGAAACTGAGTACTGTTGCCGGTAATTCGAAAAAATTGAGCAATCGTCAATTTAAGTTGACCCAGTTGATTAGTTGGATTTTTTACAAAATTATCAAGAGCCACCATATTTTGAACGGTCCCTTTGCCAAATGTAGCTTCCCCGACAATGTATCCTCGGCGATAATCTTGGATAGCACCTGCAAATATTTCGGAAGCCGAGGCGCTGTCACGATCAACCAATATTACTAAAGGATGTGTAGATAAAATATTAGGGTCGGGATCTTTTTTAATGTCTATTTTTCCAGTGGAGGTCTTTATTTGGACGACTGGGCCTGAATTAATAAATAAACCAGTTGCTGAGATTGCCTCGATAAGTGAGCCTCCGCCATTTCCACGAAGATCAATAATTAATCCATCAATACTTGATTTATCTAGTTCAATTAGTAAATCACGTAAATCCCTAGTAGTGCTGCGATAATTTTTTTCACCTCGGGATTGCGCGTCAAAATCGACATAGAAAGTCGGTATGTCGATTATGCCAATGCGTTTTCGTCCAAGGTCTGTTTCCATTTCGAGAACTCTATGACTAGCGGCTTGTTCTTCTAGTTTAATCGTATCGCGGACAATCTCTATGGTTTTTGATATACCTCCGATTGGTTCAGTTTTAGGCAATATTTGAAGACGGACAATAGATCCTTTTGCTCCTCTGATAAGATCCACTACGTCATCAAGACGCCAGCCGACAGTGTCTACTGGGTTTGCGTCATTTTGTCCAACACCTATTATTCTATCTCCTGCCTCCAGATTTTTTGTTAAATCAGCCGGTCCGCCAGGTAATATCCGATGAATAACGGTATATTCACCGTCCATTTTGAGGACAGCGCCTATACCTTCAAGGGAAAGGCTCATCTTAATTTTGAAGTTTTCGGTTGCTCTCGGTGTGAAGAAACTAGTGTGTGGCTCAATTGAAGTAAGGAAGGTGTTGATGATTATATCAAAAACATCTTTCTCAGTGATTTGGTTTAACCGCCGTTCAATATTTTTATATCGAGCATTTAAGGTATTATAAATATTAGCATCAGATTCTCCTGTAAGTTTTAGTGCTAACCAATCATATTTAACGCGTTGGGTCCATAGTTTATCTAAGTCAGTGTTATTTGATTTCCATTCTTCTTGAGTTCGCTCGATTTGATATTCTTCATCGATAGAAAAATTGAAGCTAGTATCCAATACGCTGTCGGCATATGAAATTCTCTCTAATGCTCTTTCTTGATATATTGAGAATATTTCATACGCAGGTTGTAAATTCGCTTTCTTAATTAGATTATCAAACAAGTATCTAAATTTTTCAAAGGATTCTATATCTGAAGTGAGAAAGTAGCTACGGTTAGGGTCAAGATTGTCGACATATGCGTCTAAGAAATTAGAGGAGAATTCATTATCAATAACCGGTTTTTTATAATGATATTTATTTAGTAAATGGGTGATCAATTTGGTCGTTTGTTTGTTCGTTTCAGAAAACTCATATGTTTGATCATCGTTCCCATGTGACAACGATGTTATGGCAAGTAGACTATATAAAAGTAATGTGAAAGTGAAAGCAACCCATGGGTTGCTTTTAGATGTGCTCATGGTATTGTTTGTAGTTGCTAGGATTAGAAATTTCAAGGCTATTGATGATATCTTAGAGGATATTAACGTTTCACTATATCGCCTTCAGGATGAAGACGAAGTAAAGAGCTCTCCTTCGCCTCACAAATACCTCGATCTGTGATAAGTCCAGAAATCAATTCAGGAGGAGTAATGTCAAAAGCAGGATTAGCAGCTGCGCTTCCTTCGGGGGATGTTCTAACTGCAGCTACAGCACCATTACTTAGAACACCTTTGGTAAACAAGACCTCTTCTGGGTTGCGTTCTTCAATTTCTATGTTATTTTTTTCAGGATCCCAAGACCAATCAATAGTGCTTGATGGTAGAGCGACATAGAATGGTATATCATTATCTTTAGCTGCTAGCGCCTTTAAATAGGTGCCAATTTTATTGCACACTGCCCCTGTACGTGCGGTACGATCCGAACCGACTATGCAAAGATCTATTTGACCGGTTTGCATAAGATGGCCGCCAGCATTATCTGAAATGATAGTATAAGGAATCTCTTCATTTTTCATTTCCCAGGCGGTTAGGGATGAACCTTGATTTCGAGGCCTAGTTTCATCAATCCATATATGAAGATTTATATGTGCTAGCTGAGCTTTATAGATAGGCGCTAATGCTGTCCCCCAATCCACAGTTGCAAGCCAACCTGCATTACAGTGAGTTAATATATTAAGCGAATCTCCATTTCTCTTTTTTGAATAAGCATCTCGAAGGATTTTGTAGCCTTGATTACCAAGGTTACTATTGGTCTTTATGTCATCGTTATAGAGTTGTTCCACTATCTTACGTGCTACGTTCACTCGGGCACTCGACTCAACTTTCAGTAATTTCTCCAATAATTTATCAATCGCCCAACGTAGATTGATAGCCGTAGGTCTGGTATTAAGTAACATTTCAGCGCTCTGTTTCAGATTGGAACTGGACGGATCATGTGATGCTGCAATGTACATACCACAAGCACCCGCAACCCCTATTAGAGGTGCTCCACGCATAACCATAGTAGAAATCCCCAAGGCGACATCACTGACGGTAGTCATTTTTTTAATTCTGAAATTAAACGGGAGTTCTCTTTGGTCTATTGCATAGATAACGGGCTCATCATTTTCAATCCATATTGATGTGAAATGTTTTCCGTCAATGTTCATAAACCCAGTTACCTCATTTATTTTTCCATCGTGGTGATCTTTTTTCTAAAAATGCCTCCATCCCCTCCTTTTGATCTTCAGTGGCAAATAGAGAAAGAAAAATTCCACGCTCACTTTTCATGCCTTGATCTAGTGTTGTTTCAAACGCAGAGTTTACAGCGGATTTTGCCATTAGTGTGGAAGGAGTTGAAAGTTTGACAATATTCTTTGCAACTTGTTTTGCTTCTGATATTAGTTTATCGTTTGGTACTACACGGCTAATTAGTCCCGCGCGTTCTGCCTCATCTGCCGTCATAATACGACCTGTAAGAATCATTTCCATCGCTTTAGATTTTCCTATCGCACGAACCAATCTTTGTGTTCCACCTGCACCGGGGATGATGCCGAGTTTGATTTCCGGTTGACCGAATTTTGCGGATTCCGATGCTATTATAATGTCGCACATCATTGCTAATTCACATCCGCCACCAAATGCATATCCTGATACCGCAGCAATAACCGGTTTTCGACAGCGACTAATACAATGCCAATGGCTACCAATAAAATCAGAACTATAGGCATCAACATATGTTTTATCGATCATGCTTTTAATATCCGCACCAGCCGCGAAGGCCCTATCGTTACCCGTAATAATTAATGCTGATACATTTGGGTTGGAGTCGAGGTCATCTACAGCTTCACTTAACTCATGCATAAGCTCATCTGATAGTGCGTTTAAAGCATCAGGTCGATCCAAGGTTATTAAACCAACCCCGTTTTCAATTTTTATTGCGATACAGGTGTATGTCATAATTTCTCCTTAGATATACCTTAAAACCGAATTTTTAACTAGACACGATGTCAGATAGTAAAGAATCGCCTTATCATAGTGTTATCTTTTTGCTACGTTTGGTAAAGTTCCGAGTAATTATATTGGCCTTGAATTCTGGAAGGGGCAATTTGAAATAGCGTGTTTTAACTTTAACGTACACATTATTTAATGACTAGCTTAACGCAAACAATCTGAAATAACTCTATTAGCGAATAAAAATTTAATAATGGTTAATAAATTTGATGTAGAAGCTTGGCAGGATCTCATAAATAGAGAGTTGGCCAGTGATACGCCCATTGTCATAAATTCCCAAACACCGGAGGGGATAAACCTTAAAGGCTTGTATACATCCAAAGATCTTGAGGATATTGAATATATCGAGACTATGCCAGGAATTCTTCCGTTCACTCGAGGACCAAAGGCTTCAATGTATGTAGGCAGACCCTGGACCATACGACAGTACGCGGGCTATTCGACAGCAGAAGAATCTAATGCTTTTTATCGAAAAAATCTCAAAGAGGGGCAAACCGGTCTATCCGTAGCCTTCGATTTACCAACACATCGAGGGTATGATTCAGATCATCCTCGCGTAGCAGGTGATGTTGGTAATGCTGGGGTAGCTATAGATACTGTCGAGGACATGGCGACACTTTTCTCTAATATACCCCTTGATAAGATGTCGGTATCTATGACTATGAATGGTGCTGCTCTCCCTATCTTAGCGATGTATATTGTAGTGGCGGAAGAGCAGAAGGTTTCGCTAAAAAGTTTATCTGGAACATTGCAAAATGATATCCTTAAAGAATTCATGGTCCGAAATACCTACATCTATCCGCCTAATCCATCGATGAGGATAGTGGCTGACATAATTAAATTTACTACGGATCATATGCCAAAATTTAATCCCATTTCAATTTCTGGATATCATATGCAAGAAGCAGGCGCGACAGCGGTTCAAGAGCTTGCTTATACTCTAGCGGATGGAATTGAGTATATTCGCGCAGCTTTAAAGACTGGGCTAGATATCGATGATTTTGCGCCAAGGCTATCATTTTTCTTTGGCATTGGGATGAATATGTTCATGGAAGTAGCAAAGCTGCGGGCTGCTCGCACACTATGGCCAGAGCTATTACAGAAATTTTTTCAACCACGAAAATCTAGATCTATGATATTACGGACACATTGCCAAACTTCAGGAGTGAGCTTAGCGAGCAAGGATCCATACACGAATATCATTAGAACGACAATTGAAGCTTTGGCAGCTGTTTTAGGAGGCACACAGTCACTTCATACTAATAGTTTTGATGAAGCTCTTGGATTGCCAACCACTGCCTCGGCGAGAATTGCAAGAAATACTCAGCTTTTATTACGGGAAGAGGTTGGACTTACAAAGGTAATCGATCCCCTTGGCGGGTCATATTACGTGGAATCATTAACTGAAAGCATCATGACTGAGGCTAGATGTTTAATAAATGAAGTAGAGGAAATGGGCGGCATGACTAAGGCGGTCGAAAATGGCTTACCTAAAATGAAAATTGAACAAGCAGCAGCGCGACGCCAAGCTAGACTGGATAGCGGTGAAGAGGTAATTATTGGTGTGAATGCATACCAAAATGAAGAACCACAATCCATTGAGATATTGATTGTAGATAATGAAAAAGTGCGCGACGAACAAATACAGAAATTGAGAATAATCAAGGAATCACGCAACGAACAAGAATGTGTGAAGGCTTTAGATTTGCTTCAAGCAGCTGCTTCCGAAGATGAGCCTAATCTATTAGAGTATGCTATTGAGGCAGCAAGAAAACGTGCCACTGTCGGGGAAATTAGTCAGGCATTAGAGAATGTTTTTGGTCGCTATACGGCTGACACTAAATCTATTTCGGGAGTGTATGGCATGATGTCCCAAGAAAATAAAGATTTTTTAAAATTATCTGAGAAGGTTTCATTGTTTTCGAAAAATATTGGTCGGCAACCAAGGATTTTAATTGCGAAACTTGGACAAGATGGTCATGATCGAGGCGCGAAAGTAGTTGCATCTGGATTTGCAGATATTGGGTTCGATGTTGATATATCGCCACTTTTTCAAACTCCCGCAGAAGTGGTAAGTCAGGCAATAGAAAATGATGTGCATGTGATAGGTATTTCATCGATGGTAGCCGCGCATCGTACGTTGATACCGGCTCTAATGCACGAATTAGAGGCAGTCGGTCAAAATGATATTATTGTTACACTAGGAGGCGTTATACCGTCGGAAGACGTAGAAATGATGCATCAGCAAGGAATTAGCGCGATTTTTAGCCCAGGAACATCGATACTAGAAGCGGCAGAAAAAGTTATTGACCTTATCACTGAAAAAAACAGTTAAATTGATGAAGAAAATTATAGAAGAGGTTGAAAAGCGTCGACTTTTGTCTAAAGCAGGGGGCGGACCTAATCGGATCGATTTACAACATAAGCTAGGAAAATTAACGGCACATGAGCGCATTAATGTTTTGCTAGATACACAATCGTTTGAAGAATGGGATATTTTTGTTGAGCATCGATGTGTCGATTTCGGAATGCAAGAGAATCGAATTCCTGGAGATGGGGTAGTTTCAGGAACCGGCACGATTGACGGTCGAGATGTTTTCGTTTTTAGTCAAGATTTCACAGTAATGGGCGGTTCGCTATCTGAGGCTAATGCAAAAAAGATTTGCAAGATTATGGATCATGCGGTTCGATTAGGAGTCCCAATTATTGGTATAAATGATTCTGGAGGCGCGCGAATTCAAGAAGGGGTCGATGCGTTAGCTGGGTATGCTGAAATATTTCAACGAAATGTTTTAGCATCTGGCGTGGTACCGCAGCTTTCTTTGATAATGGGTCCGTGTGCGGGCGGTGCTGTGTATTCTCCCGCTATTACGGATTTTATATTCATGGTCAAAAATACCTCATATCTCTATGTTACCGGACCTGATGTGGTTAAAACTATAACTCACGAGGAAGTTACGCACGAGGAGCTCGGTGGCTCATCCATTCATGCCGCAAAATCAGGTGTCGCGGCTTGCGCGTTTAACAATGATGTTGACGCCCTTTTAGGAATGCGACTGTTGTTTAGTTATATTCCATCAAATAATCTTGAAAAAGCTCCAAGAAACAAGACCGATGATCCATCAGACCGGATATCTGAGGCACTTAATAGTATTATTCCAGTCGAGAGTAACAAGAGTTACGATATGAAAGCGATTATCTTAAGCATAGTTGATGACCGTGATTATTTTGAAATATTTCCTGGTCATGCTGAAAATATAATTGTTGGATTTGGTCGAATGAATGGATATTCGGTTGGCATAGTTGCGAATCAGCCAATGGTTCTAGCGGGATGTTTGGATATAGATTCGTCCGTGAAAGCGGCTAGATTTGTTCGGTTTTGTGACTCTTTTAATATTCCAATAATCACGCTTGTAGATGTTCCAGGGTTTCTTCCAGGTGTCGCGCAAGAGCATGGCGGCATTATTAAGCATGGCGCTAAACTACTTTACGCATATGCGGAATCAACTGTACCCAAGATTACAATTATTACTAGGAAAGCCTATGGTGGAGCCTATGATGTAATGTCGTCAAAGCACCTACGGGGAGATATAAATTTAGCCTGGCCCAGTGCTGAAATTGCTGTAATGGGAGCTCGCAGTGCTGTGGAAATTATTTACCGAAAAGCGAAATCAAATCCAGTTGAGATTGATGAATACCAGGACGAGTACCAAGAAAAGTTCGCTAATCCTTTTCAAGCGGGAGCGCGCGGATTCATCGATGACATTATACAACCACAGTTCACTCGCCAAAAAATATGTCGCGGACTTGAGTTGTTAAAAAATAAGGAATTGAAAAATCCATGGCGCAAGCACGGCAATATCCCATTGTAGAATTAACCCTACCTTCGGTCTTTAAATCTTAAAGCTCTTTTGCGCGATCCCTCAACATAAATTTTTGGATTTTACCAGTGGATGTTTTTGGTAAGGCGCATACTACAATCGTTTTAGGCACTTTAAAATGAGCCATATTCTTTCGGCAGAATGTGATAACTTCCTCGGAGGAGAGAGTAATGCCAACTTTCAGAGTAATGAAGGCGCATGGTGATTCCCCCCAATCTTTGTCTGGCTTCGCAACCACCGCGGCTTCTACTATGTCGGGATGACGATATAGAACCTCTTCAATTTCCAAGCTAGATATATTCTCACCACCAGAGATAATAATATCTTTTGATCGGTCCTTTATTTCAATATAGCTATCAGGATGTCGTACAGCAAGATCACCTGTGCGTAACCAGCCACCTTTTAGAGCCTTTTTGGTTGCTTCTTGGTTTTTGAGGTAGCCTTTCATTACAGTATTTCCCCTTATCATTACCTCACCAATTGTTTTAGCGTCCCAAGGAACATCTTCCATTGTATTGGGATCTTTTACAGAACTATCTTCTAATGTCCCATAATGAACACCCTGCCTAGCAATCATTGAGGAACGTTCTACATCATGTAAATCTTCCCATTCATCTTTAGGTACACAAACTGTTGCAGGCCCATATGTTTCTGTGAGGCCATACAAGTGTGTCACAATAAAACCATGTTGTTCCATTTTTTCAATGACGATAGATGGGGGTGCGGCACCTCCAGTAGCGATTTGGACTTGCTGTGGAAATGATGATTTCTCATCTTCGGTCGCATTGATGAGCATGTTGAGAACAATGGGTGCTCCACACATATGTGTTACTCGCTCATTAGCGATTAGCCTGAAGATAGTACGAGGGTCTACCTTTCTTAAACAGACATGAGTACCTTGCGCTGCGGTAACTGCCCATGTGAATGTCCAACCGTCACAATGAAACATCGGTAGTGTCCATAGGTAAATCGATTTATTGTCTAAACCCAAGGTATGCATGTTTCCCAACGAATTAAGGTAGGCCCCCCTGTGATGATAGACACATCCCTTAGGATTACCTGTGGTGCCTGATGTGTAAAGGAGCGATAAGGCTTGCCATTCATCCTTGGGCTCATGAAATTCACACGAATTTATACCTTCTGCTAAAAATTCTTCATACTCAATGCCGCCTAGTTGTGTTAGAGCATCTTTAGCGGGGTCACTAATCTGAATTAATAGAATGTTTTTCTTAAGCTTCCTAAAAATCTCTTTGATAATTAGAGCGTAAGTGTCGTCAACAAGCAGTACTTTTGCTTCACCATGTTCTAGAATAAAATATATAGTTTCGGCATCGAGGCGGATGTTCAAGGAATTCAATACCCCACCCATTAATGGAATGCCATTATGAGCTTCTAACATTTCTGGAATATTTCCAGCCATGATCGCAATACAGTCTCCAGGTTGTAAACCTCGATTGCGAAGTGCTGTGGCCAGCATTAAAGATCTTTGGTAAAAATCCTTGTATGTGTATCGTCTATGCCCATCGATAATTGCTATTTTATCGGGAACAACTTGGGCAGCCCGTTTTAGAAAGCTGATTGGTGAGAGTGGCACATAGTTAGCAGAATTTTTTGGTAAGTTTTTTTCAAAAATTGTCATCCGTAAAAACCTCATCATCAGAGTGAGAAACCGACACTCATAAACCACGTTAATTATTCGAAAAATGGTAGTTATCTGTTCATATCATGATTATCCAGAAAATACGAATGTATGTATAGCAGACGTCGGTGAAAAAAATGAATATGTTCCGCAGAATCATGAGAAATCATTTAGGAGTTTAGTAATTATGTCTTTCCCGTTGAAAGAAGGGGTATATAAAATCAAATACCTTGCAAAATAGATAGGTTTTGAAACGATTTTAAAAAGCTTTCTTGTCAAATGGAGAATGTAAAAGTAACATCGTAGAAAACATCGTTCAATGTTGCAGGATTGGAGGAGTGAAGGAAGACATGTTTACAGGAAGCATGGTCGCTTTAGTGACACCAATGGATAATACTGGCGCTATCGACTGGAAAAGGCTTAATACCCTAGTGGAGCATCATATCCAAGAAGGAACCGACGCGATAATTTCTGTGGGAACAACAGGGGAGTCGGCTACACTGAGTCATGATGAGCATATAGAGGTTATCGCCCGGACTGTGGATTATGTATCGGAAAGAGTGCCAGTTATCGGAGGCACTGGATCTAACTCAACAGATGAAACAATATTTCTTACCAAAAAGGCAGTCGACGTAGGAGTCAGCGGTTGTCTCATCGTTGTTCCATACTACAACAAACCCCCACAGGAAGGCCTTTATAAGCATTTTCGAACGGTTGCTGAATCAGTGATGATTCCCCAAATACTATATAACGTTCCTGGTCGAACGGGTGTAGATTTAACAAATGAAACGGCCTTAAAATTAGCCGAAATTGATAACATTATTGGCATTAAGGATGCGACAAATGATTTAGATAGAGGAGCAGACTTAATCCAACGATCACAACCTGATTTTTTTGTATATTCTGGTGAGGATGGCACCTGCTGTCAGCTTATGCTTGCTGGCGCAAAAGGTACAATTTCCGTTACTGCGAACGTGGCTCCGAATCTCATGCATAAGATGTGTTCCGCAGCTGTTAGTGGAGATCATGCAACTGCCTTAAAATATGATGAGAAATTGAGCGAGCTGCATTCCGCGTTGTTTGTGGAATCAAATCCGATTCCTACGAAATGGGCGGTAGCGCAACAGGGGCACATAATGAATAATATTCGTCTACCGTTGGTTCCCTTAAATTCTCTCTATTTCGATGAAGTAAGAAGCGCTATGGTTAAAGCGGATGCTCTATAACTAACTAATCAACATTAATTGAAATCACATCAATATGAAACGTTTAGAACCTTTATATTCAGGAAAAGCAAAAACGCTTTTTGAAACCGATGATCCCGAACATCTTATTATGGAGTTTCGGGATGATACCTCTGCGTTCGATGGCGAAATCATTGAGCAATTTGAAAGAAAGGGCGCGGTAAATAATCGATTTAATGCATTTATTTTAGAAAAACTTGAGAAATCTGGAGTGGCGACTCATTTCGAGCGCCTGTTAAGTAACACGGAATCTATCGTAAAAAACTTAGATATGATTCCTATAGAATGTGTAGTTCGTAATATAGCGACAGGTTCACTGTGTAAACGATATGGAATTGAGGATGGATTAGAGCTTATTCCTCCAACATTTGAATTCTTTTTAAAAGATGATGAAAGACATGATCCCTTGGTAAATGAGTGCCATATTCTTAGCTTTGGATGGGCATCTGATAGCGAGATCACAATAATGAAAAATCTTAGTTTTAGAGTGAACACTATACTCTCTAAGATTTTTCAGGATAACGGCATGATTTTAGTAGATTTTAAATTAGAATTTGGGCGAGCCAAAGAAAAGTTATTTTTAGGCGATGAATTCACTCCCGATGGATGCCGATTATGGGACGCCGACACCAGGCGAAAACTTGATAAAGATCGTTTTCGACGAGGCCTAGGAGGCGTAGTCGAAGCGTATGAAGAAGTTGCGTTGCGATTGGGAGTTGATTTAAGCGGTATAAGAGAAACAACTGGTTCAAACTAAATCACGCACTCAAGTGTTAATTTTTTTAGGCGATATTGCTGAGTCAAGATTTCGGCTAGATCAACGCTTACACGCGATTCGTGAAGTTGTACCAAATGTCAAGGACATAATCCCTCATTTTGTATACTTTCTAGAATGCGACGAATTGGCTCCAAAGAGTACTGGCGAAGCTCTTAGCAAACTCCTCAATACAGAACTATTTATTTTTCCACAAACAAATACTGGTGGATACCCAAGTATTACTGTTATACCCCGACTCGGCACAATTTCCCCATGGTCAAGTAAAGCAACTGAGATAGTTAAGAAGTGTAATCTAATCGACTTGAATCGCATAGAGCGGGGTATACAGTGGCAGATCAAAGATTGTAGCGTCGAAGAATTGACCGATATAGGATCATTTCTTCATGATCCACTTACACAATCTGTATTGGATCATCCCCAACAATTTTCTTCGATATTTGAATCGCCAAAATCTCAACCATTAAGAACAGTATATTCTGGGAATAACGGAAAAAACGCTTTAATTAAAGCTAATCAAGAATTAGGACTGGCGTTGTCAGAGAGTGAGGTCGAATATTTGTTGCATGAATATCGGCAATTGAAAAGAGGCCCAACAGATGCTGAGTTAATGATGTTTGCGCAGGTAAATTCGGAGCATTGCAGACACAAACAATTTAACGCGTCGTGGGTAATTGATGATCAAAGGCAAGATCATTCGTTGTTTGAGATGATCAAAGATACACACAGAAAGAATGGAATCGGCACTCTTGTGGCATATGATGATAATGCAGCGGTATTGGAGGGTGGAAACAGTGCTTGGTTTTTATCAAACCATCTAACTAGGGAATATCAATGCCATCATGAGCCCGCAGATATTGTCGCAAAAGTCGAAACACATAACCACCCAACCGGGATATCTCCTTTTCCAGGAGCTGCTACTGGCTCTGGTGGCGAAATCAGAGATGAGGGAGCCACAGGTAGAGGAGGTACTCCTAAGGCAGGAGTGACAGGATTTTCTGTATCTAATTTACATATCCCGGGTTTTGATAGAGCCTGGGAAATTTCGCCATCTAATCCAAAAAGACTGGCTACCCCTCTTGAGATTATGATAGATGCGCCGCTAGGCGCAGCATCGTTCAATAATGAATTTGGTCGACCTAATATCGCCGGTTATTTTCGGACATTAGAATTAGCGACCGACGAAGACTCAACGGAAAGCCGCTGCCGTTGGGGCTACCACAAGCCTATCATGCTAGCAGGCGGCCTGGGAAATATTCGTCGAAAACATGTGAAGAAATTACCCATTCCAGCTGGCGGACTCTTGATAGTGCTTGGTGGGCCTGCAATGTTAATCGGTTTAGGGGGAGGTGCTTCGTCTAGTCGTGATTCTGGCGATGGTACTGAGGCTTTAGATTTTGCATCTGTGCAAAGAGGCAACCCAGAAATTCAACGCCGCTGTCAGGAAGTTCTTAATAGCTGTATATCCTTAGGTGACCAGAACCCAATCTTATCGATCCATGATGTTGGGGCGGGAGGGCTAAGCAACGCGTTACCTGAGCTTGTAAGAGATTCAAAGTGCGGCGCCTATATAGATCTAGCTAATATAAATATTGCCGATGATAGCATGTCCCCAATGGAAATTTGGTGCAACGAAGCACAGGAACGGTATGTTTTAGCAATTCTTGAGGATCGCGTTGATGATTTTTCGGATATTTGCGAGAGGGAATCCTGCCCCTATCAAATTGTTGGAAGAGCTTCCAAAACAAATCTTTTACAAGTCAAAGATAGTCGCGTTCCTGACAATAATTTAATAAATCAACAGCTGGATTTTCCGAATCCAGTGAACGTAGATATGAACTTTCTTTTCAAAGAGAATTCACAATTAGAAATTGTATGTAATACTCAATCAAAAAGAAGTATGTGTAGCTCCTTAAAGAATGTTGATTTGGCTGAAGCGTTAAATAGAGTTATCAAGCTACCTGCAGTGGGTGATAAATCGTTTCTCATCAACATTGGTGATCGGAGTGTTGGAGGCAAAATAGTGCGCGATCCAATGGTAGGCCCATGGCAAGTTCCCGTAGCAGATGTTGGTGTTACTTCAAGTGATTTTTGGGGTATTTCAGGCGAAGCGATAGCAATCGGTGAAAAGGCACCAATTGCATTGGTTAGTCCTCCATCAAGCGGTCGAATGGCGGTTGCAGAATCACTAACCAACATTGCTGCTGCCTCGGTAAAAAATTTAAGTTCGGTGAAACTATCCGCCAATTGGATGGCCTGCACCGATCAAAGTGGTGAAAAGGCTAAGCTTTATGAAACCGTTCGAGCGGTAGCTTTGGAGTTATGCCCACAATTAGGAATCTCTATTCCTGTTGGCAAAGATTCACTATCAATGTCAAGTTCCTGGGAAAATAGTTCTATAAATTGGAAAGTTATTTCACCAGTTACTTTAGCGGTTACAGCTTATGCTCCTATTACTAATATACGAAAAGTATGGACGCCAACGTTAACAAAACAAAGTGACACGTCACTTATGTTTGTTGATTTAGCGAAGGGAAAGCAAAGATTGTCTGGATCTGCACTAACGCAAGTTTTTAATGCCATTGGTGATGAGACACCAGATGTTGAGTCAGTCGAAATACTGAAAAACTTTTTCTCAGCTACACGCATATTGCTTAATGAAGGATTGGGTTTGGCGTATCATGATCGCTCCGATGGTGGTTTGATAATGGTATTGTTAGAGATGGCTTTCGCGGGAAGAGTTGGATTAGAAATTGATATTGGTGATGAAAATCCAATAAGCTACTTATTCAATGAAGAATTAGGTTTCGTTCTTCAAGTCTCAAACACTAGGATGCCTAATGTCAAAGCCATACTTAAGCAGTACGGGTTAGAAAAATACTCGAATATATTGGGAGGAGTTTCTACTTACCATGACCATATCCGTATTTATTCAGGTAAAAAACTTCTTTTCGAAGAGAACAGGGCCGGTTTACATAGAAAATGGTCTGAGACATCCTGGGCTATTCAAAAAATGAGAGATGATCCTGACTGTGCTAATGAAGAGTATGACCGTTTGCTTGATCTTGAGGATCCTGGACTGCATTCAGACTCGTTGCCAACCAAAGACAATAAGAATCAAAATGTTTTTACATCAATGAATGGAAAACCAAAAATAGCAGTGCTTCGGGAGCAAGGTGTCAATGGACACTTAGAAATGGCTTCAGCTTTTTTTACAGCAGGGTTTGCTACATATGATGTCACCATGACGGATCTGTCGTCAGGCGCTCAAAAATTGGAAGATTTCAATGGGCTTGTAGCATGTGGAGGTTTTTCTTATGGAGATGTACTTGGCGCGGGGAATGGTTGGGCAAAGTCTATTCTCTACGCCCCAAGATTGCGAGACCAGTTTGAGGGCTTTTTCAAAAAGGAAGATACTTTTACCTTTGGGGTTTGTAATGGATGCCAAATGTTGTCCCAGTTGCGGGATCTTATACCGGGTTCGGAACATTGGCCACACTTCATTAAAAATACATCTGAACAATTTGAATCCCGTTTAGTAATGGTCGAAATAATTGAAAGCCAATCAATATTATTCAAAGATCTTCAAGGGATGCGTTTACCCATTGTTATAGCGCATGGTGAAGGGAGGACTCAATATAACGACGACGATATGGATTTCCTGCTAAGAGAAAAGAAAATTAGTCTTCGTTATATTGACAATTATGATAATCCGACCGAGATTTATCCTCTAAATCCAAATGGCTCCGAAGGTGGTTACACTGCTTTTTGTAGCAATGATGGTAGAGTTACTATAATGATGCCGCATCCGGAAAGAATGGTGCGATCAATTACTTGTTCCTGGATTCCTGACAATTGGGGTCAGTTTTCTCCTTGGTTAAAAATGTTTGAAAACGCTCGGAATTTTTGTTTTTAAAAGGTTACATAGAAGTGTAGTTCGGCCCACCGCCACCTTCGGGCGTTACCCAGCTAATATTTTGACTGGGATCTTTGATGTCACATGTTTTGCAGTGTATACAATTTTGGGCATTTATCTGTAATTTTGGATTATTTGGGTCACCCACAATTTCATAAACACCTGCGGGACAATATCTTTGGGCAGGTTCGTCCCATTTTGGTAAGTTCCTAGTTATAGGAATATTGTTGTCGTGTAATCGAAGATGTACTGGTTGATCATCTGCATGATTGGTATTAGTTAAAAATACTGATGAATTTTTGTCGAAAGTTAGAATTCCGTCTGGCTTGTCATACTCAATACCTTTGCTTCGGTTTGAGGATTGTAATGTTGCATGGTCGTTTGTTTCATCTTTCAAGGTGAGTGGTAAACGTCCATTGAACCAGTTTTGTTCAATAAAATTAAAGGCCCCACCAAAAATAGGTCCAAATTTATGAAGTGCGGGTCCAAAATTGCGCGCACTTTTAAGTTCATCATAAATCCAAGATTGTTTAAATAAAATATCATACTCAGAAAGAGTTTTACCGGCTGTACTTTCAGCCTCTAGCGTTCTGAAGAGAATTTCCCCGGCAATAATTCCAGATTGCATTGCTGTGTGCGTACCTTTAATTTTGGCAAAATTTAATGTTCCTGCATCACATCCAATCAGTAATGCTCCTGGCATCGACATTTTGGGGAGCGAGTTGTAGCCACCTTTTGTTATCGATCTAGCTCCGTAACCGATACGTCTTCCGCCTTCGAGCATCATCCTTATGGATGGATGAGTTTTATAGCGTTGTAATTCATCAAATGGGCTTAAAAATGGATTTCTATAGTTAAGATCAACTATTAGTCCTAGGGCAACTAAATTCTGATCGAAGTGGTATAGAAAAGATCCCCCCGTAGATTTACTTTCCGAAAGTGGCCAACCTGTCCCATGGACGACTAGCCCCGATAAATGCTTTTCGGGATCAATTTCCCATAGTTCTTTCAAACCTAAACCATAGTGTTGGGGAGTGGAATATTGATCGAGCCCATAATGTTCAATTAAGTATTTGCCTAAATGACCTCTAGACCCTTCTGCCAATATAGTGTACTTTGCGTGCAGTTCTATACCAGGTTCGAAGCTATCTTTTTTAGCGCCATCTTTCTTGATACCCATATCGTTTGTGGCTACACCAATGACTTCATTGTTATCATTTATTAAGACTTCACTTGCTGCGAATCCAGGATAAATATCTGCCCCCAATTGTTCAGCCCGATCACCTAACCATTTTACAAGTCTACCTAAGCTGCCGATATAGTTACCATCGTTATGCATTGTTTTTGGTGCTAAGGAAATGGGCCATTTAAGCTTGTTACTTTTTCCGTAAAAATAGATTTCGTCGCAATTTACGGATGTAGTCATTGGGATATCGCTCTGCCTCCAATCAGGAAACAGGTTATCTAGGGCGGTTGTCTCAATAACAGCACCACTTAGTATATGTGCTCCAACTTCAGAGCCTTTTTCTAAAACTACAACAGAAAGGGGGTGATTATTGTCCTGAGAGAGTTGCAAAAGTTTACATGCAGTTGCTAGGCCGGCGGGCCCTGCACCTACTATGACAACGTCAACATCCATTGTCTCGCGCCCATCAGAATTCTTTTTGTCATACATCATAATATTCAGAGTTTTGTATTCAAATGGTATTAGGGTAACGTTTTGGCGCGCTACTGTGAAGTGGGTTGATTTTTTGGACCTGAATGTGAATATGCAACTTCAAATGTGCTTAATTACCAATTTTAAGGTTAAAAACCTTGAGAATAGGCCAAAATCTATTTTAATCGGGTGGGCACCATGATAAAAATAGCAAAAATTATAGTGGTGAATTTTATTAATCATTATAATCAGACAATACGCAAGCAGGCTTCTATTAGTTGACGCACTCAGCGTGCTACATTAATGTGGCAAATAGAAAAGGAGACTAGAAATATGAAGAAAGTAATATTTAGCCTTATTTTAGCTACTACGATGTTGAGCGGTTGTGCAACCTTATCGGACACTGCCGACAGTGCTTGTAATTCAGTAGTACTAAACTGGCTTTGTGGTGACTCATAATAATTAAGGATGGAGGTGGGTTCTGATCTCGAGGAAACCCCGCGTAGCGGGGTTTCTTTATTAACTAAATGGCTAAAAGCTAAAGGTTTTAGCTTATTATCGGTTATGGACCCAGAAGAATGGCCCAATTCCTTAAGATTACAATTCAGATCGTTAAATATAGGATTACCTAAAGGGTGTCGCATAGTTTTAATAGGGTCAGTAGGAGGTGAATTATGGGAGATTATCAGGAAAAATCATTGGACATCACCTGACCCAATTGATACGTATACCATTAAAACGATAGAAGAGTTTAAGGGGAGAGAATGGAGTCATGCAAAGATAGATTGGTTATATCCCGGAACGTTACCAGTGCCTCTACAACAACTAAGTCGTCAAGCGGGTTGGAGTCATCCTTCATTGCTAGGTCTTGATATTAGCCCAAAATTTGGAACTTGGTTTGCATGCAGAGCAGCATTAGTTATCGACCTGAATATCGAGTGTACTTTAAAAATTGAGAGCCAGTCACCATGCGATGAATGCGTTAAAAAACCATGTCAGCCAAAATGTCCGGCGGGCGCGGTACGCAGTATAGATACATTTGGATTGAATGAATGCGCATCGTATAGGATACTTGATGGTTCACCATGTGATTATCAGTGCATGTCAAGAATATCGTGTCCGGTAGGTTCAAGTTGGCGTTACACAAACGAACAAATGAATTATCATGGGGAAAATGCCCTAATAGGTCTCAAAAAATTTTACTCCTAAGGACTATATATCCATATCTTTTCTCTTCGACACGGGAAACTTTGCTGATTGGCTAGCCCCTTTATGTTTCTATGGTTACAATTGTTATTTAGGGCTTTTGGTGCTTCATAATCCAAAAGAACCTTATGAACATTTTTCTTCATGAATAATGGATATATTTCAGACTTAATGTCTGAAAGATTAACGGTATTACTTCAACAAATATTTTAGGCGCATGTGATGTTTAATAAAAAACAAAGTATTGCAGACATTGACCCCGAGCTAGCCAAAGCAATTAGTGATGAGCAAAAGAGACAGGAACAACACATTGAGTTAATAGCTTCTGAAAATTACACAAGTCCGAGAGTGTTGGAGGCGCAAGGTTCAGTTCTCACAAATAAATATGCGGAGGGTTATCCTGGTAAACGTTATTATGGTGGATGCGAGTACGTTGATGTGGCGGAGACTTTAGCAATTGATAGAGCTAAAGAATTATTTGGCGCGCCCTTTGTAAATGTGCAACCTCATTCGGGATCACAAGCAAACGCTGCTGTGTATATGGCATTGCTGAAACCTGGTGATAGTGTTTTAGGTATGAGCTTAGCCCACGGAGGACATTTAACCCACGGTGCTCCAGTTAATTTCTCCGGACAGCTATATAATGCGCGCCATTATGGATTAAATACAGCAACTGGTGAAATAGACTATGAGCAAGTCGAAGCAATTGCTCAAGAGCATTCTCCAAGGATGATAGTAGCTGGGTTTTCGGCCTACAGTCGAGTTATAGATTGGCAACGATTTCGATGGATCGCGGACAAAATAGGTGCGTTACTGATGGTGGATATGGCGCATGTCGCCGGTCTTGTAGCAACGGGACTATATCCGAGCCCGATATTGGTCGCGGATGTTACTACCACTACTACTCATAAAACTTTGAGAGGAGCTCGTGGTGGCATGATAATCGCGCGCGAAAATGGTGATATCGCAAAAAAAATAAATTCCTTAGTTTTTCCAGGCACTCAAGGTGGACCACTAATGCATGTTATTGCCGGCAAGGCGGTCGCCTTTAA
>TARA_B100000686_G_scaffold245052_1_pt1 | contig 38524 bp, 35 predicted proteins | sample TARA_B100000686 | Tara Oceans TARA_B100000686 (sample SAMEA2622733) | marine metagenome | biome: marine biome (ENVO:00000447); feature: marine epipelagic mixed layer (ENVO:xxxxxxxxx); material: "saline water (ENVO:00002010), including plankton (ENVO:xxxxxxxx)" | depth 150 m | reverse complement strand
TGTAAATATACTTGAAGGAGGATTTCAATCATTATTTTGGGGATTATTTGTAATTAATTGGTCATTTGGTTTTTTAGTATTAACATTCTCTCATTTTTTTATGAAAAAAAATTTAAAATTATGAATGAAAATATAGCAAACATAAAAGATTTATTGCAAGATTATACTATTGAGACAACTCCAAAGGTATATAAAAAAATTGAAGAATTAAAAAGTTTATTACCAAAAAAAACATGGGTATATATTACATATTTACCTGATGAGGATCCAAGAAATATAATAGAAACTGCAAAAAAAATAAAAGAAGAAGGTTTAGAGCCCATACCTCACTTACCGGCAAGAACAATTGAAAATTTTCATAATTTAGAAAAATATATCGGAAGTTTATCAGAAATTTCAGGAGTAAATAAAATTTTAATTATTGGAGGCAGTAGTTCTCAAAAAGGAAATATATCTTCAAGTATAGAAGTTTTAAGAACTGGACTAACAGAAAAATTTCAATTTACTGACATTGGATTAGCCGGTCATCCTGAAGGAAGTCCTGATATAAATAATGATGAACTTGATAAAGCAATAATAGATAAAAATAATTTTTCTAAAAATACTAATGCAAATTTATTTTTAGTAACTCAATTCTTTTTTGAAGCATCAAGTTTTATAACGTGGGAAAAGCATTTAAACAAATTAGGCAATCAGCTTGAAATTCATGCAGGCTTACCTGGACCGGCGAATTTAAAGACTTTGATAACTTTTGCAAAATCTTGCGGAATAGGAAATTCATTAAAATTCTTATCAAAACAGGCATTAAATATTTCCAAAATTGCCTCAACAAATACCCCTGATAAAATAATCAATGATCTATCAAATTATAAAAAATCAAACAATTACTCAAAATTATCAAAAATTCACTTTTATCCATTTGGGGGAATGAAAAGAACCTCATCCTGGGTTAATGCCTTAATAAACAATGATATTTCAATAAATAATGATGGAGAAATAAAGATTGATAGCTTTAATTTTTAAATTTTATCCAATGTTTTTTTATGTATCGGTTATTGAAAAAACTATCTATAAATATATGAAGGAAAAATATTTCAATGTGTGCACAACAATCTGATATTCATATAGCAAGAAAAGCTAATAAAAAACCAATCGGTGAAATTGCTGATGATTTAAAAATACCAAAGCAATATCAGTATTCTATTGGCCATCATATATGTAAGATTGATCAAAAATATATAGAAAATTTACCTGAAAAAAAATCTAAATTAATATTAGTAACTGCAATTACACCAACTCCTGCGGGAGAAGGCAAGACAACAACTTCTGTTGGTCTTAGTGATGGATTAAACAAAATAGGTAAAAAAAGTATTGTTTGTTTACGTGAGCCAAGCCTAGGACCAAGCTTTGGGATGAAAGGGGGCGCTGCTGGAGGTGGTTATGCTCAAGTAGTTCCAATGGAAAACATAAATTTACATTTTACAGGTGATTTCCACGCTATAACTTCAGCAAACAATTTATTAGCTTCTTTAATTGATAATCATATTTATTGGGGCAATAAACTCGAAATTGATTTAAGGAGAGTAACTTGGAAAAGATGTTTAGATTTAAATGACAGAGCTCTTAGAGAGATCTCAGCAAATTTAGGCGGAATAGCTAATGGTTATCCTAGAACCGATGGTTTTAATATTACCGTAGCTTCAGAAGTAATGGCGATATTTTGTCTCGCAACAGATTTAAATGATCTCCAGAGGAGATTGGGTAATATTACAGTAGCTTATACAAGAAATAAAAAACAAATCCTGGCTAAAGATCTAAAAGCTGAAGGACCAATGACTGTTTTATTAAAGGAAGCATTAATGCCAAACCTAGTACAAACATTAGAAAACAACCCTGCAATTATCCATGGAGGACCGTTTGCAAATATTGCACACGGTTGTAATAGCGTGATAGCAACTAAAGCTAGCCTTAAAATAGCAGATTATGTTGTAACCGAGGCAGGTTTTGGTGCAGATCTTGGAGCCGAAAAATTTCTAAATATTAAATGTCGAAAAGCAAAATTAAATCCAGATGCAGTTGTAATTGTAGCTACTATTAGGGCATTAAAGATGCACGGAGGCATAAAAAAAGAAGAACTTAAAAAAGAGAATGTAGAGGCTGTTAGGAAAGGTGTTGCTAATTTAAATCGCCATATTAATAATATTAAAAGGTTTGGACTTCCTGTAATTGTCGCAATTAATCATTTTATTGATGATACAGAAAAAGAAATGAAAGCTTTAGAAGAGGAATGTAAAAAAATTGATGTAGAAGCAGTCCCTTGTCAACACTGGTCAAGAGGTAGTGATGGAACTATTAATCTTGCAGAAAAAGTTGTTGAATTAGTCGAAAACAAAAATTCATTTAAATTTTTATACGATGATAATATTTCACTCATAGAAAAAATAAAAACTATTGTTAAAGATATTTACAATGCTGATGACATAGTGGCTGATAGTAAGATTCGTGATCAATTAAAACAATTTGAGAAAGAAGGTTATGGTAATTTTCCAATATGTATAGCAAAAACTCAATACAGCTTTTCAACTGATCCGAATTTAAAAGGTGCCCCATCAAATCACAGTATCCCAATAAGAGAGGTACGTCTCTGTAGTGGTGCTGAATTTATTGTGGTTGTGTGTGGAGAAATAATGACTATGCCCGGACTTCCAAGCATTCCTGCGGCAAATTCTATCTATGTTAATGATGATGGAGAAATTGAAGGTCTTTTCTAAAACTGTTATAGATCCAAAGTTATCTATAAAATGCATAAAAAACCAAAAAAATATTCTGTTTTTTCATTAATTAGAAATGCTGTTTCTTATCATGAAAACTGGCAGCCAGTCTGGCGTTCTCCTGAGCCAAAAAAAGAATATGATGCAATCATAATAGGTGGTGGAGGACATGGCTTAACAACAGCCTACTATCTTGCAAAAAATCATGGATTAACAAATATTGCGGTAATTGAAAAAGGGTGGATAGGTGGAGGCAATACTGGAAGAAATACTACCATTATTAGGTCAAATTATTTATGGGATCAAAGTGCTGCTTTGTATGAACATGCGTTGAAATTATGGGAAGGAATGTCCCAAGAATTAAACTATAATGTTATGTTTTCTCAGCGTGGTGTAATGAATGTTGCTCATAACCTTCATGATGTAAGAGAATTAAAAAGACGTTGGCATGCTAATCGACTAAATGACATTGATTGTGAATGGTTAAATAGAGAACAGGTTAAAGAATTTTGCCCAATAATTAATACCTCACCAAATATTCGATACCCTGTTATGGGAGCCACTTTGCAACGACGTGCAGGCACGGCAAGACATGATGCGGTTGCATGGGGTTATGCTAGAGGTGCAGATGCAATGGGTGTAGATATAATTCAAAATTGTGAAGTAACAAATATAAATGTAAAAAATGGACAAGTTACTGGAATCGAGAGCACAAAAGGATCAATAAATTCAAAAAGGGTTGGAGTTGTAACGGCCGGTCATACTAGTGTTATTGCAAATATGGTTGGCATTCGGCTTCCTTTAGAAAGCAGACCGTTGCAAGCACTAGTTTCAGAACCAGTAAAACCAGTGATTGATACCGTAGTAATGTCAAATACTATTCACGCGTATGTTTCACAGTCAGATAAAGGAGAATTGGTTATTGGTGCCGGCACTGATGGATACACATCTTACAGTCAACGTGGTGGATTTAACATTGTTGAAGATACTATAAATGCAGTTGTTGAATTATTTCCTCTTTTCTCACGAATGAAAATGCTAAGACATTGGGGTGGTATTGTTGACATATGTCCTGATGCAAGCCCCATAGTTAGCAAAACCCATATTAAAGGATTATATTTTAATTGTGGTTGGGGTACCGGCGGATTTAAAGCAACACCAGGTTCAGGCTGGGTATTTGCTCATACAATTGCTAATGATGAACCACATAAATTAAACGCACCTTTCACAATAAATCGTTTTTCAAGTGGTGAATTAGTTGATGAGCATGGTGCCGCAGCAGTCGCTCATTAATTGTTATGTTTTTGATTAAATGTCCATATTGTGGTGAAAGAGAACAGAGTGAATTTAGCTGTGGTGGTGAGGCGCACATTGTTAGACCTAAAAATCCGCCTGATTTAACTGATGATGAATGGGCTGATTACCTTTTTATGCGAAAAAATATAAAGGGAGTACAATTTGAAAGATGGAATCATTCAAATGGTTGTCGGCGTTGGTTTAATATTGCAAGAAACACAGCGACCGATGAAATTTTAAAAATTTATAATATGGGAGAAAGGCCGCCAAAAATAGAAGGCAATGATCTCAAAACTCCATCAGGTGAGCCAGAGATTGGATCTGGTAATATTTCAACTTCATTCAAAAAAGAATAATGATGACAAAAAAAATTTATTTTACCTTTGATGGAAAAAAATATTCTGGAATTGAAGGGGATACCTTAGCCAGTGCTTTAATCAGAAATGGTGTTTTTGTAATCGGTAGAAGTTTTAAATACCACAGACCAAGAGGAGTAATTAGTGCTGGATGTGAAGAGCCAAATGGAATAGTCCAATTAGAAACAGGTAATATTACAGAACCAAATGTAAGAGCAACTGAGATAGAGCTGTATGAAGGTTTAAAAGCTTTTTCACAAAATAATTGGCCAAATGTAAATTTTGACATTGGATCAATTAATGATTTACTATCTAGATTTATACCCGCAGGATTTTATTATAAAACTTTTATGTGGCCAAAAAAATTTTGGGAAAAATATGAGTTTTTTATTCGTAAAGCTGCGGGATTAGGAAAGTCACCTACCGCCGATGATCCAGATAAATATGAACATTTTCATTATCATTGTGACCTATTAATTATTGGAGGTGGGGCAAGTGGATTATACGCAGCCAAATTAGCAAAAAATTCTAATTTGAAGATTCTCCTTATAGAACAAAATTCTCAGTTAGGAGGAGAACACTTATCAAAACAAAATTCAGATAAAGATTCACCATTATTTAAGAAATTAGAAAAATTAAATAATTCAAGTAATTTAAAAATTTTAAAAAATACTACAGTATTTGCATATATGCATTCAAATTACCTGCTGGCATCACAAAAAATAAATAAAAAAAATTTAAGACAAGTTATATGGAAAATAAGAGCAAAAAAAGTAGTTTTAGCAACTGGATCAATTGAAAGATTCTTAACTTTTAACAATAACGATAGACCGGGAATAATTTTAGCCAATAGTGCTAGAAAATATATAAATTATTATTCAAATAAAATAGGAAAGGAGATAGTAATATTTACTAATAATGATAGCGCATATAAAACTGCGCTAGATTTTCATTTAAAAAATGTAATAGTAAAAGCAATAGTGGATGTTCGTAAAGGAAGCGATGGCGATCTTGTAAAAAAAGCAAAAGAACTTGGAATAAAAATCTTTTTTAACAGTGCAATAATTAATACTGAAGGAAGAAAAAGAATAAATAAAGTCTTCATTAGTAAATTAGATGGAAATTTTAAAAAATTAATAGGTAATCCTGAAAAAATATTATGTGACTTACTTTGTGTATCTGGAGGCTGGACCCCTAATGTAAACCTATTCTCACAATCTAGAGGTAAATTAGTTTACAGAGAATCAGATGCCACATTTATTCCTAATAAATCATTCCAAGAAGAAATATCAATTGGATCTTGTAATGGTACATTTAATTTAGACGAAATTCTTGAAGAGACTTATGATAAAATGAAAAAATTATTAGATGGATTTGGAGAAAAAATAGATGAAAAATATAAAGAAAATACTGAAAAAATTTTTCAAGACAAAATGCAGCATATTTGGATTGTTCCAACAAATAAAAACTTTAGTAAAACTAAAATGTTTGTTGACTTTCAAAATGATGTAACTGCTAAGGATATAAAATTAGCTCTTCAAGAAGGTTATAAATCAATTGAACATATAAAACGTTATACAACTACAGGAATGGCGACAGATCAAGGAAAAATTAGTAATATTAATGCTCAGGGAATTATTTCTGATTTATCTGGTGTTCCAATTAATGAATTAGGGACTACTACTTTTAGGCTGCCTTATACACCTGTATCCTTTGGAGCAATGGCCGGAAGAAATATAAAAGAATTTTTTGATGTCGAAAGAACGACTCCGATGCACCAATGGCATATAAATCATGGGGCTAAATTTGAAGATGTAGGACAGTGGAAAAGAGCTTGGTATTACCCAAAAGATAATGAAGATATGAGTCAGGCTGTAAATCGAGAAGTAGCAGCAACCAGAAGAGGTATTGGAATTTTAGATGCTTCAACTCTAGGTAAAATTGATATTAAAGGAAAAGATTCGAGTGAATTTTTAAATCGCGTCTATACAAACTCATGGTCAAAACTTGCCGTTGAAAAGTGTCGTTACGGTTTGATGTTAGGTGATGATGGGATGGTAATAGACGATGGAGTCACAACTAGAATAAGCGAAAACCATTATATTATGACTACAACAACTGGAGGTGCGGCAAGTGTTATGAGCAAGCTAGAAGATTGGCTCCAAACTGAGTGGCCAGATCTCAAAGTTTATCTGACATCTGTGACTGAACAATTTGCAACTATAAGTTTAAATGGTCCTTTTGCAAATGACTTAATGAAAAAACTTTATCCTAATTTTGATTTTTCAAAAGAAAATTTTCCTCATATGAGTTTTAAAGCAGTTGAATCTGACGGGATAGTTTGCAGAATAATGAGAATTAGTTTTACAGGAGAGATGTGTTATGAAATAAATGTACCATCCAGTTATGCAAAAGATTTATGGGAAAAATGTTTTAAACTTGGCAAGGAATACAACATTACTCCTTATGGAACTGAGGCTATGCACGTCCTGAGAGCGGAAAAGGGATTCATAATTGTCGGACAAGAAACTGATGGTTCGGTAACGCCTATTGATTTAGATATGAATTGGATAGTAAGTAAAAATAAATATGATTTTATTGGCAAAAGAGCCTTAAGCCGAAGCGATACCATTAAAGAAGACCGTAAACAGCTTGTAGGCATTTTGACAAAAGATCCAAATGAAATATTAGAAGAAGGCGCGCAGCTTGTAGAATCAATTTCTGCTCTTCCAATGACAATGGTAGGTCATATTACTTCAAGCTATTATTCCCCAAATTTAGGAAGATCAATTGCTCTGGCATTAGTTAGGGGTGGTTTAAAGAAAAAAGGCGGTAAGTTGTTTGCTCCTATGCCAAAGAAAACAATAGAAGTTAAAATTACTGATCCTGTTTTTATTGATCCTTCTAATAATAGGCTTACAGCGTAATGCTTGATAGAGAAAATACAATTCAAGAACTACATAATGGTTTTATTAAGGAGTATTCAGGGATTATGTTTAAAGAATTAGCATTTGTAAAAAAAATTAATCTCAGGGGTGATCCTAATGATAAAAAGTTTTTATCTACTAATGAAGGTGCCCTTCAATCAACACTTCCTACAAAACCAAATACTTTAACTTATAATAATAATATAAAAACTATATGGTTAGGCCCAAATGAATGGTTAATTGCTGATTACGATAATAACAATATTAATGATTTATTTTTAAAACTTCAAGATATTAATAACAACGAAGAAAGTAGTATAACTGATGTTACTGAAAATAGAACAATCATAAGAATTTCAGGAGGCAAATTATTTAAACTTCTCTCAAAATTTCTTGTACTAGACATAGATAAGGCATTGTATAATGAATCATCGGTTGCACAGACATTATTCATCAAAGTTTCCATATTAATTGTTCGCAATCACAAAGATAATGAATTACCTGAAGTTGATATATATGTTAACAGATCTCAAGCTAATTACATTTACAAACTATTAGTTGATGGGACAAAGAATCTTGATTTTTAGATTATTAGTTTTTCTATTTTGTGTATATAATCTTAGCGCTCTTACTAAAGAGGTAATTGTGGGTCAAGCTAAAGTGATAGATGGAGACACAATCCATATAGGAAAAGATAAAATTCGTCTTTATGGAATAGATGCGCCTGAAATAGAGCAAATATGTTCAAAAAATAATGAAAAATGGAAGTGCGGTAAATCTGCAAGATTAAAACTTATAGAAAAAATAAATCAAAATAAAGTTAGTTGTGAGGTTTTAGATGTTGATAAATATAAGCGCAAAATCGCAGAATGTTTCATCAACAAAGTAAGCATTAATGCATATATGGTATTAGAGGGATGGGCTTTAGCCTATAGATATTACTCAATAAAATATGTGAGAGAAGAAACTCTTGCAAAAAAAAATCTAAAAGGAATATGGAATAGTGAATTTAAAGTTCCTTGGGAATATAGAAAAAAATGATATAAATTTAATATTAAAATAATTTATAAAAAAATGCTGATATAGTATAATGGTTATTACAGGCCGTTGGTAACGGTCAGATCCAAGTTCGATTCTCGGTATCAGCACCATTTGCATAATTTCCCAAAATTTTCCCACAATTTGCAGTTATTGGCTTAAAATTTATACTTGCAAACCATTGGTAAAGATACATAGTATCATATTTAGTTAGTAATGAATCTAAAAAAATTCAAACGATATCCGCTGACATTTGGAGTTACTCCAATAGAGTATTTACCAAGACTTTCCAAAGAATTACAAGGTAATTTAGAAATTTATGCAAAAAGAGATGATTGTAATTCAGGTTTAGCTTTTGGAGGTAATAAACTGAGAAAACTTGAATATATTATTCCTGATGCAATTGAATCTGGTGCTGATACCTTAGTTTCAATTGGTGGAGTTCAATCTAACCATACTAGAATGGTTGCGGCAACTGCAGCTAAAATAGGAATGAAATGCAGACTTGTTCAAGAAAAATGGGTTCCTCATTTTGATGGAGTATATGATCGAGTTGGTAACATACTTTTAACTCGTTTAATGGGGGCAGATAGTCGTCTAGTCGATGATGGTTTCGATATAGGTATTAGAAAAAGTTATGAAGATGCTATTCAAGCTGTAAAAGATGAGGGTGGAAAACCTTATGGAATTCCTGCAGGAGCATCTGTTCATAAATATGGAGGACTAGGGTATGTAGGCTTTGCAGAAGAAGTCAGAGAGCAAGAAAAGGAATTAGGATTTAAATTTGATTATATTATTACGTGTGTTGTAACAGGTTCCACTCAGGCTGGAATGATTGTAGGTTTTGCAGCAGATAATAGAGCTAACCGAGTTATAGGTATTGATGCTTCAGCAACTTATGAAAAAACAAGATTGCAAGTTAAACAAATTGTTTCCAATACAGCTAAACTAGTTGAGCTTGGCAGAGAAGTCAGTGATGATGAGATAATTATAAATCCAGATTATGCTTACCCCTCATATGGAGTGCCAAGTGAAGAAACTAACTATGCAATTCGATTGGCAGCAAAAACAGAAGGAATGATAACTGATCCTGTTTATGAAGGAAAATCAATGCAGGGTTTAATTGATCTTGCAAAAAAAAATTTTTTTAGTGAAGGTTCTAAAATTCTTTATGCTCATTTGGGTGGTGCTCCAGCATTAAATGGATACAGTTATTATTATAAAGATGGTTAATATAATTTTTTATACTTTTAATAGAATATTGCCGCAGTAACTCAGGGATAGAGTAATTCATTGTTAACGGTCAGATCCAAGTTCGATTTTCTGTATAAGCACCAGCTAACTATTTTTTCCATAAAAGTGGGAAAAAAGTATCTTCTAATTTATTGTTATTATTTTTTTTATATTTTTTATAAATTTTTGCTGTTCCTCCAGTATTTGTTGGATGAAATTTTGCATCAAAAGGAACGCAATGGGAAACAATTGCTCTTCGGTTATATTGAGAATTATTAATCCCAGAACCATGCCAAGTATGCCCGTGATGAAAAGCAACTCCCCCTGCTGGAACCTCTACATAAATAATTTCAATTTTCTTATGGCTTTTTTTAGCAAAGTTATTTAGTTCTTTTTTATAATCATCTGGAAAATGAAACTCACCTTTTGGAGGTTGTAATCCCCATTTATGTGAACCTTTTACATACTCTAAAGTACCTGTTTCTTTAGAGGTATCATCCAAAGACATCCAACAAGTCATCATTGTTTGTGGAATAATCCAATCATCGTATGCCGCATCTTGATGATATCCTAAGGTTTTTCCTCCTGGTGGTTTCCATAAAATATTATCTTGAACTAATCTTGCTCCATTCCAATTCATTAAACGAGAGCAACATTCGCCTATAACTTTGTGACATATAATCTTTTTAATCAGATGGTCTGACTTCCAAGCATTGCATATTTGTCGGGTTACATCATCTGGATCTCTCCCAAATCTCCAATTCCATTCATCAGGTTCAATACCAGTTTCAAACTCTCCTTTAAAAAGTGGTTCAAACCTTTCTCTTAATTGATTTAAATATCTTAAATCTATAAATTTATCTAAAATCAAAAAACCATTTTTATTGAAATCTTCTATTAAAGAGTTATTTAACTTGAAATTAATCATTTAACTTTTTATGATATTATAAAAGAATAGAAATATAAATGAGCAATATTAATAAAGCAGCAAAAATACTATTTGATTCAAGAATTAATTTAAAAAGACTATCAAAATTACCAGGGGATTGTGCACCTAAAACTAGTGATGAAGGATATAAAATACAAAATAAATTAACAAAAACATACTTATCACAAAAAAATACTGTTCGAATAATAGGGAAGAAAATTGGCTGCACAAATAAAGCTGCCCAAAAACAAATAAATGTTCATGAGCCATTTTACGGCAATATATTTTCTAATTATTCTTCAAAATCGGAATGCGCTATAAACTCATCAAATTTTTTTCAACCTTACGTTGAACCTGAATTTTCTTTCAAAATAAATTTTAGCCCAGATCCTATTAAGGCCCCTTTTGATAATGATGATATTGAAAAATGCATTTTATCAGTCCTCCCTTCAATAGAAATTGTTGACTCTAGATTTAAAGATTGGAAGTCAATCGGTATAAATAACTTGATTGCTGATAATGGCGTAAATGCCTATTGGATACATGGAAAAGAGATTAAAAATTTTAAGGGAATTGATTTTAAAAACCACAAGGTATCTCTTAAGATAAATAATAAAATAGTTGTAAGAGGTAATTCAAAAAATGTTATGGGAAATCCCATAAATTCAATAGTGTGGTTAGCAAATACACTTGCTGATAAAAACCAAAAAATTCCAAAAAATGCATATATTAGTACCGGCACATGCACTCCTGCGATACAAATATATCAAGGAGACAAGATCACAGCAAATTTTGGAAAATTAGGAAAAGTTTCTTTCGTTTATAAATAATTAATTTTTTTTCTCAATTTCAAGTACTTCGTCATTAAACCATAGTCCGTCATATTTTCTAATTACATCCTGAACAATTTTTATATAATTACCTTCTTTTTCAGCTTCAAGAACCTTTGAATCACTTATCTGCCCAACATATGTAGAGGCGTTCCATGAAGAGAATATTAATGAGGTTGCAATTCCGTTATCAACCTCATCCGGAAGTGCACGCAAATTGTATTTAACATTCTCTGGAATATTGAATTTAAGACTTTCAATAATATTTTTTGGTAAATTTTCTTTTAAATATTTCACAATATCATTCATTGGATATGGAAACGGATTTTCATCAGGCCAAACTCCTCTGATTATCTCCATACCTGGGTCGTTCCCACTGGCCTGGACTATAATTAATCTACCATTTATATTTAAGGCGTTAATCATAGGTTCCAAAACATATTTTACCTTTTGCTCACTAGTTATACGTGATCGATAGGGTTGCGATGCAATAATTAAATCAAAGTGATTTTTTTGACCATTATTTTTCGGTATTATATTCTCTAAAGTAAATTCATAATCTTCTCTGTAAATTACAATTACTGATGGGGTTTTATATGTTGCATTTCCGCTACGCGGATGCCTCTCAACTTGCCAGTTTTCTTCTAATATTTCATCCAATTTATTTAATTGATTGCTGAATTGAAAAGAAGAGCTCCCTTTCAATTTTAATACGTTCCAATTGATTTTATGATTTTTTTCTAGATTTTTTGATGCCAATTGTGTTGACTCATTATAGTGCAAATTTGACACAACAAAAACCATATTTGGATGTTCTACAAATCTATCTGCTAACTTTTCAACAGTCAGCCTTACATCTTCCATACTAATTTCCTTACCCATTACCAGGAAAGGGATGGTGGGGAAAACATTATGACTTTTTCTTAAAATACTCATTAACAAGGTTCCATCACCCAAACCTGCATCAAAAATTTTTAGTGCTGGCTTTTTTGGTATAATTTTTTCAATTGTTGTAGAAATTTTTTGAGCTATTTGCGTTTTTTCATTTGTTGTCGTTACAAATAGTAAGTATTTTTGCCTACTATCAAAAAATCTAAAATCTTTACTCACTTTAATTTTATATTATAATTCATTTTTATTAACCTTGAAGCAAAATAATTTACATTAAATTTGTTAACCTCTGTATAAGTTGCGATCTTTTTTGCAATACTTATTTTGCTATTTTTTAAGGCTTTTATTTTGTCCTGATTATTAGTTATTATATTTACTTTTTTTACCCCTAGATCTTTTAATATTTTTACTGCAATAGAGAAATCTCTTTCCTCTCCTACAAATCCCATTGTTCTATCTGCATCAATTGTATCCATCCCTTTATGCTGCAAATTATATGCCCTAATTTTATTTTTTAACCCAATGCCTCTACCCTCTTGTTCTAAATGGATTATATATCCTCCGCCATTTTTTGAAAGATATTCAATAGATTGATTAAGTTGTTCGCCACAATCACATTTCATAGAATGAAAAACTTCACCAGTAAGACAAGCAGATTGAATTCTTAAATTAACAGTTTTATTATTATTTGGCTTTCCCAAACACAAAACAACATGTTCAAGGCCACCAATAAAGGACTTAAAAACTTTAATTTTAGCATTATAATCTTGTTTTATAGGAATAGTACTTTCACTAACCATTTTTGTACTTTCTGATATAAGCTTGTTCTGCATTTTAATTTCAGTTGATTTAAATACCATTATTGAATGATTGATTGATTTTTTATTTATTAAACAACCTATTAAACAAGGTATTGTCTTTGCATTTTTTGCTAGATCAATCATATCATTTAAAAATAATGGAGTTTTTAATAGCTTAATTTTTTTAAATTTTATTATATCAGATCTATTTATTTTTCTTGTATGAATTGATTTTAACCACTTAATATCACTGATTTGAATTGGAATTCTTGTTTGATCGTTATAAGATATCTTATCTAATGATAAATCAAGCATCTTCTTGTTGGTTAAAAATGCATTTAATGATTTAGATTTTTTTGAAGTTATTTGAGATAAAAATTTATCGTTAATGTGTTCTATCCCATAAAAGATCCAGTTTTCACTTTTATTATTAATAATTATTGGTCTGCCAGATCTTAATTCGTTTATTGCACGATCAATCGCTATATGTCGTTTTTTTCTCAAATCCATAATATTTTACATATTTGTATAATTTGGGCCGCCACCACCTTCTGGTGCAACCCAGGTTATATTCTGAGAAGGCTCCTTGATATCGCAAGTCTTACAGTGAATGCAGTTCTGGCTATTTATTATAAATTTAGGATTATTTCCATTTTCATCACGCTGAATTTCATAAACCCCTACTGGACAATATCTCTGTGCCGGTTCGTCAAAATTCTTCAATGTATAATTTATAGGCAAGCTTTGATCTTTTAATTGCAGATGAACTGGTTGGTTATCTGCATGGTTTGTTCCAGTTAAATAAACTGAGCTTGTTTTGTCAAAAGTAATTTTTCCATCCGGTTTTGGATACTGTATTGTGGGCATTTCAGAAGATGATTTTAAGGTTTCATAGTCTGAATGATGATGTTTTAAGGTAAATGGGAGTCGACCTCTAAAAATAATTTGGTCTAATCCTGTCAAAATAACGCCCAACACTAACCCCCATCTAAAACTTGGTTTAACATTTCTAGCTTTAAAAAGCTCTGTATGGACCCATGAATTTTTGAATTTCTTTTCATAAATTGACAATTTACTGCCATTTTTTAAATGATCAATAATTGCTTCTGCTGCTAATATGCCACTTTTCATTGCAGTATGAGAACCTTTAATTTTTGGCATATTTAATGTTCCAGCATTGCAACCTATTAATAAAGCTCCTGGCATATGCATTTGAGGCAAGCTTTGAAATCCTCCCTCAATAAGCGCCCTAGCGCCATAAGCAATTCTTTTACCTCCAGATAGCATTGTATTAATAATTGGATGTTCTTTGAATCTCTGAAATTCATCAAATGGAGACAAGTGAGGATTTTGATAATCAAGACCAATTACATATCCAATAAAAATTTTATTATTTTCGGCATGATAACAAAAACTGCCTCCATAAGTTTTATTATCAAGTGGCCATCCTGCAGTATGCATAACTAGGCCCTCATTGTGATTTTCTTCATTAACTTCCCATATTTCTTTAAATCCAATACCATATTGTTGTGGATCACAATTTTTATCTAAACTAAATTTCTTAATAAGTACCTTTCCTAAATGACCGCGACATCCTTCAGCAAAAATTGTTACTTTACCAATTAATTCAATTCCTGGTTCAAAATTATCTTTTTGGGCTCCGTCTTTTGCTATACCCATATCTCCACTTTGAACACCTTTAACCGATTCATCTTCATTAAAAAGTATTTTACTCGCTGCAAAACCAGGAAATATTTCAACACCTAAAGCTTCTGCTTGCTCAGCTAGCCAGCGACATAAATTTGCTAAACTTATTATATAGTTTTTATGATTTTTTTGCACTGAAGGTAAAAGCCATACTGGCCAACTAAATGAGGAAGATTTACCTAAGAAAAAAAATTTCTCATTTTTTACTTTAGTTTTTATTGGTGCTCCTTTTTCTTTCCATTCTGGAATTAACTCATCAAGTGCTCTTGTTTCAAAAACATTACCGCTTATGATATGTGCTCCTACTTCTGATCCTTTTTCTAAAATGCATATACTAACTTCAGGATCTAGTTGTTTTAATTTTATTGCAGCACTTAGACCAGAAGGTCCTGCCCCAACAATAACAACGTCGTAATTCATACTTTCGCGTTCCATAAAAAACCTTTTACATTAATGTTAATAAAAAGTTGAGCAATTAATTATTTTTTAATAATATTTAACTTAGAAAGCTCTTCTGTTAATTTAGGTATTACCTCAAACAAATCTGCTTTTAAACCATAATCAGCTACATTAAAAATTGGTGCTTCTTCATCTTTATTAATTGCAACAATTATCTTACTTTCTTTCATACCTGCTAGATGCTGAATCGCTCCCGATATACCTACAGCTATATATAATTCTGGGACAACTACCTTGCCTGTTTGGCCTACCTGAAAATCATTCCCAACATAGCCAGCGTCTACTGCTGCACGGGACGCTCCTACAGCTGCATTTAATTTATCTGCTAGATCAGTTATAAGCTTAAAGTTTTCAGAGCTTTGCAGTCCTCTACCTCCAGAAACTACTACTCTCGCAGTTCCCAATTCAGGACGATCGGATTTTGATTCTTCTTTTTTTATAAAATTTGATAATTTCGCAGATTCTGAACTTTGAATTTCCTCTATTGGCGCACTTCCTCCCGATGAGGGAGCTGGGTCAAATGATGTCGGTCTCACTGTAATAATCTTTTTACTATCCAAGCTTTTTACTGTTGCAAGCGCGTTACCAGCATATATTGGACGGACAAATATATCCGGGGCTTCAATTTTTATTATGTCACTTATTTGAGATACATCTAACATTGCGGCAACACGGGGCATTAAATTTTTTCCACAAGCTGTTGCTGGTGCAATAATATAATCATATTTTTCTGCAATATTAGTTATTAATGGAGCAACGTCTTCGGCAAGTTGTTTATCATAAGTTTCAGAATTGATATGTAAAACTTTTTTTACTAATGGCACACCCGAGAGCTCCTTCGCAACATTATCAGATTTGTTTCCAACAACCAAAACATCAATTTCACTTTCAATTTGTGAAGATGCCTGAATAGCATTTAATGTAAAACTTTTTAGATATTCATTATTATGTTCAGCTATTACTAAAATCATTAAATTACCTTTGCTTCATTTTTAAGTTTTTGCAATAATTCCTCTACGCTCGATACCATTATACCCTTTTGTCTTTTAGGAGGTTCTTCAACCTTTATTTGTTGAATTCTTGGAGTTATATCAACATTTAAATCTTTTAAACTCAATGAATCTAAAGGTTTTTTCTTGGCTTTCATAATGTTTGGAAGCGACGCATAACGTGGCTCGTTAAGTCTTAAATCACATGTAACAATTGAAGGTAATTTTAAATCTAAAATCTCTAAACCTTCATCAACTTCTCTAGTTACCTGAATATTTTCACCTGAAAATTCAATTTTTGATACAAAGGCCCCTTGAGACCAAGCAAGCATCGCTGATAACATTTGTCCAGTTTGATTACAATCATCATCGATTGCTTGTTTGCCCAACAAAACCAAACCAGGGTTTTCTTTTTCAACTATTTTTTTTAAAATCTTTGCGACTGCAAGTGGCTCAATTATACCCTCAACTTCAATATGCAAACCTCTATCAGCTCCCATAGCTAGAGCTGTACGTATGGTTTCTTGACACTTACTTTCACCAATTGATACGGCAATAATTTCAGTTGCTTTACCAGACTCTTTTATTCGAAGAGCCTCTTCAACAGCATTTTCATCAGGGGGATTCATAGACATTTTAACATTTTCCGTTTCGACACCAGTTCCATCTGGCTTAACACGAACTTGAACATTATAATCAACTACTCTTTTTACTGCGACCAATATTTTCATAGCACTAACCTCTTAATAGTTTATTATCTGGATCATAAGGACTTTCCTTAATAACAGATACGGGATGTTTTGTACCGAGAATATCTGTTGTAAGTTTTGTGCCAACACTAGAAAATTCTGGATCTACCATCCCAAGCATTATTGATTTTTTTATTCTAAAACCAAAATTCCCTCCTGTTGCTCTTCCAACAACCTTATTTTTATGAAATATAGGATTGTTTCCTAAAGCATCTGCATCTGTGATATTATGAACTTCTAGCGTAACAAACTGATTAGAGAATCCTTTTTGTTGCCATTTAACTAAGGAATCTCTACCTATAAAATTACCCTTATTTAGATGAACAAATCGATTTAATCCTGACTCTATTGCTGAATATTCAATTGATAATTCTGTGCCAACTAATTTGTAAGATTTTTCAATACGTAGACTATCCATAGCGCGAATACCAAAAGGCTTAAGTCCTAAATCTTGACCAGCTACCATCAGATTATCAAATATATGGTTTTGATATTCTATTGGGTGGTGCAACTCCCATCCCATTTCACCAACAAAATTCATTCTTATAGCCAAGCTTGGCGCAAGACCAATATCAACGGCTTTGGAAGTTAGCCAAGGAAATTGCTCATTTGAATAATCATTATTAGAAACTCTACTTAATAAATCTCTTGATTTTGGACCAGCTACAACAAGCACCCCAATACTATTAGTAATATTTTCGAATTGTACTGAACCATCATTAGGTATCCAACGTTTAATCCAGTCATGATCAAGTCTTTGAAAAGCTCCAGCTGAAACTAGATAGAAACTTTCATCGCTCTCACGTGTAATTGTAAATTCTGAATGAACACCGCCCCTGCTATTAAGTGCATGACATAAATTTACTCTTCCATTTTTTTGTGGAAGACGATTAGCAACGAGACCATCAAGAAAGGATTCAGCTCCCTGACCTGAAACTCTGCATTTTGCGAATGCGGTCATATCAAGTATGCCAACATTTTCTTTGACATTATTGCATTCGTTTCCTACATGCTCAAACCATCTAGACCTTCTAAATGACCAATCATCTACTTGTGGAGTACCGCTAGGAGCAAACCAATTCGCTCTTTCCCATCCAAATTTTTGTCCAAATACTGCACCTAAGTTTTTTAACCTATCGTAACACGGGGCCTGCCTTAATGGTCTTCCAGCTGCTCTCTCTTCATCAGGATAATGAATTGTAAACACATTGGCATAAGCCTCTTCATTTTTTTTGATTAAATATGATTTGGTTGCATAATCTCCAAACCTTCTCGGTTCAACTCCAAGCATATCGACGGTAGGTTCTCCTTCTATAATCCATTCAGCCAATTGCCACCCTGCACCTCCAGCAGCAGTAATTCCAAAGCTGTGACCTTCATTAATCCAATAATTTTTTAAACCCCATGCTGGTCCAACAATTGGATTGCCATCTGGAGTATATGTTATTGCCCCATTATAAACCTTTTTTACTCCAACCTCACCAAAGGCTGGTACCCTAAAAATTGCAGATTCAATGTGTGGTTCTAATCTTTCTAAGTCTTCTTGAAAAAGCTCATACTCTGAATCTTTGCCAGGACCATTCACATAACAACAAGGCGCTCCTTTTTCATAAGGACCTAATAATAAACCGCCTGCTTCTTCACGCATATACCACTGACCTTCAGAATCTCTAAGAACTCCCATTTCCGGCAACCCTTCCTTATGCCTCTTTAGAATTTCTTGATGAGGTTCTGTAACAATAAATTGATGTTCAACAGGAATAACTGGGATGTTTAAACCGACCATAGAACCCGTCTGACGAGCAAAATTTCCTGAAGCTGATACTATATGCTCGCAGGTAATTTCTCCTTTATCTGTTTTGACAATCCATTCTCCATTAGATTTTTTATTTATATCTATAACTGTAGTACCGCGATAAATTTCAGCGCCTTTTTTTCTTGCGCCTTTTGCCAATGCTTGAGTTAAATCTGCTGGTTGTATATAACCATCTTCAGGATGCTGTATGGCGCCAATTAAATTTTCAATATTACATAAAGGCCAAATTTCTTTTACTTCTTTAGGGCTTAGAAAATTTACATCTACTCCTATTGTTTGAGCTACTCCAGCATATTGATGATATTCATCCATTCTTTCCTTTTTTGATGCAAGACGGATATTGCTACAAACTTTAAACCCAACATCTTGACCAGTTTCTTTTTCTAAAGTTTTATAAAGTTTAACGGCGTATTTATGCAATTGTCCCACAGAATAACTCATATTAAACAACGGAAGCAGTCCTGCAGCATGCCATGTTGATCCAGATGTTAATTCTTTACGCTCTACTAAAACAACATCACTCCAACCCTTTAAAGCTAAGTGGTAAAGTGTACTAACTCCAACTACCCCACCTCCAATAACCACTACTCTTGCTTGAGTTTTCATTTATTTTCTTTTTTGTGTAGATTTTATCATTAAATTCTATACATCATTAAACATAAATATTTACTTGGTCAATCATGGTAAAACAGCTTATTAAATTTTTTTGTGTAGTAATTCCGACCCTTTATACTGGACACGTTTTTGCTGCATCCGATGACATAACTATAGGAGAATTGGTAAATGGAGGACAGGAAGACTTTCATCTAAGACTACTTAAAGCTATTCCTAAGGATGGCCAGATAGCCATTGGTCCAGAAAATGCAGACAATAACATAATTACTTTTTTTGATTATAAGTGTGGATTTTGCAAAAAACAGCACGCTGAGCTTATTGAAATAGCTGATGAAAGAAATGATACAAGAGTATTTTTTTTACAATATCCAATACTAAGTGAAACTTCTGTTAAACTTGCGAAACTTGTATTAGCTGCAAAATATCAAAACAAAGGCTTTGAAATTCATCATGCTCTATTAACTCAAAAGGGTGCAATAAATGAGGATAAAATAAATGAGATTATATTGCAGGCAAATCTTGATTCCGAAAGAATAAGAAAAGACTTACTAAAACCAGAAATAGATGAGGCTTTAAGCATCACTTCTTTTCTCGGGGCTGCAATAGGAGCGAGAGGAACTCCCGCTATATTTATAAACAATAAATTTAATCCTGGTTATGTGCCAAAACCCACTATTGAACAGTTGCTCAATTAATATTGCGCCCAAATATTTATTATTTGGACGCTAAATATGAATATAATAATTAGCCTTTAACGACTTCTCTTGTATTTGGATTAAAAGATTCAGTAAATGGTACTGGAACTACTTCTGCATCAACAGGTTTTCCAGTTTCATCAGAATATTCATCAGGCAGGTGAACTTTAAACTTTTGACCAAAATTACCCGTTGGAAATCCATTGGCATTTAAAGTGCCCTCAAAAGGAACGTATCCCATTGCAATGTTCCTTTTTTGCTCAGGATGATACCATGGTGATGTTATATAACCGCATGGGTCTCCTCCATCTGCTGGAGAAATTAACCAAAAATCAGGTGCATATTCCTCAATTGGTTTTCCTCCTAAAATCATTCCAACTAACTGAAGTTTGTATGGTTTTTTTCCCGACTTAAGTTCCTCTTTCATCTTTTCTAAAACATCTTTGCCAACATAATTTGTGGATTTAGACCATTCTCCTTTACCCGATAAAGATACTTGATACCCTAAATTACATTGAAATGGATTGTGTTGATTATCCATATCTTGGCCCCAAGATAAAATCCCTGCTTGTATTCTTCTATGATGAGCTGGAGCAATAACCATTAAACTATGTTTTTTACCAGCTTCTAAAACAGCATTCCACATATCTTCAGCATGCACCGTTGCGTCTCTTAAGTAAATTTCAAAACCTGCTGCACCAGAAAAACCTGTTTGAGAAATTACACAATTTCTCCCACCAACTTTAACCTCAGCCAAGCCGTAAAATGGGATATTGTCAATATCTACCTGATTTCCGACTAAATCTTTCATTAATGCATGTGCCTTTGGTCCCTGAATTTGAACAGGACATACATCAATTTCATCTATAACTACATTAAATTTTTTATCATGATTAACTCCTTGGAGATATAAACCGATATCTGAATCAGATAACGAAAACCAAAATTCATCTTTTGAAATACGAAGAAGTATTGGATCATTCAATACCCCACCCATACTATTACATAAAATTACATACCGAGCTCTCATAGGTGAAATTTTTGTTGCATCTCGAGTTATTACATAGTCAACAAACGCTTCAGCATCTGGTCCTTTAACCATTATTTGTCTCTCAACTGCAACATTCCACATTGTTACATGATTCATTATTGCTTCATACTCCACCATAGCTCCGCCATCTTCAGGCTTCACATATCCTCTTGGATGATAAACTCTGTTATAGATAGTTGCTCTCCAGCAACCTGCTTTCATAGACAGATGCCAATAAGGGGATTTCCTAACACGTGTAGAAATTAACATTTGAACAGGTGTTGGACCACTTTGTCTTAAATTGTAAGGTACTCTTCGATCTGATTGATCAACTGATGTTACATGTTTTATCATGCTTTTCTCCGTATAATATCTAATTTATTTTTATCAAGCTAGAACTTTATAACTTGAAAGTTTTGTATAATTAACAATACTCGTTATCTAAACTTATAAATTCACGCAATAATAAATTAACTAAATACATAAAAACGCGTTGGTAACTATTTAACCTCAAGAGATGCAAATATCTTAATTTTACCTATTTTTGGGCTTATTTATGACAAAAATCAAAATTAATCTAAATATATGAAAACAATAATTGCTGCAATTGTGCTATCAACAGTAATATCCGGTTGTTCTGCAAGCTATGAAGAATTGATAGATAATAACTACTCGAGTCAAGACAAGTTTCATCAAACAATAATTGAAGAGTATAAAGCAAGAGCAATATTTGAAGCTGATGAAATGCATGACTGGAATTCTGCAAAATTATATTCAGAGAAAGCTATCAAATCTTATAAAGGTGAAAAAATTAAACCTGAACCTTTAAGTAACTGGAAAATTGAAGTTGATAAAATCGGAGATATAGAAAATGCATATAATAATTTAATGATGATTTACGAAGATTCTATAATTTATGATCCAGTAAATCTTGGAATTGCTGTCGCATCTTTAGATTGTTGGGCTGAACAAGAAGAAGAAGGTTGGCAAATAAACCATATTGAAATTTGCAAATCAAGATTCTTAAATGCTATGAAGAATTTAAATAAATATTTATTAACAAAAGATAATACTGAGAAAATTACTGACTCAACAATTGTAATAACAAAAGAAAATCAACGGATTGATAAAATAATTTATTTTGATTTTGATAAATATAAACTAACCTTAGACAATATTAATGAAATAAAAGATTATATAAATTCAAATGATATAAATAGATATCTTATAATTGGCTATACAGATACAAAAGGTACTAATGAATATAATTATGAATTGTCTTTAAAAAGGGCAGAAAGTGTTAAAGACTTTTTATTATCAATTGGAGTTGAAAAAGATAATATTAAAATAATTGGCATGGGAGAAAAAGAGCTAGCTAAATTTACTAATGATGAGGTAAAACACCCTGCAAACAGAAGGGTCGTAATTAAGAGTGCTTATTAAGCTTCAATAATTGATTAAATTTTGGTATATACATATAACAAAATTTTTCAAAAAATGTATTCCAAAACAACAAAAAAAATAAATATAAAAGTTGAACCTTTTTATCTGGAAGAGCAGTCAGTTCCAAGTGAAAGCCATTATGTTTGGGCTTACAAAATTGTAATAGATAACAAAAGTAAAGATACTGTGAAATTAAAAAATAGATATTGGAAGATTATAGATTCAACTGGAAATTATCACGAGGTTAGGGGTTCAGGAGTTGTAGGAGAACAACCAATATTAAAACCAGGTGATAAATTTGAATATACAAGTGGTGCACCATTAAATACTCCATCAGGATTTATGGTTGGTCACTATGAGATGGAAAATAACATAGATGGGAGAAAATTTGATGTTGATATTCCTTTATTTTCTTTAGATAGTCCTCACAGTAATAACCAAGTCCATTAGCATTAAATATGAACGATCTAAAGCCTGTGCTTTACATAATTGGTATTCTTATAAGCTTTACTGGCAGTATGATGTTTCTTCCAATGATAGTCGATCTTTTGAACTATTCAGATGATTGGAAAACTTTTATGATTTCAGGTTTGTTTACTATTGCTATAGGGCTATCCTTAATCTTAATTTTTAGAAATAAAATATTAAAATTATCTGTAAGACAAGCATTTTTATTAACAGTTCTTTCTTGGATAATTGTTGCATTTTTTTCTTCAATTCCATTCGTGTTAGGCGATACGAAACTTTCTTTTATAGATGCTTTTTTTGAATCAGTTAGTGGCGTGACAACAACAGGTTCTACAGTTATTGTTGATTTAGATAATTTATCTAGGGGTATATTATTATGGAGGTCATTATTGCAATGGTTCGGTGGAATAGGAATAATACTATTGGCACTTTCTGTTTTACCAATGCTTCAAATTGGAGGTATGCAACTTTTTCATTTAGAAAGCGATGATCCGTATGAAAAAACTCTTCCTAGAATTGGAAAATCTGGTCTAGAAATAGCATCTATATATTTAACATTAACTCTAGCTTGCTCTGCTATGTATTATTTTTCTGGAATGGGTGGATTTGACGCAATAGCACATTCAATGACAACTATTTCAACTGGTGGCTTTTCTACATACAATCAATCATTTGCTGAATTTAATTCAAATTCTATTGAATGGATATGCTTAATATTTATGATACTTGGAAGCTTGCCTTTTGTAATTTTTCTGAAATCTATTCATGGAGATAGTAAAGTTATTTTTAAAGACGATCAAATTAAACTATTTTTTTCCATTATAGTCATATTAGTTGTAGTAATGACTTTGTGGCTCATAGTATTCTCTAATCAGCCATTAAGTACTTCAATCAGAGAATCAGCATTTAATATTGTATCAATTTTAACAGGTACTGGATATAGCAGTACAAATTTTAATCTTTGGGGAAGTTTTGGATTAGTTGTTTTATTTGTAATAATGTTTATTGGTGGATGTGCAGGATCAACAACTGGTGGTATAAAAATTTTTAGAATAAAGCTTCTTTTTGGCGCAGGAAAAATACAGATAAAAAAATTAATCCAGCCTCATGGTGTATTTGTTTCTAAATTTAATGGCAAAACTATAAAAGAAGAAGCTTATTATTCGGTTATGGGTTTTTTCTTCTTATATATTGCACTTTTTTCTTTAGTAGCTGCCTCTTTAGCAGCTATGGAAATTGATTTTTTGACCGCCGTATCCGCCTCTGCTTCAGCAATTTCAAATGTTGGACCCGGTCTGGGAGATATAATTGGACCTTCTGGCAATTATGCTTCTCTTCCTGATTTAGCTAAAATAATTCTTTCCTTAACAATGGTTATTGGAAGGCTTGAAATATTTACATTCTTAGTTTTATTATCTTTAAATTTTTGGAAAGCATAAAGTCAAATAATAAATTTTCCAAGGTGCTTCTTGACAGACTCTTGTGATTTTTTTACTAAGTCTTCCATACCATCATAAATAAGTTTATCCATTATCTTATCTCTTTCTGCAAGGGATATGTGAGACGATGAAGTGGTAGATCTGTTAATTTTCACTTTAGTTTTACCTATGATATTTCCTGAGTCATCATATATCACGTACAAAACTTCATAATCTAAATCATATTTTATTTCATTTGGTTTTTTTATTATTCCAGCTATTTTCTTTTCAATATTTACTTCGCTACTTTTAATAGATGCATTTATAAGTGAAATAAGTAATTTATTTTCTAGACCAAAACCAACAATGTTACTTTCGGACCAAGTTAAGAATCTTTCTGATGGCGTAATACTTAAAAGGTGGTCTATGTAAGGATCCTCAAATAAAGGGTTATAATCATTTTGTACGCTGATCGAACTACTTGCAAAAGATATTGTACCTATGTCTGAATAATCAGAACTGACTTGATTGTAAACAGGGACTGAAGCACAAGAATATAAAAATAGTAATATTAGTATATTGTATAATTTTTTGCTTATCATTTTATTCTAATGACTTTTTAATTTTTCTAATTGCTTCATCTACGTGCGTTTTATTTATAATTAATGGTGGAGCCAAACGTATAACATTATCCCCAGCGCATATCGTTAACAAATGATTATCTTGAAACATCTTATTAATTATATGATTTGGTTTCCTTGTTTTTATACCCAGTAATAAACCCGCTCCTCTTATTTCAACAATCTCATTGTATTGTTTCTTTAATTCAATTAATTTTTGCCATAAATAACGACTTATATCATCAACTTTTTTCAAAAAATTTTCTCTTAAGAGTTCATCAAGAACCGCACTACCAACGGAAACAGATAAAGGATTCCCGCCATATGTTGAGCCGTGAGTACCTGCTATCATAAATTTTGAAACCTTTTCCGAGGCAAGGCAAGCCCCCATTGGAAAACCTGAACCAATTCCTTTAGCCACAGCTAGTATATCAGGTTTGATTTTTGCCCATTCATATGAAAAAAGTTTCCCTGATCTTCCAAAACCGCATTGTATTTCATCTATAAATAGTAGCATATTTTTTTTATTACATAATTTTCTTAATTCTTTTAAAAACTTTATATCTGCCGGCCTAATACCACCTTCTCCTTGGATTGTTTCTATCAAGACTCCTGCTGTTTTATCGCTAATTGCATTTTTTACTGAAATTATATTATTATCAAAGGGCACCTGATCAAATCCATTTAAAAAGGGTCCAAAACCAGACATATATTTTTTATTTTTTTGAGCAGAAATTGCAGCAATTGATCTTCCGTGAAAAGCTCCTTCAAATGTAATTATTCGGTTTTTATTTCTTTGATTTTTAGAATAAAAATATTTTCTTATCATCTTAATTCCACATTCAATAGATTCTACTCCTGAATTAGTAAAAAAAACCCTATCTGCAAATGTATTTAAGCAAAGTCTTTTTGCATATTTTTCTTGATTTGAACTACTGTAGAGGTTTGAAGTGTGCCAAAGTCTTTCTGATTGTTTTTTAATACTTTTGATAAGTTTTGGATTACAATGGCCAAGTGAATTTACTGCTATTCCGGACCCAAAATCTAAATATTTCTTTTTATCTTTAGTAAATAAATACACTCCTTTTCCAGAAATAAATTCAAGATTTCTTTCTCCATAAGTTGGCATAATGTAAGATTTGTTATTCATATGATTTCATTCAAATATTCTATGCTTTAAGTTTATAACCGCTGTTAAAAAATAAATAACAACAAAAAAATAAAAAAGTATTAACTAAAAGCAAAAAAGTTCCTCCATAAAAAATTGATGAATCTGAATATCCGATAAATGCATATCTAAAACCATCAATATTATAAAAAAAAGGATTATAGTGTGATAAATTCTTCCAAAAATCAGGAAGTAGTGAAATTGAATAAAAAGTTCCTGATAGAAATGTAAGCGGTAATACTACAAAGTTTTCTATTCCTTGTTGCTGATCCCATTTATCAGCCCAAATACCGACAATTGTTCCTAAGCATGACATCATTACTGAACCCATAAGTGTAAAATATAATAATGCAAACCAAGAATAAATTTGCAGGGGCACAAAAATAATAATTCCAGCGAAAGTAACAAGCCCACAAACTATTCCTCTTGTCACAGAACCCAATGTATACCCTAACGTCAAATCAAGACTATTCAATGGCGCCATTAAAACATCTATTATATTTCCTTGAAATTTGGCCTGCCCAATAGATGAACAGGAATTGCTAAAGGAATTCTGAAGTATTGTCATCATTATTAAGCCTGGAGCTATAAATTTAGGAAAGGATATTCCCTCAACAAATTCTATATTTCGACCTAGAGCAAGTGTAAAAACTGCCAAAAGAAGCAGAGAACCCATTGCTGGGCCAATTATTGTCTGCATCCCTACCTTAAAGAATCTTCTTACCTCTTTAAGATATAAGGTCCAAAGTGGAAGTAATGTGTTATTCATATATATCTATTAAACTAAATTATTAATAATGAAAATTATAAATAAAGAAAATCTCAAAAAATATGCTCTAAATTATCTAAAACGATACGCTTCATCAAAAAAAAATTTAGAAAGAAAACTCCTTAATAGAGTCATAAAGAATAATTACAAAAAATCTGGGATAAATCAAAATTATGAATCATATATAAAAGAAATTCTTGAAGATCTAGAGAAAAACAAAATTATTAATGATGAGGATTTTGCTAATTCCAAAATATTCAATTATATAAGAATGGGAAAATCAAAAAAACTAATAGAATATAATTTGTTGCAAAAGGGTGTTGATAAAAAAGATATTATTAATGCTTTTGAAAAAATAGAAAGTGATACACCAAACCTTGAAATAGATTCTGCGATAAACTTTGCAAAAAAAAAGAAATTAGGACAGTATGGTGATTATGATAATAAAAAAAAAGATTTGTCAAAAATGGCTAGAGCAGGATTTAGTTATTCAGTTTCCTTAAAGGCGCTTGGCCTTAAATAATTATATTTTATGATGCAATTGACCTGATAAGAAAAGAGAAAATGGTTTTGTTGTTTCGAACTGGTCAAATGTAATTCTAATTATTGCGGTCAGTGGTGCTGCTAGCAACATCCCAGTTATACCCCATAGCATGCCCCAAAATATTAAGGCTAAAATAATTGTTACGGGATGAAGTCCAAAGGCTTCGCCAAATAATTTTGGTTCAATTATATTTCCAATTACTATATGCACCAATGATGGCAAGGCAAAAACAAGAATAATCATAGTAGGCTCATTATACTGCAAAAGTGCTACTGGTAGAGGTAAAAAGACAGCAACTATTGAACCAAATGTTGGTATAAAATTTAGTAAAAATGTTAGAGTTCCAAATATTAATGCCAACTCTAAACCTAATAACCAATAAATGATACCGGTTAAAATGCCTGTTAATGAAGAAGTAATAAATTTTGTAAAAATATATTTCTTTACATGAACATTTATTGTGTTCCATGTTTCTGATTTTTCTTTGTTGCCACCCCCAATTAACAAAAACAACGTCATAATTATAACCAAAAAGAACTTAGCTACAAAATTTGCACCATTGCTTAATGCTGCAGAAGCCCAGTCCAAAAAAGGTAGAGTTAAAAATGACTCCTTTATTATTTCTCTATTAATTTGAATTTCAAATTCTTGAAGTTTATTGATTATTTGATCAATTAATATGAGAACCTTATAATTATAATCATCTGCAGATCTCAGAAAAGTTGCTACTGAATCGGTTATAAATGGAATAATGATCATAAATAAGCCAATTATTAAGAAAATAGATACAAATACTGCAACTGACCTATGAACTCTCAGATTTCTAACTTGAAAATCAATAATTGGATCTATTAACAATCTTACAAATAATGCCAAAACAAATGGTATCATTATGGGTCTAGTAAAGTATAGCGCAAAGGCTACTGCAACTATTGCAATAATTAAAAGTGAAATTGCTATAAATTGATTTTTTTCTTTATCTTGAATTATCATTAGTTATTTTGGGGGATTATAAACTTCTGGCTTTCCCACCGGAAGATTTTCAACATAAATAGACTGACTAGGAAAAGCAAAACCTGCATTCTCATTTTCAACAATTTCTTTAATCTTGATAGCTAGCTTTTCTTTAACTAAAATATACTTGTCCCAATCTGAATGTTTAGTAAAACACTGCACAAGCATATCTATAGAACTGTCAGAAAAGCTATCAATTCTTACAAAGCAAGATTTGAAATAGTCCGAGTTATCATTTAAAAAGTCGCTGTCACTAGTGATATATTTATCTATATTATCTCGGATTTTTTTAATCTGTTGTAAATTTGTTCTATACTCTAATCCAATAAGCCATCTGATTCTTCTATTTTTTCTTCTAGTATAGTTGGTGACTGACTGTTCAGAAAATTTAAAATTTGGAACCATAACTAAATTTGAATCAAATTGTCTGATTAAGGTAGATCTAAAACCAATTTTTTCTACAATTCCTTCAGCCTCACCAGATACTCTGATAACATCGCCTATAGAAAACCTTCTTTCTAGCAAAATCATTATTCCTGAAATTAAATTTTTAAATAAATCTTGTGCGCCTAATGCTACCGCAACTCCGAATAAACCTAACCCTGCAATAATTGGACCAACTTGTATGCCCCACAATTCTAAAATTGCTACCGCACCTAATATTATTACTAATATTTTTAATCCTTTAAGTGTCCAGTCAACTAAGGCTGTTGTTAACTTATCTTCAAATCTTTTTATAACAAAAGAAAAAGGAACGACTAATTGATGTAAAAGCCAAAAAATAAAAATTGTAATTAGAGTTCGATTTAATTTTTCAACAAAACTTAATAAATCTGGTTTCATGTCTATATAAGAAGTGGCAATAAAAAAACCTATTACTACAGGTAAAAATTTTAGAGGACCTTCTATAACCTCTATAACTGCGTCATCAATATCTGTTTTTGTTCTTTTTACTATCTTGTATAAGCGTCCAATTATAAACCTTGCAAAAAAACTTCTAAGGACATAAAAAAATAATATTATTAACAGACCAATAATTAGCTCTGAAATATTTATTCCAAAAAGACCTTGTTTCCAAACGTCTTGAAATAGGTCTAAAAAATTGTTGAAAGAAGACATAATAGTACTATGTTTATATTATATAAAATGTTTAATATATTTAAAAAATTAATCAAATTTAATTATATTTTTTTAATGGTTATAACAGTGAATCTCAAGGCAAATACTTTAAATAACATTTATAATTACAATTTTATGGATATTGATGGAAATATTATCAATTTAAATGCTTTTGTTGGAAAGCCAATTTTATTAGTAAATACAGCTTCCAAGTGTGGATTTACACCGCAGTACGGAGATCTGCAAAATTTATTCCAAAAATACAAAAATACTGATTTGGTATTTATTGCAACACCGTCTAACGATTTTAAGCAAGAATTAAGTTCTGAAGATGAAATAAAGAAATATTGCCTTATAAATTATGGAGTAAGTTTTAACGTTACTGAGATTGTTAAATTAAAAGGTGATAATGCCCATCCCGCATATAAATGGTTAAAAAATAAATATAAAAAAGAACCTAAATGGAATTTTTATAAATATTTATTTAACAGAGAGGGAGAGCTGGTAAAATCCTGGTCTTCAATTACTAAGCCCTCTAGTCCAAAAATAGAAAAATCAATAAATAAAGTTTTATAAAAAAAGGCCTCAAAACACGAGGCCTTTTAAAAAAAATTTTATTAACTTATTTACATCATACCGCCCATGCCGCCCATGCCGCCCATGCCGCCCATGCCGCCGCCCATATCAGGCATTGGTGGACCATCTTTTTTATCTTCTGGCGCATCAGCTATCATAGCTTCAGTTGTTATTAAGAGTCCGGCAACAGAAGCTGCGTCTTGAAGAGCCGTTCTTACAACTTTTGTTGGATCAATGATTCCGGCTGTTACCATATTGGTATATTTATCTGCCTGAGCATCATATCCCCAATTAGTATCTTTACTTTCTCGAATTTTACCAGCTACCACAGCTCCGTCTGTGCCAGCATTTTGAGCAATCTGACGTAAAGGATGATAAAGAGCACGTCTAACAATACTAATTCCTATCTTTTGATCATCATTGCTAGTTTTCAAAGAATCTAAAGCATTGGTCGCATAAGCTAAAGCAACACCTCCACCAGCTACAATACCTTCTTCTACTGCTGCTCTGGTTGCATGCATAGCATCTTCAACTCTATCTTTTTTTTCTTTAACTTCTACTTCTGTTGCTCCACCAACACGAATAACTGCCACGCCGCCAGCTAATTTAGCTAGTCGCTCTTGCAATTTTTCTTTGTCATAATCTGAAGTAGTTTCATCAATTTGTGCTCTAATTTGACCACATCTTCCTTCAATTTCTTTCTTTTTTCCAGCACCTTGAACTATAGTAGTATTTTCTTTATCTATCACTACTCTCTTTGCGGAGCCCAACATATCTATCGTAACGTTTTCAAGTTTAATGCCCAAATCTTCGCTGATAACTTGACCTCCCGTCAGAATAGCAATGTCTTCAAGCATAGCCTTTCTTCTATCTCCAAATCCTGGAGCTTTAACAGAGGCAATTTTGAGTCCGCCTCTTAATTTATTCACTACAAGTGTGGCTAAAGCCTCGCCTTCCACATCTTCAGCAACTATTAGCAAAGGTTTGCCTGATTGAACTATTGACTCTAGCAATGGAAGCATTGGCTGCAAACTTGAAAGTTTTTTTTCATGAAGTAAAATATAACAATCATTTAATTCAGAAATCATCTTCTCTGCATTTGTCACAAAGTAAGGAGATAAATAGCCTCTATCAAACATCATACCCTCAACAACATCAAGCTCTGTTTCAAGACTTTTTGCTTCTTCGACAGTGATCACGCCTTCTTTCCCAACTTTTTGCATTGCGCTAGATATCATCTTACCTACATCTGAATCGCCATTTGAAGCAATAGTTCCTACTTGTGCAACTTCCTTGTCTGTTTTTATTGATTTAGATCTTTTAACAAGTTCGCTTACTATAGCATCTGTCGCTAAATCAATTCCTCTTTTTAGATCCATTGGATTCATGCCAGCTGCAACTGATTTCATTCCTTCAGTAGCAATTGCTTGTGTAAGAACTGTTGCTGTAGTAGTTCCATCTCCAGCAAGATCATTAGTTTTATTAGCAACATCCCTAACCATCTGTGCACCCATATTTTCAAATTTATCTTTAAATTCTACTTCTTTAGCCACAGTTACTCCATCCTTTGTAATTCTTGGAGCCCCAAAAGATTTATCAAGCACAACATTACGACCTTTCGGACCAAGTGTAACCTTTACCGCGTCCGCCAATCTGTTAACTCCATTGAGCATTTTTGTTCTAGCATCAGTGCTAAATAATATATTTTTTGCCGACATTCTCTTATTTCCTCTCTATTACCTTATTTTATTTCTTTTTTTTAGAGTCAGTTATAATTCCCATTATGTCTGATTCTTTCATAATAAGATATTCTTCCCCACTCATCTTTACCTCTGTACCGGACCACTTTCCAAATAATATTTTATCGCCCCTTTTAACATCCATAGGAACAAGCTTTCCGGTCTCATCACGAGCTCCTGATCCAACCTCAATAACTTCACCTTCCATAGGCTTTTCCTGGGCAGTATCAGGAATAATTATACCACCAGGAGATTTTTCGTCTGATTCTACTCTTCGGACCAAAACTCGGTCATGTAACGGTTTAAATTTCATATTTTATCCTCATTAAGTATTTGAAATATCTGTTCTTTTCTGGCAGCAAAAGCCAGGTGTGATAGTCATGTAGATATTATTAGGTGAAAATTCAAGTAAAAAAAAAAATTTATTAGTTAATTTTTGTTAATGATATGACATATGATATATTTGGGGCAATGAAACGATAATTTAATTGGGAAAATTATGAAATCATTTTTTTTAACATTTTCAAAGACTTTTGGGATTATGCTAGCTTTATTAGTAATTTTGGCAGTTTTCCTGCTATTTTCAAACTTAATTGGCAGGTATGTTGATACTGCATATAACAATCTTGAATTCGTTGAGGGAGATAAAAATTCTAACAATTTAGTAATTTTATTAGACCTCGAAGGACCTATATTAAGTAATTCATCTCAAAAAATCAGTTTTTTTGACTCACAAATAATCTTTGCAAACGATATTGAAAAAATTTTTTTTAAATTAAAAGAAGAAATAAATTTAAAAGGAATAATAATATCAATTAACTCACCGGGAGGCACTGTTTCTGCTTCAAACAAATTTTATGAGTCAATTATAGCTTTTCAAGAAACGACAAAAATCCCTATATATATTCACACAGATGAATTATTGGCGTCCGGTGGAGTTTGGGCAGCTGTGGGGGCTAAAAAAATATATGCGAGCTATGGGGCATTAATAGGAAATATTGGTGTAAAAGGACCTTCTTGGTTTTACTATAATGAACCAATATCAATTAAACAAAATTTCTTAGACAAAGATGTAGCCACTAAAGAAGGAATTGAATTTTATCAAACCTTTGCTGGTAGATCAAAAGATATTTTTAATGAGTTTCGAGAACCGACTCAGGAGGAAATCGATTCAATTCAAAATATGCTTGAATCAATTTATGAAAAATTTTTGATAATCGTTTCAAAAAATAGAAAAATTGAAAAAAAATATATTAGGAATGATTTAGGCGCCCTGATCTATGATAGTGATTCCGCAAAAAAGAAAGGATTGATTGATGAAGTTTATAATTTTAATAAATCTAAAGAAAAAATTTTGTCTGAATTGAATATAAGTAATGATTATAAGATGCTTTCCCTAAAAAATAATCAAAATATAATTTCTCAAAACTTACCATATTTATTTTCCAAATATGAAGATAATTATTATAAAAAATTAAATCTTAGAATTTGCAATATGTCAAAAATGCAAATCTCTTTACTAAGTAATTATTATTCTAATAATTGCTAAAATTTTTAATTAATTTTTGAAACTCTCCCTGATTCACAATAAAGTTTTTGTAATAAGGGTGATTTAAAAGAAATTTTTGGTCTAATTGCTTTAAAGATTTGTCTTCTTTAATAAAATTTTTTTTATCATTGTTAACTACGCTTGCTGCAAAAAAATTATGTTCATTTTTTTTATAATTACTTATTCTTTTATATTTATTATAAAGCTTTAAAAATTCCTTGTTTATTTGTGATTTTCTTATTTCAATTACGTTTATTTTTGGGTTTGCAAAAATTAAATTAGTTAAACCTGAACCGTTTGGAGCAATAATCCTCTTGGTATTTTGCGAAATTTTGATCTGTTCAGCTATAGTGAGATTTTCAAAATCAATTACATCAAAACCATATTTATAAAAGTCTGAATAAAAATCAGATTCATTAATAACTCTTCTCCATCGAGCATTTCTTCTACTAACATAAATATTATTTTTTGCATCTGTAGAAGGCCTAAACATATCTTGATAAACTTCCATAGTGTCCCTAAAGTTTAAAAATGCTGGAATTTGTGAATTGCGAAATAAATAGAATCCATCATCAAGAAAAACAAATTTACCTAACTTAATTTTTTTAATATCAAGCAAATAGCTTATAAAGTCCCTAAATTTATTTGAAGTGTTTCTATGGATTGCAATATTTATTTTTTTTTCTCCAATAAAAAATAATCTATTTAAAAAAGTATAGATGTTTCTATAATAGTTATTGCCTGGACTTGAGCCAAGAACAAAAACATCGGATATCTCTTTATAAGAAAAATTATTACTGAAAAAATTATCATTAAATTCTTTAGTGTAAAATTTTGAAGAACTTAAGTCCCAATCATATAATCCTGGGAATGTTAAATGATGGTCCTTAAGAATTGGAAAATAGTTACTTGTATCTAAAAAAAAATCCCCGCATAATAAAATTTTTTTTACGTTTATATTTTTAAATTTAGTTACTTTAAAAAATTTTTTAATATTACTATTTTCTTCAATAGTTTTTTTATCAACTTTTTTTAATAAATTTGCCATTTACCATAAAAAAATTTACTGAATAATTATTAATATGTTTTATATTATAAATATAAATTTGTAATCTTTAATCTAAGCTTAAAAAGCTAACATTCCTGACCCAATTATTACACACACCTTTAGGCAAAATTGTTCTTTAAGAATGTTAGGCCAGATCAAAACGGTCAGCATTCATAACTTTATTCCATGCATTTATAAAATCAGTTGCAAATTTTTTATGAGAGTCTTCTTGGGCATAAACCTCTGCAAGTGCTCTTAGCTGAGAGTTTGAGCCAAATACGAGATCTACCCTGGAAGCTCTTCTAATCTTGTTGCCTGTTTTGCGGTCTGTAGCTTGATAGGAGTTAGATCCTGTTGCCTCCCACCTGACGTTCATATCAAGTAGCTTCACATAAAACTCATTTGTAAGTTTTCCAAGAGTTTCTGAAAATAATCCACGATCATCGGAGCTAATGCCTAAAGAACGCATACCGCCCACAAGAACAGTCATTTCTGGCGCTGTCAGTCCAAGTAGTTGAGCTTTATCTAAAATCATTTCTTCTGAAGTAGTTGCAAAATTTTTCTTTCTGTAATTACGAAAACCATCTGCTTCTGGTTCCAAAACAGAAAACGACTCAATATCAGTTTGTTCCTGAGTTGCATCTCCACGACCTGGCGTAAATGGAACTTTCATACCTGATGCTTTTTCAATTGCGACATTGCCTGCAAGCACGATTGTATCAGCAACTGATGCGCCAGTTTCTTTAGAAATACCTTCTAGAACTCTCAATACCTTTGATAATTGATCAGGCTTGTTCACTTCCCAGTTTTTTTGTGGGGCTAGACGAATGCGGGCGCCATTTGCACCGCCACGCATATCTGATCCACGAAACGTTGAAGCACTTGCCCACGCAGTTTCAACCATCTCTTTAATAGATAATTCACTATTTGAAATTTTTTCTTTAACTGTGTCGATATCATAATTTAAATTACCTGCTGGAATTGGATCTTGCCAAATAAGTTCTTCCTTCGGAACCTCAGGTCCGATATATCTTGTACGAGGACCCATATCACGATGTAATAATTTGAACCAGGCTCGAGCAAATGCATCTTGAAATTGATCTGGATTTTTATGAAAACGCTCAGAAATTTTTCTGTATTCCGGATCTTCGCGCATTGCCATATCCGCAGTTGTCATCATTGTTGGAACTCTTTTAGAAGAATCTTCTGCATCAGGGGCTAAATGATCATCTTTTGGATTTATAGCGTGCCAAATATTTGCGCCTGCTGGACTTTTAGTAAGTTTCCATTCGTATCCTAAAAGAATATCAAAATAACCATTATCCCACTTAGTAGGATTTGCTGTCCATGCCCCTTCTATTCCACTTGTAATTGAATCGCTTCCTTGTCCCGAACCGTACTTGTTTATCCAACCAAAACCCATTTCCTCAATTGGAGCTCCTTCTGGCTCAGGACCAACCAGAGTTGGATCTCCAGCACCATGAGCTTTTCCAAATGTGTGACCACCTGCAGTAAGAGCTACAGTCTCTTCATCGTTCATCGCCATTCTTCCAAATGTTTCGCGAATATCTTTTGCGCTTGCAATAGGGTCAGGATTTCCATCTGGACCTTCAGGATTAACATATATTAAACCCATCTGAACAGCTGCTAGCGGATTTTCAAGTTCCCGATCACCGGCATAACGTTTATTTGCTAGCCATTCGTCTTCTAATCCCCAATATATATCTTCTTCGGGAGCCCAGATATCCTGACGTCCACCACTGAAACCAAAAGTTTTTCCTCCCATTGATTCAATAGCAACATTCCCAGCTAAAATTATTAAGTCAGCCCAGCTTATCTTATTGCCGTATTTTTGTTTAATTGGCCAAAGGAGCCTTCTGGCTTTATCTAAATTACCGTTATCGGGCCAACTGTTAAGAGGAGCAAAACGTTGAGCTCCGGTACCGCCACCGCCACGACCATCTCCTGTTCTATATGTTCCCGCAGCATGCCAAGTCATTCGAATAAAAAATGGACCGTAATGTCCGTAGTCAGCCGGCCACCAATCTTTTGAGTCGGTCATAAGATGGTTAAGATCTTTTTTTAATGCAGCATAATCGAGCTTCTTGAATTCTTCTCTGTAATTAAAACTTTTATCCATTGGATTAGATTTCTGATCATGTTGATGAAGTATGCCTAAATTTAATTGATTTGGCCACCAATCTCGATTTGATGTGCCTTTGCTACTATTAGTAGTAAGGGCACCATGCACTGGACACTTGCTAACGCCATTCATTTTAATTCCTCTCTTTTTACCTTATTTATTATTATTCTAATTTATTACAATCTAAAAGCTTGTCAATAGATTAGAAGTGTTCTAAATTTTTTATTATTTTAAATATATAATTAAAGATAAATATTAATGACAAAATTTAAAGTTGTCTTTCTACTTGACAAATCAAATGATTGGTTGGGAAAATACCTGAAGCTAAGGAAAATATTTCCAAACAATAAAAAATTTCAATATAAAATTAGTTACAATCCCAACACTATTAAAAATCAAGATGTGGTTTTTGTGCTTAGCTACACGAAGATTTTAAAAGAATCCTTCTTAAAAAGAAACAAGCTTACATTAGTGGTTCATGAAAGCAATCTTCCCAAAAATAAAGGTTTTGCTCCTGTGCAATGGCAAATTTTAGAAGGAAAAAATAGAATCCCAATAAATCTTATTAAAGCTGAAAAACATGTAGATTCTGGAGTTATTTATGAAAAAGATTATTTTCAACTAAACGGTGATGAATTGTATGATGAAATAAGAAAAAAGCAAGCATTAGCAAAATTTAAGATTATAAAAAAGTTTTTAAATAAATTTCCAAAAAATAAGGCAATTCCTCAAAGAGGGTCATCTAATTATAATAGAAAAAGGATGAGTTTTGATAGTAGACTAAACTTAAATAAAAAATTAATTGAACAATTTAATCTTTTAAGAATTGCCAATAATGATGATTGGCCTTCCTTTTTTTACCACAAAAATAACAAGTATATTATAAAAATTTACAAAAAATAAATTACAGAGGTTTTCATCACCTCAAGATCTTTTTAGCTAAAAACAAAAAATAGTGGTTAAATAATATTAGTTCACTATGTAGCAACTAGTAACAAATTAGGAGTATATATATGGAATATTTTTTACAATCTTCGGATTACGTGGCAGTTAGTTTTTGGCTTGTTTCTATAGCAATGGTAGCATCTACAACATTCTTTTTTTATGAAGGTATGTTTGTAAAAGCCTCGTGGAGGACGTCAATGGTGGTTGCGGGTCTTGTAACTTTAATTGCAGCCATTCATTATTATTATATGAGGGAGTTTTGGGTGCACACAGGCGAATCGCCAACAGTTTACAGGTATATAGACTGGTTATTAACCGTACCTTTACAAATGATAGAATTTTATTTGATATTAGTTGCTGCCGGTCTTGCTGTTTCATCAAGTGTATTTTGGAGGCTTCTGCTCGGAACTATGGTCATGCTGCTAGGCGGCTACAGTGGAGAAGCGGGGTGGGTTACTCCATCCTTGGGATTTGTAATAGGAATGACTGGATGGGTAATAATTGTTTTTGAAATCTTTAGAGGTGAGGCAAATGTAGCAGCAAGTAAAAATAAATCTCTTAAACAAGCTTTCGATGCATTAAGAATGATAGTTCTTATTGGCTGGGCAATCTATCCAATTGGATATATCTTTGGATTTTTAACCCCGATGATTGGAGGAAGCATAATTTATGAAGATGCCTTAAACATTATTTATAATTTAGCTGATTTTATAAACAAAATTCTATTTGGCTTAATTATATGGAATGCGGCTATAAAGGATACCATAAGAAAGTAGATAAATAAATGGCGCGCCCGAGAAGAGTCGAACTCCTAACCTCTAGATCCGTAGT